>Ga0307515_10004087_pt1 | contig 30420 bp, 28 predicted proteins | sample 17_EM_MG_FD_194513 | JGI IMG/M metagenome (GOLD analysis project Ga0307515, IMG submission 194513) | Populus trichocarpa ectomycorrhiza microbial communities from riparian zone in the Pacific Northwest, United States - 17_EM | ecosystem: Host-associated > Plants > Roots > Unclassified | place... | reverse complement strand
TCATTATCTTCATTCCTGCTTTGCTGACTGTGGTTCTCGCCTTCTACAATTGGGACGGTATCTCGACCCCGACATTCGCCGGCCTCGATAATTTTCGGGCTCTCGCAGCCGATCGGGTCTTCTGGCTGGCTCTCGGCAACAACATCATATGGACGCTGATTTTTCTGACAGTGCCGATGCTGATGGGACTGCTTGCGGCTTCCATGCTGCTGATTGCCCGGCGTGGCAGCAATCTGTTCCAGATCATCTATTTCCTGCCCGTCGTGATCGCCACTGTGATCACCGCTCGCGTCTGGCAGGGCATGATTTACAGTCCCGTCACCGGCGTATTCGGTATCCTTAAAAAATACGGCCTGCCAATTCCCAATCCGCTGACACAGCCGCATCTGGCGTTGTTCGGCGTCGCGACCGTCGACCTCTGGCACTGGTGGGGCTTCCTCTGCGTCATCTTCTTTGCCGCGCTTCGTCAGGTTCCGCAGGAACAGATCGAGGCTGCCCGCATCGAGGGCGCCACCTATTTTCAGATGATGCGTTATGTGCTTTTGCCCGGCATCCGATCGACGATCACGCTGATGATGATCATGACCGTCATCTGGTCATTCCTCGCCTTCGACTTCGTCTACATCCTCACCCAGGGTGGTCCGGCCTTCTCCAGCGACCTTCTCTCGACGCTTGCCTACCGGAAGGCCTTCTACGACCTGAATGTGGGGCAGGCCGCGGCGGCGGCGCTTGTTATCAGCGTCTTTGGGCTGGTCTGCACCTATTTTTATGTCCGCATTCAATCCAGGGAGGGTGAGCAATGAGACTGATCGAGAGCCGCCTTACCTTGTGGACCTGCTATGCCCTGCTTGGTCTGTTTGCCTTCCTCGCCCTCTTTCCGATCGCGCTGCTGGTGTTGAATTCGCTGAAGCCCGCAGCCGCAATCGTGCAGAACCCGCTGGCATTGCCGGATCAGATCCGATGGCAGAATTTCGCCAACGCCTGGAACCACGCGAAGTTCTCCAGGACATTCGTCAATTCGCTGCTGGTATCCGGCACGACGATCGTCCTGGTGAGCACCACGTCCTCGCTCACCGCCTATGTTCTCGCGCGCCGCAAGATCAAGAGCTGGAAGATCGTTACCTTCTACCTTCTGGCGACGACGACGGCGCCGATCCAGCTCTACATTTTCCCGCTCTATTTCGGCTTCGCCAAGCTCGGACTGATCAACAACATCTTCGCCGTGGCGGCAATCTACACCGCGCTCTACAGCCCCTTTGCGGTGATGCTGCTGCGCACCTACTTCCTCGCTGTCCCGAAGGAGCTGGAAGAGGCGGCAATCGTCGATGGCGCCACGCATTGGCAGGTATTCTGGCGGGTCATGCTGCCGATCGTCTCGCCTGGCATCCTGACCGTCGCGCTGATCATCGGGCTGAATTCATGGAACGAGTTCCTGATCGCGACCACCTTCCTGCAGAAGACGGAGAACGTCACCGCGGTGATCGCCTTCTATCTGCTTTCGGGCCAGTACAGCTCCGACTGGGGCGAGATCATGGCCGCCGCCCTCATCATCGTCCTCCCCGTCGTCGCCTTGTTCGTCTTCATGCAGAAGCGTTTCATCGAAGGCATGGCGGGCGGTTCGGTCAAGGGCTGAAACATTTCAACGACATATGTGGAGTGAACAATGCAACTTCCGAACGATTATCTCGAGCGTGTCTATGCCGGCGTGATCGGCAAACTCGTGGGCGTCTATCTTGGCCGGCCGTTCGAAGGGTGGACCTACCAGAAGATCATGGAGGAACTCGGCCCTATCGAATACTACGTGCACGAGCGCCTGGGCCAGCCGCTCGTTGTCACGGACGACGATGTTGCCGGCACGTTCACCTTTATTCGAGCTCTGGAGGATTACGGCGTGAAGCCTGATCTTTCGGCCGAGGAAATAGGCAAGGCCTGGCTCAACTACATCGTCGAGGAGCGCTCCATATTGTGGTGGGGCGGTAACGGCAACTCCACCGAACACACAGCCTGGCTGAACCTCAAAAAGGGGATTGCCGCTCCGGCTTCCGGTTCGATCGCCACGAACGGTCAAGCTGTTGCCGAGCAGATCGGCGCACAGATCTTCATCGACGGCTGGGCCTTGGTCGCGCCATGCCAGCCGGAGCTTGCGGCAAGATTGGCCGAACAGGCGGGCAAGGTCAGCCATGACGGCGAATCCGTCTATGCCGCAATGCTCTGGGCTGCCATGGAGGCCGAGGCTTTCCGGTCATCCGATATCGATCACCTCATCGACACCGGCCTTGCACAGATCCCGCGCGACAGCCTCATTGCCAGGTTGATCGCCGACGTGCGGGGCTGGCACAAGGTCAACCCCGACTGGCGCGATACACGCCAGAAGATCGAGGATGAATATGGCTACGACAAATATCCGGGCAATTGCCATGTCGTGCCGAACCACGCGCTGATGGTGATGGCGGCGCTCTACGCACCGCACGACTTCCAGAAGGCGCAGATGATCGTCAATACATCCGGCTGGGATACCGACTGCAATGCCGGCAATGTCGGTTGCCTGCTCGGCATCATGAACGGGCTTGAAGGGCTGGAGGATGGGCCCGATTGGCGCGGGCCGATCGCAGACCGCATGCTGATCTCCTCTGCCGATGGCGGCAATTCCATTAATGATGCCGTCCGCCAGGCCTATTTTCTTGCCAATCTCGGTTTGCAGTTGGGCGGCGGACAAAAGCTCGACGCACCGAAGGAAGCTGCGCAATTCCATTTCTCGCTGCCGGGCAGCCAGCAGGGTTTTCGCCCGCAGACGGGCCTCGATGTCAGCAGCGCCGTTCGCGTCGGCAACGCGGAATTCGAAGGTGGCCGGGCCCTGGTGATCGACTACGAGGCGCTTGGCCCGACACAGACCGCTGCTGCCACCAGCCCCACCTTCTCGCCGCGCGAAATGCTCGAGATGCGGACCTATGATCTGATGGCGACGCCACTCGTCTATCCGGGCCAGGTCGTCAAGGCACGGGTTCGCACCACGGCCGAAAGCCATGGCATTGTCGACGTAAGACTTCGCATCCGCGTCTATGACGAGCGCGACCAGCTGAGAGACATCGATGCCCCGGCCGTCATGATCGAGCCCGGGAAGGAGGCCATTCTGCAATGGACCCTGCCGGACACAGGCGGCCAGCCCATCGCGGAAATCGGCATTGCAATATCGGCCAGCGGCAAGCGGGCCGACGGCCGACTGCTCGTCGATTACCTCAGGTGGGACGGTGCACCGGCGCTGACGCTCACGCGTCCGTCCGGCGACGGCGACTTCTGGCGCATGGCCTGGGTGAATGGAACGAGCTTCTTCTCGAAACGCTTCCCATCCGCGTTCCGCATTGCCCAGAACAGCGGCGAAGGCATCATCATTCACGGCACCCGCCAGTGGACCGATTATCAGGCGGAGGGCAACGTCATGCTGCACCTTGGCAATTATGGTGGCTTTGCGATCCGTGCCCAGGGCCTGCGCCGTTACTACGGCGCACGCGTCACGCGCGACGGCAAGATGCAGATCGTGCGCGTTCGCGATGAAGAGACGACGGTGCTTGCCGAGACCGGTTTCAAAACCGAGTTCGAGACCAACATCGCCATGAAGGTCGCAGCCCACGGCAACCGCATCATATTCGAGGCCGATGGCGTGTCGCTTTCGGCGGAAGATGCCGGTCCTGACGCATTTGCCGACGGCGGCCTCGGCCTGGTCGTCCACGAGGGCGCGCTGTCTTCCAATGAAATCCGGATCGGAGGCGTCTGATGGCAAACGTTACTATTGACCGGGCCAGCAAGGCCTATGGCGCGATCCATGTGCTCCATGGTGTTTCGGTCGACATTGCCGACGGTGAGTTCGTCGTTCTTGTCGGTCCCTCCGGCTGCGGCAAGTCGACATTGCTGCGAATGATCGCCGGCCTGGAAGACATTTCAGGCGGCACGATCAGCATCGGAGGGCGGGTCGTCAATGACCTGCCGCCGAAACAGCGCGATATCTCCATGGTCTTCCAGAACTACGCGCTCTATCCGCATATGACGGTGGCCGAAAACATGGCCTTCTCGATGACGCTTGCCGGCGCCCCGAAAATGGAAAAGCAGAAACGCGTTGCCGAGGCTGCCCAGATTCTCGGACTGACGCCCTTGCTCGAGCGTTATCCGCGCCAATTATCCGGCGGCCAACGCCAGCGTGTCGCCATGGGCCGCTCGATCGTCCGCGATCCCCAGGTCTTTCTTTTCGACGAACCCCTCAGCAATCTCGACGCCAAGCTGCGCGGCGCCATGCGGGCGGAGATCAAGAGCCTGCATCGGCGCCTTGCGACAACCACGGTTTACGTCACGCATGACCAGGTCGAGGCGATGACGATGGCAGACCGGATCGTGGTGATGAACGCCGGCAGTATCGAACAGATCGGCCGGCCACTCGAGCTTTACGACAATCCGCAGAGCATATTCGTCGCCGGCTTCATCGGCTCACCCTCGATGAATCTGCTGAACGGTCGTTTCGACGCGGCCGATGGCCGGGAAGTCTTCAGGACTACGGCCGGAATTGTGCTCCCGCTGCCCACTGGTGTTTCCAAACCGAAAGGCACAACGGCCGTCTATGGCATCCGGCCGGAATATCTGGCTATATCGTCAACGGGATCAGGTATTCCTGCCAAAGTCATGGTTGTCGAACCGCTTGGTTCCGAAACGCAAATCACGGCTGTCGTCGGCGACCAGACGGTCGTGACAGTGTCCCACGAGCGAATCAGCGTCGAGCCCGACCAATTGATCCGGCTGGAGCCGCAGGCAGAGCGAGCCTGTCTGTTCGACGAGGCAGGACGGCGCATCGGCGACAGCCGGCATATCTCCGGTAACGCCGACCTGCATTGACGGCATGAACGGTCGCTTGCCGACAAGCGCGCGTTTTGGAACTGCGATCCTTAGCCATCGGGAACTATCTTGGATAAAACGGCAAACGTCACCCACGTCGCCATCGATATGCAGCGTCTTGTCGCGGAACAGACCGCGTGGCATTCGCCCACGGTGATGGCGATCCTGCCAAACGTTCTCAGGCTAAGTGCTGCGCTTCCCGAGCGGTCGCTTTATGCGCGCTTCACCGTACCCTACGATGCCGAAGAGGCACACGGGAGTTGGAGGGCGTTTTATCGCCGCTGGCCGATGGTCACAGGACGCGAACTGGATCCGACGCTGTTGGATCTGGTCGCACCTCTTGCCGATCTTGCAAGGCCAGACCAGATCTTCGACAAGTTTGGCTTTTCAATTTTTTCGGCTCCGACACTCGATGCCCGATTGCGCGCTTTGAAAACCGACACGCTGATTCTTTCCGGTGTCGAGACGGATGTTTGCGTCTATTCGAGTGCCTTGGCGGCCGTCGATCTCGGTTACTCCGTGGTGCTTGCTGCGGATGCTCTTTCCAGCCCAGATGAACAGGCTCACCACGCGGTCCTCACGCAACTGGCGCCGCGCCTGCCGGAGCAGATCAAGGTGATGTCGACCGCCGCCATTCTGGAGGCTTACTTGGTGCTGTAGTACGAGCGGAACCCGCTTGGCTACAGTCTTGCCTTGAGCACCAAGTGGCCCGCTCGAAACGATCGCCTCTGTCATGACGAAACCTGTTCCGGCAGAATGTTTCAATCTGACCAGGAAAGGCTCTAAAGACTTTTCCTGAGAAAGCTGCGCGTGCGGCCCTCCGGGAAATCCTGCAGCTCGCCGAAGATTTCGTAGCCCTGGCTGAGATAGGCGCGCAACGCCTGCGGGTTGAAGGTGTCGATCCAGGCACCGCGGCAACCTCGCGCCCTGGCTTCTTCTTCCGCCTTCGCAAGGATTTTGCCTGCCATGCCGGTACCACGCAGGGTATCGGGGATGTAAAGCATCTGGGTGAAAAGCCAGCCCCAGGCGGTAAAGCCCGAGAGGCCGCCCGTCACTTTGCCGTCGGTATCGCGGATGAGGACGGCCAGCGGCCGGCGATCGGACGGGCCGACATCGCCGCTGTTGAAGGCCGAAAGCGCATCGGTGATTGCCGCAAGCTCCTCCGGGGAGGGCGAGGCGGTGAGTTCGAATTCCGGCATGAGCCTACCGCCCTTCGCGCCACCACATGGCGCCGAAGGCAAGCAGCAGGATGCCGACGCCGGCGAAACCGGTAAAGAGCGGCAGGGTATTGATACCCTTCAAGACAGTCTCGCTGGTCATGCGGATCATCATGCGGTCGCTGTCGGAGACGCGAACCTGGCCGCGCACCGGCAGGATCGGCGGGACGGAGATCGTGCCATTTTCATTGGCGACGCGGGTGACGAGACCCTTGGTCTTGTCGGCGACGGGCTTCAGCACATCCGTCGTCGAGATCATCGCCTTGAATTCCGGCGCGTCGACGGCGCCGATATGGACGAGTGTCGTCAGGGCGCCGTTGCGGATTTCGAAGAGGCCGATTTCGTCCATCCGCTTCTCGGCCTTATAGAGCCCGGGTTCGGATTGGGTGAGTTGCAGGGTCTCGGTCTTGCCGGAGGGATAACGCACAGTAGCGTTTCCGGGATTGTCGCCGATCGTCTGGCGCGTGACCTCAAGGGTGCGGCCGGAAGTGTGCGCGGTCAGCGCTTCTTCCTCAAGCGCCGGTTCCTTCATCAGCCAATGGGCGATGCGGCGATAGAGCGAGACATTGGGACCGCCGCCCTCGAAACCGCGCGCCCAGAGCCAACCCTGGTCGGAGAGCAGCATGGCGACGCGGCCTTCACCGGCGCGGTTCAGCACCAGCAGCGGATTGTTATCGGCAGCGAGCATGATTGTCTCGCCCTGCGGTCGGTCGACATCAACGCTGCGGAACCAGCGGCCCCAATGGGGAGGTTCGTCGCCCGAACCGTCAAGGCCGCGCGTGACGGGATGCTTGCGGCCCTCCTCGGAGAGGCGGGGATAGAAGGCCTTCTCGGTCATCTCACCGGTGGGTGTCGCGGGCAGGACCGTGGAGAGCGGCGTAAGCGCGATGGAATCAGGCCCGGCATGTTCAGGACCGGCGGCAATCAGCAGGGCGCCGCCGTTTTCGACATATTGGGCGATGTAATCGTAATAGAGCAGCGGCAGCACGCCACGGTGCTGGTAGCGGTCGAAGATGATGAGGTCGAAATCCTTGATCTTGTCGACGAAGAGCTCGCGCGTCGGGAAGGCAATCAACGACAGCTCGTTGATCGGCGTGCCGTCCTGTTTTTCCGGTGGACGCAGGATGGTGAAGTGGACGAGATCGACCGAGGCGTCCGACTTCAAGAGGTTTCGCCAGGCACGCTCGCCGGCATGCGGCTCGCCGGAGACAAGAAGAACACGGAGATTCTGCCGGATGCCGTCGATGACGTGGACAGCGCGGTTGTTGGCGGCGGTGACTTCACCGGGAAGCTCGGCAACGGCGAATTCGAGCACGTTGCTGCCGCCGCTCGGCACCTTGAAGGAGAAGGGCGTATCCTGGCCGGGCGTCGCCTGTAGGGTGGCGATCTCGTCGCCATTCAGCTTCACCGTGACATTGGCGGTGCCGCCGGGGCTCGGGCCGTCGTCGAAGACGCGCAAGATCACCTGTTGCTCCTCGTTGACGATGCCGAAGCGCGGTCCCTTGATGACTTCGATGCGGCGGTCGAATTCTTTGGCCTTGCCGGTAATCAGGCCATGGATCGGAGCATCGAAACCCAGCGCCTGATTGGCAGCCGGGACATCATGCACTTCACCATCGGTCAGCATGATCGCGCCGCCAATGCGGGCGGGCGGGACATCGGCGATGCTGGCGGAAAGCGCATCGAACAGGCGGGTGGACGGCACGTCGGAATTGACGTCCTCTTCGACATCGACGAAGCGGGGTTCTATCTGGGGAAAGCGGGCGAGCTGTCCCTTCAATGCCGCAAGCGCCTCGTCGGTCATCTTGATACGCTCGGGCGTCTGCTGGCTCTGGCTCCTGTCGACGACCACAGGCACGACCGTCGACAGCTGGTCCCGATCCTCCTGCAGCAGCACGGGATTGGCAAGGGCGGCCAGCAAGGCGAGCGCCGCCAGCGTCCTGATCCAGGCGCCGCGAATGCCGCGCCAGATCGCGAATGCCGCGATCACCGCGCCGACGGCGGCCAACGCCGCCAGAACCGGCCAGGGCAGGAAGGGCGAAAAGTCGAACGTCATGTCATTGTCCTAACCGTTCGAGGAGGTCGGGAACATGAACCTGGTCGGTCTTGTAGTTGCCGGTCAGCATGTACATCATGATGTTGACGCCGGAGCGGTAGGCATATTCGCGCTGCATTTCATCCGGCGGAACGGTGGGCAGAATTGGTGTGCCGCTGTCGTCGATCGCCCAGGCGCCGGCGAAATCGTTGCCGGTGATGAGGATCGGCGAAACGCCGTCGGCCGTCGCCGCCGATTTTTCGCTCGGTTCGCGACCGCCCTGCCTGGCTTCGATCCAGAGCGGGCTGCCGGTATAGCGGCCGGGAAAACTCGACAGAAGATAGAATGACTTCGTCAGCACGTGATCTGATGGTACGGGTTCGAGCGGCGGAATGTCGAGATTGGCGAGGATTTCCTGCAGCCTCTGGCCGTTGGCGCCGACATTGCCGCCATTATCAAGGGCGCTGATCTGATCGCGCGTGTCGAACAGCACGGTGCCGCCGGCGCGCATATAGGCATCGATGCGGCTGATTGCCGCCGTCGACGGCATCGGCGCCGTTGCCGAAACCGGCCAGTAGATGATCGGGTAGAAGGCAAGCTCATCCTTGGTGAGATCGAGGCCCACGGGCGGCGCCGGCTCCAGCGTCGTGCGAAAGGTCAGGAACTGGGTGAGGCCCTCGAGACCGCGTTCCGATATATTGTCCACCTCCTGTTCGCCGGTGACGACATAAGCGAGATGGGTGTTATCAAGCCTCTGCAGGATGAGGTCGTCGCCGGGCTGGGAGTCGTTGGCGTGCAGCGGGCCGGGTTGCAGCAGGAAACCGGCGCCGACGGCGATGGCAATCATCGCCGCGGTGCGTGCAGCCGGGCGCAATCGCGAGAAGGCGCCATTCATGAAGAGCACGATCAGGCCATCTGCCAGCAACAGCAGAAAGGCTGTCAGGAAAAGCGCAGGCTTTGCCGACCAGCTTTCGCCGCCGATCAGGCCCTCGCGCACGGCATTGGTTCCTGTTGTGTCGAGCGGCTTCAGTTCGGCATTGTCAGGCAGCACGTTGAGCGAGGTGAAACCATCCTCCGAGCCGTAGAGCCCGGGCGGGTTGTCGAAATTCGCCGTCGGTTCAGCCCCGGCAGCGGGAATGAGCGGCCGGGCCGAACCGGTCTCGGCGACGAGTGTGCCCTTGGCCGTCAGCATGCGGAACGGTGGCAGGGTCTCGGAGACACGCGCACTGCCGCGCGCCTCCGACGTGACGCCGCCTGAGCGCGAAATCTGCAGGAGATGGCGCAGCATGTCGACGAAGATGCCGGAGATCGGCAGATCGGACCAGGTTGCTTCCGCGGTGACATGAAACAGGACGATCTGGCCGGCTGCGACCTGTTTCATCGTCACGAGTGGTGTGCCGTCCGCCAGGCTCGCCCAGGTGCGTTCGGCAAGATCGGGTGTCGGTTCGGCCAGCACCTGCCGCCTGATGACGACATCGGCGGGGCGCGCTATGCCGGCGAAAGGCCCGAAACTCGGAAATTCGGCAAGCGACTGCGGCTCGCTCCAGGACAAGGTGCCGCCGAGCGCACGTTCTCCCTGGCGCAGGATGACAGGTATCAGCGGATCGTCCGCGGGTGCTGCCGCCATGCGCGGACCGGCAAAACGCAGGAGCATGCCGCCATTCGATATCCAGCGCTTCAGAGGTTCGTAGGTCTCTTCCGGCAGCCGGCCGATATCGGCCATGATAATGATGGAGGGATTGCTGGCGAGAAGTTTCGGTATCGCGACCGCTAGGTCGGAATCGCCGGGCTGGATCAGGTCCGCATAAGGCTGCAGCGCCCGCTGGATATAATAGAGCGGTGAGAGCAGGGGCTGGAACTCGTCGCCTCCTTCACCTGACAGCAGGACGACGCGGCGGCGCTTGAATGCATCGTCGAGAAGGTGGACGGAGCCTGCCGTCGCGCCATTGTCGACACTGACGCGCGCGAAATCGTTGCGCATCTCGAAAGGAGCGGTGATCGAACTCGTCACGACGCTCTCGCCGGGTCGGAAATCCACCCTGCCGTTGGCGATCGAGCGGCCCTGGGCATCGACGGCGTTCAGCGCCATGGACGCGGCGCCCGCGCTGTTGAGCCGTGTGACCTTGACGGTCATGGCATCCGCCGCATTGTTGGCTGCGGTGATGGCGATTGTCCTTGCGGCATCGCCCTCGATCAGCCGGAGATCGGCGGGCTGGAGGTCGGCGAGTTTGCGCACCGTGGTGTCGTCCGCCTTGGCGGCGGCACCGTCGGTGAGGAAGGCGAGGGTGCCGGGCCTGATGCCGTTGAGGGCGGCGCGAAGCGCCTCGAAGGCGCGGTCGCGGTCCGGCAGCAGCGGGTTCGGTTCCGCGGCGCGCAGCTTGTCGCGGGCAGCCGCGGCGGTGCCGGGCACGGCATCATTGGTCGGGTCGGCGGTGAAGGCGATCGAAACTGGCGTGCCGGCGGATTCGGCATCGTCGATCAGCGCGTCGGCGGTCTGGACACGGCGTTCCCAGTCGGGAGCGGCAGCCCAGCTATTGTCGACGAAGAGGACGAGCGGGCCGCCTGATGCGAGCGAATTCGTGCGTGGATTGAAGACCGGATCGGCGATGGCGAGGATGATGGCGGCGGCAAGCAGCATGCGCAGCAGCGTCAGCCACCACGGGCTCTGGGCTGGTGTTTCCTCGCGCTTCAGCACGGATGCGAGGATCTTCAGCGGCGGGAAGATCTCGGCCTTCGGGCGCGGCGGCGTCAGCCGCAGCAGCCACCAGATGACGGGGAGGGCGAGGAGGGCGCCCAGAATGGCGGGATAGGCGAATGCGAAGGGAAGGGCGTTCACAGCTGCCCTCCATGCGTCGCCTTGGCCGGCATGCCGGACAGATACATGTGCACGGCGACCAGCGCCTCGGAGGCGAGATGATCGGTGCGATGGGTTGCGAAGGTCCAGCCGAGATGGCGCAGCGACTGGCCGAGGCTGTCCCTGCGGGCGAGGTAGGCATTGCGATAGGCGTCACGGATATTTTCGGCCCGGCCGGAGACGAGCTTGGCGCCGCTCTCCGGATCGGTAAATTCGGTGCGCCCGCTATAGGGGAAGATCTCTTCGGCCGGATCTGATATCTCCACCACATGCCCGCGCAGGCCGCGGCGGGCGAGCGGGCCGATGCGCTCCATGATCGCCGGGGCGTCGTCGAGGAAGTCGCCGATGAGGATGAGGTCGCTCCAGCCGCGGACCATTCCCGTTTCCGGCAGGCCGCCGGCGAGCGGCGTGTGCATCAGCGCGGCTGCCAGGCGCTCGGCGGCGTTGCGGGCGGAGACGGGCTCCATGATGCCCGGGCAGCCGATCCGCTCGCCGGAGCGGGCGAGGATTTCGGCAAGCGCCAGCATGACAACAAGCGCCCGGCTTTCCTTGGAAACACTGCCGTAGCTCGACTTGTACATCATCGAGGGCGACATGTCGCACCAGAGCCAGATCGTGTGCGCCGCCTCCCATTCGCGCTCGCGCACATAGGTATGGTCGTCGCGGGCGGAGCGGCGCCAGTCGATGCGTGACAGGCTCTCGCCTTCGGCATAGGGACGGAACTGCCAGAAATTCTCGCCGATGCCGCGCTTGCGGCGGCCATGCCAGCCGGCGATCACGGTGTTGGCGATGCGCTTGGCTTCGACCAGGCAATCCGGCACCAGGGCGGCCCGCTGCCTGGCGCGGGAAAGGGCATCACTGCCAGGTGTCGGATTGACGATCTGTCCGATAGATGCCACGCGTCCGGATTCCTTATCCCTTTGCCTGCTTGACCAGTCCGGCGATGACATCGCGCACCGACATGCCTTCGGCGCGGGCGGCGAAGGTCAGCGCCATGCGGTGCTGGAGAATGGGTTCGGCAAGCGCGAAGATATCGTCCAGCGACGGGGCGAGACGGCCTTCGTAAAGCGCGCGGGCACGCGCGCACAGCATCATCGCCTGGCCGGCGCGGGGACCGGGACCCCAGGCAACATTCTTGTCGGTCGCGGCATTGCCCTGGCCGGGACGGGCGGAACGCACCAGAGCCAGGATGGCGTCGACGACCGTATCGCTCACCGGCATCTGGCGCACCAGGGTCTGGATCTCGATCAGCCGCTGCGCATTGATGACGGCTTCCGGTCGCGTCTCGCCGAGGCCTGTTGTTTCGAGCAGGATCTGGCGTTCGGCGGCAAGCTCGGGATAGTTGACGTCGACCTGCAGCAGGAAGCGGTCGAGCTGGGCTTCGGGCAGGGGATAGGTGCCTTCCTGCTCCAGCGGGTTCTGCGTGGCGAGCACATGGAACGGCGCCGGAAGATCATAGCGCTGGCCGGCGACGGTGATATGATACTCCTGCATTGATTGCAGCAGCGCGGACTGGGTGCGCGGCGAGGCGCGGTTGATCTCGTCGGCCATCAGGAGCTGGGCGAAGACCGGGCCTTTGACGAAGCGGAAGGAGCGGCGGCCATTGTCGTCCTGGTCCATCACCTCGGAGCCCAGGATGTCCGAGGGCATCAGATCAGGGGTGAACTGGATGCGGTTGGCGGCAAGGCCGAGCACTTCGCCGAGCGTCGTCACCAATCTGGTCTTGGCAAGGCCGGGAACGCCGACGAGGAGGGCATGGCCACCGGAGAGCACGGCGAGAATGGTATTCTCGACGACGCTTTCCTGACCGAAAATCACCTTCGAGACTTCTCCGCGGACGGCGGCGATATCGGAGAGCGCACTTTCGGCGGCGGCGACAATCGCCTTTTCATCGAGGCTGGCTTCGGTCTTCATCATACCCACGGGCATCTCCAACGGCTGAAATCATTCGGCAGCGAATCGGCGGACGTATACATGTGCCTCATACCCGATAGAGTTATGGAGATGTTACGGGCTGACAAGTTCGTTGCGAATGACTATCTCGTGACTTTATCTCGTTAAGCATAAACCGGGACGGAAGAATGGCAGCCGAAGAAATCAGCGGGCAGGCGGATGCAGCGGGGCTAGCCGCACTGATTTCGCGCGCCTCGGCGGAAACCGGCGGCAAAAAACGAGGGTTGCCGCCGGTCGAGCGGTGGAATCCGCCCTTCTGCGGCGATATCGACATGGAGATCAGGGCAGATGGCACATGGTTCTACATGGGCACGCCGATCGGCCGGCCGGCGCTGGTGCGGCTGTTTTCGACCGTTTTGAGGAAAGACGACGATCAGAAGATCTATCTCGTAACTCCTGTGGAAAAAGTCGGGATAAGGGTCGTCGACGCACCTTTCGTCGCCGTGGAGATGAGTGTGACGCAAGGCGAAGGCGGGCAGGTACTGACCTTCCGCACCAATGTCGGCGATGTCGTGGAGGCGGGAGGAGAGCATCGGCTGCGTTTCGCCATCGCAGGCGGCAATGCCGAACTGAAACCCTATCTGCATGTGCGCGGGCGGTTGGAGGCACTGGTGTCGCGTGCGGTGATGTATGAACTGGTGGCGCTCGGCGAGACGCTCGAGGTCGAGGGACGGGCGATGTTCGCCGTCCGCTCCGCCGGAGAGGTCTTCGCGGTGATGCCGGCTGATGAACTGGATGTGCTTTCCCGATGAACGACGCGATTACCCAACGTTATCCGCTGTTTTCAGCGTCCGAATTCCGCCGCCGCGCGCTCAACCAGAATGGCGGGCCGGTGGACCATGCCTGGCGCGATCACGGCGACCACATCCTCAATCCCGATATCGTGGCTGAGGTCGAGACCTTCAAGCTGCGCGATGCCGCCGTGCTCGTGCCCGTCGTCGACGATGGGGAAGAGGCGCATGTGATCTTCACCAAGCGCACGACGACGCTGCGCAAGCATTCAGGCCAGATCGCCTTTCCCGGCGGCTCGATCGATCCCGCCGACATTTCGCCTGAAATGGCGGCGATCCGCGAGACCGAGGAGGAGATCGGCCTCAACGGTTCCTTCGTCGAGACGGTCGGGCGGTTGCCGAACTATCTTGCCTCGACGGGCTTTCGCATCACGCCGGTGCTCGGCGTCGTCACGCGCGGCTTCGCGCTGACGCCGAACCCGGCCGAGGTGGACGACGTTTTCGAAGTGCCGCTTTCCTTCCTGATGGACCCGGCCAATCACAGCCGCGACAAGCGCATCATCGACGGGATCGACCGGCATTTCTACCGCATGCCCTATGAAACCAGGATGATCTGGGGCATCACCGCCGGCATCGTCCGCACGCTCTATGAAAGGCTTTATGCATGACCAGCCTTGCCGATCACGCTTGGTTTCGCGATCCGGCGCTCGGCCGGGTCCTGGCACTTCTCAACGCCGATGGCGGGGAAGGGCGGGTGGTCGGCGGTGCGGTGCGCAACAGCCTGATGGATCTGCCGGTCAGCGATATCGACATTGCCACGACGCTGACGCCTGCCATCGTGATGAAGCGAGCGGTTGCTGCCGGCATCAAGACCGTACCGACCGGCCTGCAGCATGGCACGGTGACGCTTGTTATCGACGGCAGGCCCTTCGAAGTGACGACGCTTCGCACCGATGTCGAGACCGACGGACGCCATGCCAAGGTCGCTTTCAGCACCGATTGGAAGGCCGATGCCGAGCGGCGGGACCTGACGATCAACGCGCTCTATGCCGATGCCAAGGGCGAGGTGGTGGATCTCGTCGGCGGGCTTGCCGATATCGAGACGCGCAACATCCGCTTCATCGGCGATGCGGCAAGGCGCATCGCCGAAGATCATCTGCGCATCCTGCGCTTCTTCCGCTTCTTTGCCTATTACGGCTCCGGGCGGCCGGATGCGGGAGGCTTGAAGGCCTGCTCGGTGGCGCGTTCGAAACTGAAGACGCTGTCGGCCGAGCGTGTCTGGTCGGAGCTCAGAAAGCTGCTTGGCGCCGACGATCCCGGTCGCGCCCTGCTCTGGATGCGGCAAGTGGCGGTGCTGACGGAAATCCTGCCGGAAACGGAACGATGGGGGATCGATGCGATCCCTTCGCTGATCGCGACCGAGAAGGCGCTTGGCTGGGCGCCCGATCCGTTGCTGCGCCTTGCCGCGATCGTGCCGCCCGATGCGACGCGGCTGGAGGCGCTCTCAGCACGGCTCAAGCTCTCGAATGCGGAGGCGGCCTTTCTGAAGGCTTGGGCAACGGCGGCACCCGTCAATGACGAGATGTCGTCGGTCGCCTTCGAACGCCTGCTTTACCGCAATGGCGCAGACGGCATCATGACACGGCTGAAGCTGGCGCTTGCGGTCGCGCGCGGCAAGGCCGAGAACGATTTTGATGAGATGGCGCGGACGGCGCGGCTTGGAAAGCTGCTGGATCAAGCGACAAACTGGAAGAAGCCACAGTTTCCGCTGAACGGCGGCGATGTGATTTCGGCGGGCATCTCGTCCGGCCCGCGCGTCGGCGAACTGCTTGCCGGGCTGGAAAACCAGTGGGTGGAGGAAAACTTCGCTGCCGACCGGGCGGCGCTGCTCGCCCGGCTGCAGGAACGGGTGCAATAGACGCATCAGGGATCAGGCGACATTCGCCTCGTCGCGGATGCGAGCCTTGATATTGTCAACCATGTTTTCGCGGATCGTGGTTTCGCCGTGAGCGCTTTTCAGGTGCTCGACGGCGCGGCGGACCACCTCGGCGTCACTATCCGCTCGGGTATGCCAGGCGCAGCCGGGAACGAGTGTGCCGCATTCGAAAAGTCGCATGGTCTTCTCCTCTGTCTGAAACACAACGACGATCGCGCTTTCACGCGATTGATGAATGTGCGGGGGGAGGGAAGGTTCCGGCCGGCATCGACATGCCGGCCGGCGAAAGCCGTATCAGTCAGGCATCGCCCAGGCTTTGTACGTATTTGAAAGCTGGGCGGGCATGTTGCTATTGGCGGCTGTTGCCTCGTTCTGCAGCTCTTCCGGCGATTTTCCACCGGCCAGTTGCAGCTTGACCTGCTCGATGAAGCAGGACAGCGGCAGGTCCGAGCCGCTCTTGGTCCGCAGTTTCTCGGCGATGCGCGTTAGAAACTCCGGTGTGTCGATCGTACGGGATGTTTCCTGGACATCCGTGGACGCAGGCGAGCCACTTTGTATCGTCATCACAATCCTCCTCCGATTGTTACGCACATACATATAAAGTTAGGACTCACTGAGTTTTCGTGAAGGTCTATCACCTCGAATTTATCGACGAGATATCACAGTTTCATGGCCAGCGGACGACGGGGGGCAACGAAGAGAGAATGGATTCAACGTTGCCGCCGGTCTTCAGGCCGAAGATCGTGCCGCGATCATACAGCAGATTGAATTCGACGTAGCGGCCCCGGCGGATCAATTGTTCGTCGCGGTCGGCCTCCGTCCACAACTTATTGAAGTTGGAGCGGACAATCTTCGGATAGACCATGGCAAAGGCCCGGCCGACATCGCGCGTGAAGGCGAAATCGGCGTCCCAGCCGCCGGCTTCCTCACTCGAATGCAGCCAGTCATAGAAGATGCCGCCGATGCCGCGGGCCTCGTTGCGATGCTTCAGGAAGAAATAGTCGTCGCACCAGGCCTTGTAGGCGTCGTAATCGGCAACGGCGTGGTTACGGCAGGCGATTTCCATGGCCTTGTGGAAGAGCTGGCTGTCCTCGTCTTCCTGCGTGCGGCGGCGCGACAGTACCGGCGTCAGGTCGGCGCCGCCGCCGAACCAGCGGCTTGATGTGACGACCATGCGGGTGTTCATGTGCACCGCGGGAACGTTGGGGTTCACGGGATGGGCGATCAGCGAGATGCCGGAGGCCCAGAAGCGCGGATCGTCCTTGGCGCCTGGCATCTGCGCCCTAAAATCCGGGGAGAATTCGCCGTAGACGGTGGAGGTATGGACGCCGACCTTTTCAAAGACGCGGCCTTCCATCATCGACATCAGGCCACCGCCGCCGGCGCCATTTTCGCGCGACCAGTCCTTGGCGACGAAGCGGCCGGGCTCCTGGTCGGAGAGCGGGCCTTCGAGTTCGTCCTCGAGGGCTTCGAAGGAGGCGCAGATCGTATCACGCAACCCCTCAAACCATTTGCGGGCGGCAGCCTTCTTCTCCTCGATATCGTCAGACAAGCCGATCGGCAGTTCCGGTCTTTCCATTTATGCCTCCAGCGGCCGGCATCTCACTCGGAGGCGACTCGCTCATTCCTAGTTGCATGCCATCGTTTAACAGGTGGCGCAGCATCTCGCCAAGCCGAGGAAGCACATAGGTGCACCTCCAAGATTCGACTCGCAAAACGAGAATTTCGATACTACTTTTCCCAAGAGGTAGGTTTGATGGCGAAAATTCCAGGACCTCCGTCCTTCGACGGGCTGAAACGCAGGATAGCGAGACACCGGGCGGAAACTTCCCCCCGTAAGAACGACCATTTCGTGCGTGAAACATATCGCCTCGGTCTCATCGACGCCCGCGCCAAGGCGCGTGAATGGTTCGACGAATATCCAAAAGCCGCCTATTGGACCGAGGTGGAAAGCTGGCGCCAGCTCGACGGCGACCAGATCGAATTCACCATGCGCCGGCTGCCTTCGGCCGACTGATCGTCACTTCGCGTCAGCGCGCACGCGGCTTTCGATCAAAAGGCCGCTTTCATCCATGATCGGATGCGCCACCGAGACAATGTGGGCGTTGACGCGCTTCAGGTCGCGCAGCATGTCGAGATGCAGTGAACTCGTCTGCAGGCTGTCGGCGCGGCCGTCGCGCAGGCGTTCGAGATGGCGCTCGGCCGACTGCTTCTCCATCCGGCGCACCTCGACCTTCACCTCCATCATCTGGCGGGCGAGATTGAAATCGCGGGTGACGAAGATCGTCTGGGCGACGCGCAGATTGTCGATCGTCAGCTCGAACAGCTTGCGCAGTTCCTGATGACCGTCCTCGGAAAATTTCAGGCCAAGCGAGATCTTCTTGGTCACCTGCTCCAGCAGGCCTTTCTCGATGATGTCGCCCATATGTTCGAGATTGATCGCGTAGTCGATGACGACGATCGAGCGGCGGGCGTTCTCGTCGCTGAGACCTTCGCGGCCAAGCTTGGACAGATAGATTTTCACCGCCTGCTGCAATTGATCGACCCGTTCTTCGAGGGCGGGGATTTCGGCAAGCTTGGATGCGTCACCATGATCGAAAGCTTCGGATACCCGCATCAGCATGCGCTCGATGAGGTCGCCGACGCCGAGCACTTCGCGGGTGGCGCTGGCAAGGGCAACGACCGGCGTCGAAAGTTCCTGCGCATCCAGATATTTCGGGGCGTTGTCGGGCTCGGCCTGATCCGGCACCAGCCGGGCCATCAGGGTGGCGAGCGGCCGGGAGAAAGGCCAGGCCAGCGCTGCGAGCAAAAGGTTGAAGGCAAGATGGGCGTCGACCGGCAGCTTGGCCGGGCCAAAGGGTAGCATCTGGATGAGTTCCGCACCGTAACCTGCGAGCGGCAAGGCGATGAGGCAGCCGAGCGTGCGGACGGCAAGATTGCCGAATGTCACGCGCCGTACCGAGGCCGGGCTGGACAATGTCGCGACAACAGGCGGTATTGCGCCGCCGAGATTGGCGCCGAGCACGAGCACGATGACGAGTTCGGCGGAGACTATGCCGGCCGAGGCGAGCGACAGGATGAGCACCACCACCGCAAGGCTCGAGGAGGACACGAAGGCGAGGACTGCCGAGAAGATCAACGCCACGGGCAGGGCGCCGTCCAGCAGGCCGATGAAGGCGGCGAGAGCCGGCGAGGCGCGCATCGGCTCGGTGGCGAGGCCGAGAAGGTGCAGCGACAGCAGCATCAGGCCGATGCCGATCAGCGCTGCGCCGCCGCCCTGGCGGGTGCTGGAACGGCCGCGGTAGAGCACGATGCCGACCAGGATCAGCAGCGGAGAGAGCCATTCGATACCGGTGGCGACGATCCAGGCTGTGATCGCTGTGCCGACATTGGCGCCGAGCAGGACGATCTGCGCCATGCGCGGCTTGATCAGGTCACGCTCGACGAAGGAGGCGGTCATCAGCGCCGTTGCGGTGGAGCTTTGCAGCGCAATCGTTGCGAAGAGGCCGGACACGAAGGAGCGAAGGCTGCCGCGCGTACCGGTCGCCAGCCCTGTTCTCAGCCGGGCGCCGAAGGCCCTGGAGACGCCGTCCTTCACCTGTGCAAGGCCGAACAGCAGCAGAGCCACGGCACCGAACAGGTTGATCATGATGATTGTGGAGTCCATTTCTTGTTCTTGTTCTTCTTTCGTATGTGTGGGGAGATGCCTTTTCCTTATATGGCCTTTCCAACCTATTGGAATCATGGAGGCCATACGAGGTTTTTGATTGCTCGGCTAATAAATATACGCCGGTTTGACGGATTCGCAATGTCGCTTTGCGACATATTCCGGGGCTGATCGGCAAATCCGTGGGCGCTGGCGCCGGCGTCCGTCAGGCCCAGACGGTTTGGCGCATCGCCTCGCCGACGATCATCGCGGCCGAGACGGCGACGTTGATCGAGCGCTGGCCCTCGACCATCGGGATGAGGATGCGGGCATCGGCCCTCTCATGCACCTGATCCGGCACGCCGGCGCTTTCGCGGCCGAAGAGCAAGATATCATCAGGGCGAAAGGCAAGATCGGTGTAGCGGTCCGCGGCCTTGGTCGAGGCGAGGATCAGGCGGCGGCCGGTGGTCAGACGCCACGCCTCGAAATGGTCCCAGTTGACATGGCGGGTGAGGGCGGCGGCGGCGATGTAATCCATGCCAGCCCGTTTGAGGTTGCGGTCGGAGACGTCGAAGCCGGCGGGCTCGATCAGATCGACCGCGAAGCCGAGGCAGGCGGCAAGGCGCAGGATGGTGCCGGTATTGCCAGGAATATCCGGCTGATAGAGTGCCAGTCTGAGTGAAGTCATGATGCGCCGTCTTCCTGCTTTTACCGCCGCAGGGGTAATGCAACTGTGATTTCGGCGCAACAGGGCGCCTTTCGAGCCAGAAAGATGAAATTTTCAGCAAAACGGGGCTGGAAAATCCGTCGTTTTCGCGTTATCGGTGCATATCTTCAATCGCCAGCAGGGAGCGCCAGAATGAATATTTTGCTGAATGTGCGCGTCCCGGCCGTCATGCCAAGCGGTGCGATTTTCCGCCTATAGTGCGGCTTTCTTCCCAGAATTTCCTTTTTTGATCCATTGCGCGGCTGTTTCGGCCTCGCCCCTTGACCGTTAGGTTCCCATATGTGCTTGCGATGCGCTGGGATGGCGCGAAGCCGGGAGCCGAAACGCTGAAGTTTCGGAGCAATTTCATGTTTGGCTGGTTCGAACAGCGACTCAATCCCTTTCCGAGCGAGGAGCCCGTCGCCCCTCCCAGGGGCCTCTTTGCCTTTTGCTGGCATTACAGCAAGCCGGCAGCGCCCTGGCTCGGCCTGATGGCGGTACTGACGGCGCTGATCGCCATCGGCGAAGTGGCGCTTTTCCAGTTCCTCGGCGACATCGTCGACTGGCTGACCAAGGCCGACCGCGCCACTTTCCTGCAGACGGAGGGCCACAAGCTTGTCTGGATGGCGGCGCTGGTGCTGATCGGCTTGCCTTTGGTCGCCGGGCTCGATTCGCTCATCATGCACCAGATGATGCTCGGCAATTACCCGATGATCGCACGCTGGCAGATGCACCGCTTCCTGCTGCGCCACAGCATGTCGTTCTTCGCCAACGAGTTTGCCGGGCGTGTCGCCACCAAGGTGATGCAAACCTCGCTTGCCGTGCGCGAAACGGTGATGAAGATCCTCGACGTCTTCGTCTATGTCGTCACGTACTTCCTGACGATGATCATCGTGATTGCGGCCGCCGACTGGCGGCTGATGATCCCGATCCTCGTCTGGTTGGCGGTCTATATCGGCATCGTCGCCTATTTCGTGCCGCGGCTTCGCAAGATCGCGGCGGCGCAGGCGGACGCCCGCTCGATGATGACGGGGCGCGTGGTCGACAGCTATACGAATATTGCGACTGTCAAGCTGTTCTCACATGCGGGGCGCGAGGAGGTCTACGCCAAGGAGGGCATGGACGAGTTCCTGCAGACCGTGCACAAGCAGATGCGCAAGGTGACGCTCTTCCACATCAGCGTCTACATGAACAACTGCGTCGCGCTCTTCGTCGTCTCGAGCCTGTCGATCTGGTTCTGGCTGAACGGGGCGATCTCGGTCGGCGCCATCGCCATCGCCATAGGTCTTGCCATGCGCGTCAACGGCATGTCGCAATGGATCATGTGGGAAGTCTCGGCGCTGTTCGAGAATATCGGCACTGTTTATGACGGCATGGAGATGATGAGCAAACAGCACGACATCGTCGACAAGCCGGGTGCGCCCGACATGACGGCGAAGAAGGGCGCGATCCACTACGACCGCATCCGCTTCCACTACGGCAAGAGCAAGGGCGTCATCGACAGCCTGTCGCTCGACATCAAGGCGGGCGAGAAGGTCGGCCTGGTCGGCCGCTCCGGCGCCGGCAAGACGACGCTGATGAACCTGCTGCTGCGCTTCTACGAACTGGAGGCCGGCCGCATCACCATCGACGGGCAGGACATCGCCGGCGTGTCGCAGGAAAGCCTGCGTTCGCTGATCGGCGTGGTGACGCAGGATACCTCGCTGCTGCATCGCTCGATCCGCGACAACATCGCCTATGGCCGTCCCGAAGCCTCGGATGCCGAGATCATCGAGGCCGCCAAGCGCGCGAATGCCTGGGAGTTCATCGAAGGTCTCGTCGACATGCAGGGCCGCGAAGGGCTCGACGCGCAGGTCGGCGAACGCGGCGTCAAACTGTCAGGCGGCCAGCGGCAGCGCGTCGCGATCGCCCGCGTCTTCCTGAAGGACGCGCCGATCCTGGTGCTCGACGAGGCGACCTCGGCGCTCGATTCCGAAGTCGAGGCGGCGATCCAGGAAAACCTCTTCGCCCTCATGGAGGGCAAGACGGTGATCGCCATCGCCCACCGGCTTTCGACGCTGACGGAGATGGACCGGCTGATCGTGCTCGACAAGGGCCGGATCATCGAGGCTGGCTCGCACAGCGAACTGATCGAGGGCGGCGGCGTCTATGCCGACCTCTGGAACCGCCAGTCCGGCGGCTTCCTCTCCGATCACGCCGAGGAAGCGGAAGAAGCGGCGGAATAATATAAAATTAGGCCCTCCCCGCGGAAGCGGGGAGGGCCTCTTCAATTCTTAGGGTGGCTTTGTGCTTGCCGAACGGTTGCTGAAAACCGGCGACTGCATCGTGCTTGCCCCTCATCCCCTCAAAGACTATCAGCCCAATCAATCACGCGGTGAGTTTCGACGACGACCATGGTGTTGGCGGCTGCGATCGTGCGCAGGGCGATGAGGCGGCGATGCTCCTCGTTGTCGATCCAGGTGGCGATGGCCTCGGCGACGATTTCGTCGCGCGGCATCGCCAGGGCAAATGCCAGGGCATCCAGCTTTTCTGCAAGCGGAAGCGGAATATGCGCATTAAGCATTTTCGTTTCCATGGACGTGGTCTCCGGTAAAGCGCGATCGTAACGTGAGATTGTGACCGGTTCAGGAGCATTCAATGGGCATGCCGCCGATGTTACCGATAATTACCAAAATATAAGGTTTCGGTCGCTTTTCATTCCCTTTGCCGGTTCGGCTATTCCGCCTATATCGGTTTTATGTTTCTAAGCCCTATCCTCCGCTTGTTCGAAACCTGGATCGATCCGTTCCGTCCGCGCGCCAATCTTCAGCCGCCGCGCTCGACGCTCGGGTTCATCTGGTTCTATATCGGCCAGGCGAAAATGCCGTTCATCGCCATGCTCATTCTCGGCGGCGCATCGGCGGCGATCGAGGCAGCCCTCTTCTGGTTCGTCGGGCGACTGGTCGATATCCTCGGCAGCATCACGCCGGGTGCCGGCTGGAACGGTCTTCTCGCAGCCCATGGCGGCGAGCTGTTCGGCATGCTTGCCCTCATCGGGCTCGTGCGCTTCGTCATCGCCTTCCTGATCGCGCTCGTCGACCAGCAGGTGATCACGCCGGGCTTCTATAATCTCGCACGCTGGCAATCCTACCTGCATGTCTCCAGGCAGTCCTTGTCGTTCTTCCAGAGCGATTTTTCGGGGCGCATCGTCACCAAGGTCTGGTCGGCGGGCCAAGCGACGGGCGATCTCGTCACCTCGCTGATGGAAAGCGTCTGGTTCGTCGGCATCTATGCCGCCACGACGCTCGTGCTCGTGGCGCGTCTGGACTTTTCCCTTGCCGCCGTCGTGCTGTTCTGGCTTTGCGCCTTCAGCCTGCTTGCCCGCCACTTCGTTCCGCGCATCCGCCATCATTCCCGCGAAACGGCGGAGGCGGGATCGATGCTGAACGGCCGGATGGTCGATTCCTACAGTAACATGCAGACGCTGAAGCTGTTTGCGCGCGACGAGGAAACCGACCGCTACATGCGGCAGGGCTTCGATATCTATCAGGACACGGTGCTACGCTTCACGCGTTTTATCACCGGCGTCAGGGCCTCGATGGCGCTGCTGTCGGGCCTGATGATCGTGACGATGGCGGGGCTGAGCGTCGATCTCTGGCTGCGCGGCCTGGTGAGTTCAGGTGCGGTGGCATTCTCGCTGGCGCTGGTGCTCAGGCTGAATTTCCTGCTCGGGCGGCTGATGACGCAATTCAACGGCATCATGCGCAATCTCGGCACCATCCAGAACGCTGCCGAGCTGATCTCCCAGCCTCTGGGGCTCGTCGATCGGGCCGATGCGAAGACGTTGGTGATCCGGCAGCCCGGTATCCGCTTTGACGATATTTCCTTCCGCTACGGCAAGGGCCATCAGCCGGTCGTCGAGAATTTCTCCATGACCATCCGGCCCGGCGAGAAGGTCGGGATCGTCGGCCGTTCGGGCGCCGGGAAATCGACGCTGATGAACCTGCTGCTGCGTCTCTACGATATTCAGGACGGCCGCATCCTCATTGACGGCCAGGACATATCGGCCGTGACGCAGGAATCGCTGAGGATGCAGATCGGTGTCGTCAGCCAGGATACGTCGCTGCTGCACCGTTCGGTGCGCGACAATATCCTGTTCGGGCGGCCGGATGCCGGCGAGGAGCGGCTGGTCGAGGCGGCCAGGCGCGCCGAGGCGATCGATTTCATCGCGCGCCTGCAGGATCAGCAGGGGCGCAAGGGTTTCGATGCGCATGTCGGCGAACGCGGCGTCAAACTCTCAGGCGGGCAGCGGCAACGCATCGCCATTGCCCGCGTCATGCTGAAAAACGCACCGATCCTCGTTCTCGACGAAGCGACGTCGGCGCTCGATTCGGAAGTGGAAGAAGCGATCCAGTCCAACCTTCATCAGATCATGGAGGGCAAGACGGTGCTTGCGATTGCCCATCGGCTGTCGACGATTGCCGCACTCGACCGGCTGATCGTCGTCGACGAAGGGCGGATCATCGAGGAGGGCAGCCATGACGAACTGCTTCGCCTCGGCGGGCTTTATGCCGAACTCTGGGCGCGCCAGTCCGGCGGTTTCATCGCAGGCGACGACGATGCGGTCTCAGGGGTCGACGACGAATTCCGCCATGAGGCCAAAATGATTTGATCCGAAGCCGTTCTCGATGCGGTGGACCGATTTCAGCCGCAGCGGCGCCCGGGTAAAGATATGATCGATCGGAATGCCGAAGGCGCCGGCGGCGATCGGCCAAGTCGAAGGCTCCAGCGATGCCGTGCCCAAGCCTTGAGTGCGCATGAGATACTGCACGTCGGGCGCCAGGATCGACGTATTGAAATCACCGGCGAGAACGAGCGGCCCCGAAAGGGAGGGGATAATCTCCGCGAGATCTTCGATTTCGAGGCCGTGGAATTCATCGTAATAAGGTTTGGTCAGGTGCGCGGCGAGGAAATTGACCTTCTGGCCATCGAAATCGATCGTCGAGATCGTCAGCCGGTTGCGCCAGAGCAGGCCGAGATTGCGGATACGGGGTTCGATCAGCGGGCGTTTCGACAAGACCAGCGTATCGCATTCCTGCATGCCAACGCCGCAGCCGATGTAATAGGGATAGATTTTCAACAGCCGCGGCAGTTCCGACAGCAGCGGTTCGGCCTCCAGGATGTTGACGACATCGGCGCCGGAGGCGATGACCATGTCGGCAATGTCAGGGCCGTTTGCGAAATTATCGTTTTCGATATTGAAAGACATCAGCCGGAAGAGGGCCGGGCGGCTCTCCTCGACTGTTGGTTCGACAAATTCGCGCATCATCATGACGCCGTGGACTGCAAGGATCACCGATACGCCGAGCATCAGCAGCCCATACCAGTGCCGCTTGACGAGAAGGGCCGCGATGGAGCCGGCCGCGCACGCCACGGCCAGATGAACCTGGAAGCTGTAAAAGAGGCCCAGCAGATAGAAGTCGGAGACGTATCGCAGCGAGACGATGGCGAGGGCAAGCGTTATGAGGACGGCAAATACGCAAAAAATCGTGTCTCTCATCCGCTCCGGTCCGGCTCGCTGGCATGGCTAGAGCATTTCCGTTTTTCTTCGAATCACGGAAATGCTCTAGCTTTTTTGTTTTCACGCAATTCCCGGCAAAAGCGCTTCGCGCTTTGCCTGGCAAAACCGTTACACACTTTTGCTGGAATTGCTCTAGGACTGCGCGTATCACGAGGGCATTTTTGTTGCAATGCAACATAATGGCAAGCTCGTGTTTGCCTTAAAAAAATCATCCGAAATTTCCCGCGACATTGTGCCCTCATCCCCTTGCCAAGGCTGGACATAATTTGCGATCAAGCATAGAACGCGCCGGATTGCCGGGGAATCTATGGCCGAATTGTGTCCAGAGAGATTCGCCGGTAGAGGGGGCAGGGCGGAATTCCGCGAAAATTGCGCAGAGGATGTTAGCCGTGAGCGAACACGAAACGACAAGCGAGGCCATGGGCGAGCCCACTCGCCGTGATTTCCTTTATCTCACCACTGGTATGGCCGGCGCCGTCGGCGCCGTCACGGTCGCCTGGCCGTTCATCGATCAGATGCGTCCTGACGCTTCGACGCTCGCTCTCGCCTCCATCGAAGTCGACGTTACCAGCCTTGAGCCCGGCATGTCGCTGACGGTCAAATGGCGCGGCAAGCCGATCTTCATCCGCAACCGCACCCCGGAAGAAGTGACGGCCGCAGCCGATGTTGCGCTGTCGGACCTCAAGGACCCGATTGCCCGCAATGCAAATCTTCCTGTCGACGCTCAGGCAACGGGTGTTGACCGTTCGGGCGGCAAGGGCAAGGAAAACTGGATCGTCATGGTCGGCACCTGCACCCATCTCGGTTGCGTTCCGCTCGGCCAAGCCGGCGAATATAATGGTTGGTTCTGTCCCTGCCATGGCTCGGTCTACGACACGGCCGGCCGCATCCGTAAGGGTCCTGCGCCGCAGAATCTGGCGATTCCGACCTTTTCATTTTTGTCCGATACCAAGATCAAGATCGGTTGAGGGGAGACTGATATATGAGTGGCCATTCCAGCTACGAGCCATCAACCGGCCTCGAGAAATGGGTCGATGCGCGCCTTCCGCTGCCGCGCATGGTCTATGACAGCTTCATCGCCTTTCCGGTTCCGCGTAACCTGAACTATGCCTACACCTTCGGCGCCATGCTCGCCGTCATGCTGGTGGTGCAGATCCTGACGGGTGTGACGCTCGCCATGCACTATGCTGCCGATACGACGCTGGCTTTCAACTCCGTTGAAAAGATCATGCGCGACGTCAATCACGGCTGGCTGCTGCGCTACATGCATGCCAACGGTGCCTCCTTCTTCTTCGTGGCGGTCTACCTGCACATCGCCCGCGGCCTCTACTACGGCTCCTACAAGGCGCCACGCGAAATCCTCTGGGTCCTCGGCGTGGTCATCTACCTCCTGATGATGGCGACGGGCTTCATGGGCTACGTTCTGCCCTGGGGCCAGATGTCCTTCTGGGGCGCGACCGTCATCACCGGCTTCTTCTCGGCCTTCCCGCTGGTCGGCGAATGGGTGCAGCAGTTCCTGCTCGGCGGCTTCGCCGTCGACCAGCCGACGCTGAACCGCTTCTTTTCGCTGCACTACCTGCTGCCCTTCATGATCGCCGGCGTCGTCGTCCTGCACATCTGGGCGCTGCACGTCGTCGGCCAGACGAACCCGACGGGCGTCGAGGTCAAGACGAAGACGGACACGGTGCGCTTCACGCCTTATGCGACGATGAAGGATGCTCTCGGCGTCTCGATCTTCCTGCTGGTCTATGCCTATTTCGTCTTCTACCTGCCGAACTTCCTCGGCCATGCCGACAACTACATCCCGGCCGACCCGTTGAAGACGCCGGCCCACATCGTTCCGGAATGGTACTTCCTGCCGTTCTACGCGATGCTGCGCTCGATCACCTTCAACGTCGGCCCGATCGACTCCAAGCTCGGTGGCGTGCTCGTGATGTTCGGCGCGATCATCGTGCTGTTCTTCCTGCCCTGGCTTGATACCTCGAAGGTCCGTTCGGCCGTCTACCGCCCCTGGTACAAGCTGTTCTACTGGCTGTTCGTGATCAACGCGATCATCCTTGGCTGGCTCGGCTCACAGCCGGCTGAAGGGCTCTACACCATGGTCTCGCAGTTCTGCACGCTCCTCTACTTCGCTTTCTTCCTGGTCGCGATGCCAGTTCTCGGCCTGGTGGAAACGCCGCGCCGTATCCCGAACTCGATCACCGAAGCGGTGCTCGAAAAGCGCAACAAGACCGCAGCTGCCAAGGCATAAGCGAGCGAAGGATTAGGATTATGAAAAAGCTTGTTGCAAGCATTCTGCCGCTCGCTGTCGCTGCCGCTCTCGGCAGCGCCGCGTTCGCGCAGGAGGCGGCGCCCGCCAACGGCGCGACCCCTGCTCATCATGAGGAAAGTGCGACGCCGCACTATCCGCTGAAGGAGCCGAAAGAGGAGGAATGGACTTTTGCCGGTCCGTTCGGTCATTACGACAAGGGCCAGCTTCAGCGTGGTCTCAAGGTCTATACCGAAGTCTGTTCCGCCTGCCATTCGATGAATCTCGTGCCCTTCCGCATGCTCGACGAGCTCGGTTATTCCGAAGCACAGGTCAAGGCCTTCGCCGCGAACTACGAAGTTCAGGACGGCCCCGACGCAAGCGGCGAGATGTTTACCCGCAAGGCGGTCCCTTCCGATCACTTCCCGGCGCCTTTCCCTAATGCGGAGGCGGCAGCCGCCTCCAACAACGGTGCGGCTCCGCCTGATTTTTCGCTGATCGCCAAGGCCCGCGAGGTCGAGCGCGGCTTCCCGCAGTTCGTTTTCGACATTTTCACGCAGTACCAGGAAGGCGGCCCGGATTACATCCACTCGCTGCTGACCGGCTATGAGGAGCCGCCGGCCGGCTTCCAGGTGCCGCAGGGCGCGCACTACAATCCGTATTTCCACGCTGCTGCTGTCCTCGCCATGCCGAAGCCGCTCTCTGACGGCCAGGTGACCTATGACGACGGCGCGCCGCAGACCGTCGACCAGTATTCCAAGGACGTCTCCTCCTTCCTGATGTGGGCGGCCGAGCCGCATCTCGAGGAGCGCAAGCGCACCGGCTTCATGGTGATGATCTTCCTCCTGATCTTCACGGTGCTGGTCTACCTGACGAAGCGCTCGATCTACGCCAACAAGGAACACTGAGCGGTTCCCTGCTGAAATTCGAGAGGCGGCTTGCGGGCCGCCTTTTTTGTTGGTTCCACTCTTGGCAATTGATAAAGTGCGGCCAGTTTCATGCGCTCGCAGATATGGATTTTCCATGGACAATACGACTTCGGAGCTCGCAGCCAGCATCCGCTCCATTCCTGACTATCCCAAGCCAGGCATCATCTTCCGCGACATCACCACGCTGCTCGGCAATCCCCGCGCTTTCCGCCGGGCGGTCGACGAACTCGTTCAGCCCTATGCGGGCATGAAGATCGACAAAATCGCCGGCATGGAGGCGCGCGGCTTCATTCTCGGCGGCGCGGTGGCGCACCAGCTTTCCTCGGGCTTTGTGCCGATCCGCAAGAAGGGCAAGCTGCCGCACGAGACCGTGCGCATCGCCTACAGCCTGGAATACGGCGTCGACGAGATGGAGATGCATCGCGATGCGGTCCAGCCCGGCGAGAAGGTGATCCTGGTCGACGACCTGATCGCCACCGGCGGTACGGCCGTCGGCGCGACGAAGCTGCTGCGCCAGATCGGCGCGGAAGTGGTCGGCGCCTGCTTCGTCATCGACCTGCCGGATCTTGGCGGCCGCAAGAAGCTGGAAGAACTCGGCGTCGTCGTACACACGCTGGTCGAATTCTCCGGCCACTGAGCCTCTATCCTATTGCGTACAGCGTCAGTCGAATTCGAGGACGCCGCTTTCGAAGCGGATAACGGGATCGCCGTTTTGATTGACGCCTTCGCAGAGGATGGTGTTGAGGCGCCATCCCGGCCGTGAGGCGAGCGGCCGGCTGGAGAGGAAGGCGACGGAATAGGTCACGACATCGTCGACGAAGACCGGCCGCAGCCATTGCAGTTTCTGGAAGCCGGGCGAGGGGCCGAGCTTCGGCGGCGTCAGGCCCTTTTCCGCGAGCGTTGCGCTCTGCCTTTCCCAAAAGGCGATGAAGGTTCGCATCCAGGCGGCTGTATTATGCCAGCCCGAGGCGCAGAGGTCGCCGAAGAGGCTCTCCTTCGCCGCCTGCCTGTCGACATGAAAACGCTGCGGATCGAAGCGCTTGGCGAAGCGGAGGATGTTCTCCTCGGTAAAGGTATAGCTGCCGATCTCGGCCTTCTCGCCGACGGCGTAGAGCTCGGACATTTTCATGCTGATGTCTCCGGGCGCATGCGGATCATGATCGAATTCTCGGAGAGGCAGACGAGTTCGCCGCGCTGGTTTTCCACCTCGTGGCGGAACTTGACGATGCCCATGCCGGGCCGCGAGCGCATCGGCCGGGATTCGAGCACGGTCGAATGGCCCGACAGCGTGTCGCCGGCAAGGACAGGCTTGCGCCATTCCATCAAATCGATGCCAGGCGCGCCCTCGGCGAGTGCGTCCAAGAGGTAGCTGTCGGCCATCATGCGCATGAACATCGAAGAGGTGTGCCAGCCGGAGGCGGCAAGCCCGCCGAGGATGCTGGCGCGGCCGGCAGCTTCATCGAGATGCATCGGCTGCGGATCGAATTCGTTTGCGAACTCAATGATTTCTTCGGCGATCACCGGCTTCGGGCCAAGGGCGAAGCGGCGACCGGGCTGGAAATCCTCGAAGGAAAGTTTTTCTGCCGACATTCGTTCCTCCCGCCATATGCAGCGCACAATGCTTACAATAGCATCCGCGCGGGCTCAATGATTCCGGGGAGATAAACCGGCATGACTGAACTAAGGTCGATACTCGACGAGGCGGCGCGCCAGGGACTGATTTCGCC
>Ga0307515_10004086_pt1 | contig 30424 bp, 28 predicted proteins | sample 17_EM_MG_FD_194513 | JGI IMG/M metagenome (GOLD analysis project Ga0307515, IMG submission 194513) | Populus trichocarpa ectomycorrhiza microbial communities from riparian zone in the Pacific Northwest, United States - 17_EM | ecosystem: Host-associated > Plants > Roots > Unclassified | place... | reverse complement strand
CTGTCTTGCTTTCAATTGGCGGAGCAGTTGCTCCTCTCCTCCACCTCTCTCGTAGATTATGGGACAGACCAACAGCGCGTGCTCGACCTGGAGGGTGTCGAAATGAACCTCCTCCAGCCATATGTTAAGAAGGTCCACTGTGTCCATCCTGAGGTCTCCGTCACAGAGTAAAGCGCTGATAACATCATCTTCTGTCAGCCACTTGTCTGAGAATGTGGGGAACATCCCCCCGAGGTCGGCAATCGGCTGGTCCATTGGCAGTATGGGGGAATAGCAGGAATATGGGAATGTGGGGTGTGGGACGCAGGGAGAGAGATGCGGATGCAGCAGCGGTAAAAAGAGGCACCTGTGTGATTTGGTTATGCACGCCGTATCCCCTTTTATGGACTTCCTCCACCTGTAGTATCCCCGCTACGTAAAATTCCCAAGGCTTCTGACAATTATCGCTACTTCCCCTAGCGCCAGTGATCGTCTCTGCGTTTGAATTCAGCGAATTCTGGCTGGTTACGTTTTGATAGTAAATTCTGAAGGCTCTCGTCACACTTCCATCACGCCCGACCGCAGGCGTTTCCGGGGTCTTTTCCCCTCCTGTCTTAGAAGCGTAAGGCGGTGACCAACAGTCACCAAGGGTAGGAGGTGGCATCAAAACAAGCGTGCGGGGGACTAAAGGAATGCAGCAGACCTCGTGCATTCGAGGAGGGTTGGCAAGCCGTCTGGTTTGAAGATGGGCAAGTAACAAGCGTGGGCTTTCTAACCGAGGGGATCTCTTCCGGGGGACACTGGGAAGATCGGGTTTTGATTGTGTCCGTTTGTGGTGATCCGTGATTTGTTATAGCAGGATCATTGCAAGTGATCACACGGGGTCACAATCGAAACCCGGTTTCCCTGCTGTGATGGAGCAACGTATTTCATGTTTCGGACAGGTTCGGACCATGTAACCTTTCCAATCGAGAATAGGGGCTGAAGGCAGGCGATCGCTCTGGGTTCGGTTGGAATGGATGAACCGTTTGTAATATTTGCCAATATGGTCGCGGTCAATGAAGGCTTGAGGTAGTTTTCCAAATAGCTGTTGCGGGGTCAGTCCGATGGTTTCACACCCGGTGATATGGATCATGTTATCTGAAAGGCTGGTTGGAAATCGTTTGTGGAAGGGGTGTCAAGGCCCTCTAATCGCGGCCTCCAACAGGGTTCAAAATCGAGCTGCTCTTCCTCCCCGACCCACAAGTTAGACCGGAAGTAGAACAGCCTGCCGTTCGTCTCGGCTCCTTTCACGGCACCTTTGCAAGCAAATGCCGTGTCTTCATGAACAGAGCGGCGTAGACAGTGTTGAGGTTTACGTATAATCGGAGTTCCGTCGGAGCCTAATTTTACGGAGCTCCGTTGGCAAAAATTGCACCAGGGTGCGATAAGAATCGATCACACGTTCAAAAGCGCGCAAGAAATAAAGCGTGCGTCTAGCTCAAGCGCCATCATCGGATCCACAACCCACCCTCCGCCTTCTCTTCTAAATGCCTCAACAGTCCACCAGCGCGAATGCCATGACGTGCGCTCTCTCCTTCCGAGCGCCCACCTTGAAGGAAGAGATAGTGGCAACAAACAAGTGGATGAAGGCGATAGGCATGTCCCGTGCACGTTAGACTACATGGCCTACTAAAACGGCGCAGTTGGCAAAGAAGAAGGCGAAGGCATCAAGTGCGGGAGGAAAGTCATGACCGAAGCCGCAAAGAATCTGGTCCGCCAGTTCTTGGCAAGCGCTGGCCCTTTGAACAACGAAGAAGCAACAGCCCCGTCCAAAATGCGGCCTTCCGATAAGGAAGACGACTACAGTTTCGTGAGTGATTTCAAAAACCATCCGCTGCTTGTGACTGACAGTGGCTCTCTCCAAACGCAGTGGTGCTCCCTCTGCACAGACAGGAACACGGAGATCCTGTTGTGCGCTGGGTGCCGAATTGGTGTGTGTGTCCAGAGCGTTGACGAAAGGCACTCTGGCTGCCTGGCGCCTGATGCGGCACAAAGACGGGAGGGCTTCGTGTTTCTCTGCCCATACTGTTGCAAACGAAAGAGCAAGAAGTTTCCCGTGAGTGTGGAGTTTGTTCGAAAGGAGCTACGGGTTAACTGTCCACAGTTTGTGATGACGTCAAATACATCCCTTCCGGCCCCGGATTCCCTCTTCTATCGGTACGACCCACCAGTGATTCTTATCAACCTAAAGCTTGTGAAGGAAGCCGGAGATGCAATGGCTTCCATCCTGCCAGAGATGGAAAAGTGGTATAAGGGGAACAGCGAAGCGGTAAGCTACCGTGTTAACACCTCACGTTTGGCTTTTCCTAACCTGTCTCAGCTTCGCGTCGTGAATGTCCAGTTGGGTGGGAGGCGGAAGGCAGCGGACAAAGTTACGCAGTCGTTTTTGAAGACAAACCCCCTCGCCAAAATAGTCATCGTGCTCGATACGCACACTGCCCAGGACGGCCAATTTATTACTAAGATTACAAAGAACTCGGTGGAGTCTGACGTTTTGGGACCGGTGTGTTACAGAAGCCTCAGGATTTTTACTTACTGACGTGGTCAAGATTCTTCAACGATACCTTCCAACCGAGCTGGCGGAGATTCTGTCCAGCGAATCTAGCGTAGAACATGGGCACAGAACGCTCGTTGTCAACATTTCGTGTGGGGAGAGTGTCAACAACTCCGTCACAAAGAAGTTGATGATGGCCGGGTGAGTGAATTTCTATAAACTTTGTTGGTACGTAGCTTACTTCTACTTGGAAGTCACTGTGCAGAAGTGGTGTTGTCCTTCTCAGCAAAAGCAGTCCTTCCTGCGATGGTCTGCGGCCCACTTGGCGAGTTCATTGCCAAGTGGGTTGCCACCACGCTGCCACTTTTATCGATCGTTGGCCAGACAATGACTCCTACTTACGTCGAGCGGCAGGGCCCAGTATTCTCCAGCAGGACCTTCGAAGACTTCACCTTGGTGAAGAGCAGCGCCAAAATGGTAGGGGGAAAAGCCCTCAACTGCGGTAACCCTTGCTCCGGAGATTACAGCAGCAGGTCGAAAAAGTTAGGGAGCGGGAGGCACAGGTGGTTCATCACTTGCCCCGGTTGCAAGTGGACGACCGACTACAAAACGCCAGACGATGCAATCATTTCAAAAGAGGACGCGGACCTAATAATGAAAGTCCCCGGCGCTGATTACATGCGCACACCGTTCCCAGTACCCATCAAGGTGCTTCAGTGGAAGCCGCCTAAAACCGCGCGATCGACGTCTGCCTCGTCCCGCACCTCAGCAAACATATCGGCAACCAGCTCGGCAAATCCCTCTCCCCCTGCGACGCCAGTATCTCTTCACGACGAGCTTCAGAATGACCAGACCAATTCCGACCCCGATTTGCCCGGGCCAAAGTCAACACCAAAACAGCGAACGGCGTTCGCTGTAATTGCCGCGAGTGAAATGGTCCCGAGGTGTCCCAAAACACAAGTTCCCAAGAGGGCTCGGGTGGACTCTCTAGCACCGGAGGATGCCGTCGATCGAGGAGAATGTGGCTCAAGAACCGTCCAAAGGAAGAGGTCGAGAAGCTGTGAGTTCTCAAGATTTTCACAAATTTTTCGCGCTAACCGCCCAACAGAGACATATCGAACGTGCTTGGGCCGCCGAAAGAACCTGCTGTAATGTTCGTACGATACACCTGTTTGCACTCTCGGATATTTCCTTTGTAACAACTACGCGATGCTGTTTTTTGAGCACTATGAGGGCTTCCTGGTATTTCAAGAAATGCAGCTGCAACAACAGACCTGTGCGTTGCACAAGAAGGTTGGGCTTACCGCCGAACGAAGCGCAATTTGTCACATTTATGTCGCAAGCTTTGATGTCACTGAAGCGACAAATAACTCCGAAACCAGCTTCAACCCCAGTACGAGCTGCTCAAAGTAATCTCTGAGTGAGCACGCGGGAATATGCAGAGCAATCTCGAAGTTGCAAACAAGGGTTTTGGAGGGAAAACCTGGCTGGGGTCCTAAAAACCCCCTTAGGGCCTGGTCAGTTCCGCAGAGCTCCAAGACCCGCAGGGGTGGGGTTCGCTCTGGCGAGATCCGAAAACCCATCCACAGGTTTCCTGGGCGTTTCTTCCTGCCCGTCACACCTGCACCACACGCTGGTCGGCTTACAAACCACCGTATGTCGAGCTTAAACAGCGTGAAATAAAAATAAACATATCCACCCTCAATCCTGCTGCCATGGTGAGGATTTTTTCGAGAAAGCACAGGACTACTTCAGAGGCAGACCGCCGTTTGCACCGTCGGGGAGCAGTCGCTACACTTGTGGGTGCACGGGTGACAGCAGTTGAGTACGCGACTACTGATCTTATCAAGGACCCCACGTGCGTGACTCTGCCCAGGTTTAAGAACTGCTGAACGGGCGCATAACGCGGCTCCACGAGGCGCTTGGAATGGCGAAGCCCGCGTTCTTACGCCTTTGTCGCGAAATGCAAGAGCACCGCGGGCTTCAGAATCCTAAGTATCTCGGCCTTGCGGAGGGAATTGCAAAGTATGTCAAACGGGAGACTCGCACTGAAAAATCAGAGTGTTTTCAGCACACACCGGGTATCGTTCCAACGTACGTGTGTTTCTCAATGGAAATATTGAATATGAATACGATTTTCCACCGATAATCGACACAACTGTATTGAAGACTTTTACAGTTGGTCTGTTAAATTTCCTGTATGGACAGGGTACTGCCCCAGATGCAACGCTCTCTCCGTGCTTTGAAGGACGTCTGGGGTGCGGTTGACCGGGGTACACGCGTTGAGTCAAGATGATTACAGTAGCCGTGCGCATACAGCATGAGTCGCCACTCTGCGTAGGCATGACAAAGGTCTGGTAAATCCCGAGACACCCGGGAGAGTTTCCACAGAGCTGACCGTCCCACCGGCTACAAAGCCGCGCAGGGGTGGGTTTTACAAACCCACCGGGTCTCGGTTTGGCGGGCGTGGGTTTTGAAACCGACGGAACTGACCGCGCCCTAAAGGGCCCTGAGCACATATTTGGGAGCGGATGCGTCCTTACGGACGGCCACTCAACGTCAACAAAATCAACTGCAAAACATAGGAAATGGAAGGCGATGCCGGGTGAACATACAGCGCAACTTCCAGAGGTTCTGTAAAGGTACTTCAGCTTCCTGGAGGATGGCAGACGTGCTGAAGCCCCTAAGAACTCTGGAGCATGACGAAACCCTCAAACGTACATAGCCGCCCTATCCCCGCGTGTGCGGAAAGATAAGGCCTAGGGGCTTCAGCACCTAGACCCTGGGATGTACTGAGGGCTGCGAACATCGCGCCATTCCCATTTCCCTGCTTATGCGGGAAGGGAAAGTCCAGGTGCTTTAGCACCTGGACCTCGGGGACGTGCCGGAGTGCACGAAAGACTAGTAATTCCCATCTTCCCACGTGCGCAGGGGGAGAACCCAGGTGCGGAAACGCCTGGGCCCTGGGATAAACTAGGGGGCATGGAAGTTGCATCGTTGTCGTCTCCCCGCGTATGCAGGAGAAGAATAGCCCAGGTGCTTCGGCACATGGGCCACTGGATGTACCAGATGACGCGCAAGTCGCGTTTTTTCCGTCTCCCCGCTTGTGCAGGGGAGAAAACCCAGGTGCTGGAGCACCTGGACCGCGGGATGTGCCGGAAGTCGCGGAAGTCGCGTCGTTCCCACCTCCCCGCTTACGCAGGGAGAGAAAACACAAGCGCTTCAGCACCTGGGTCCCGGGATGTACCAGACGACGCGAAAGTCGCGTCGTTTCAGTCTTCCAGCTTGTGCAGGAGAGAAAACCCAGGTGCTTCAGCACCTGGGTCGTGGAAGATGAATGTGTAAACGAAGGAAACGCGATCGTAATCCGATCAACTTTAAATGATCGTGTTTGGCTCTGTTTGTACACAGCGCGTTGGGCGGGGTGAACATCGGCTCACGTGACGCGACACGTGACCGGGAACCGGCAATGCCGCTCATGGGCGGTTGATGGTTTCAAATTGATTTCGATTTCTCCCGGCAGAAGAACTCTAACCTTTATCACAGCGAATCCACAGCAAGAACACTGAGTTAGATACACAGAAATAATGCGCAGCGTGATTTTCTAACTAAACAGGAAACGTTGGAAACGCAGCATTTCGCATGGAACCGTAGTCCCAGAGGTTGTAGAGCGCCGCCTTTCCTCGGAGTACGCTGGGGATAATTATCTTCACCACAGTTCATGATCCTGGGTATCGTCCTTGGCAATGCATCTGGAGCCGTGGGGAAATCGCGCATTGAGCCCGAGGTGTGCGTTATCCACTGCCTAGTACAGAAGTAAAAATGAGCGTTAAATATACTGGGAAAAACACCTCCTGCGCGTAATAGGGTCCTCCTCACGAGCGATTGCTCAGGATGTGACGCATAAAGGAATCAATTGCGGCGTCGTTGTGCACCAGGACGTTCATTCTGACACGTAGTAACGGAGTGAACGGTGTCAAAGAGGAAGGTGCATTCACACACCTTTCCGGGTGGCGTTTCCTCTTTCGCGGTTCGATTACTTGGTTTGAGGGTATTCCAACGAAAGCACAGTTACTGCAATTCGACGTACACTTCCTCACGTGCCCAATTGTCATGTCAGAAATTGCTACGCCTTTTCAAGCCGCGCGTGTTCAAACCGTGCGCGGCGTGCGGCAGTCCGGCATCATCGAGTTGATAAAAATTCGAGTGCGTTTGAGTGGGTGGGGATTCCGGACGGGGTCTAAACGCAGCGAGGGGCTGCCGATCACCAAATGGTCAGGGTCAAGGCGCGGGCCGCGGTAGTCCCGATCAACAAACCGTCGATCATCAACAAAAAAATTTCTTTGAGATCGATACGTACAATACACCTTGGACCGGTCAACCCTTGTCGCCACTGATCAACCCCCGTCCCCGTTTGCCCCGTCGTACAAGGCCTCTCTCACCCTCAGCGACTATGCCCCGCGAAACGAGATCAACGGGGAAACAACGTGCTTCCTCTCAACCCTCGACGGCGCGAGCTGCGTCCACCAGGAGCAAGAGCAAGGGCAAGAGCAAGGTCACCGTCCCTCCAGACCCCGCCCCAGATGACGAACCGGGTCACAGTATAGGCGGTCCAGTTCGCGAGCCGCCCATGCCTCCAGACGCCGACCCGATCAATATTGAAAACAACCTCGGAAGTCTCCCTCCTGGCAAGAGGGAATGGGACCGACCGTGGTACTTTTACGACCGCATCGATCCTGCGCCGTGGTTCCGCCACGTGGATCCTGACCTGAACGTTTCGAGAGGGGACTACGTCCCTAGAGTGAAGTGCGAAGACATGACGGAGTTCTACGAGGAAGGCGCGAAGGCCGTGTACGTTTACGGCTACGAGTAAGTGTCTATTTACAGGCGATCCACCGGTCTCATGGGTTTCAACAGCCAACGGTACTCGGTTGATATCTTGCATGCGGAAAACGAAGAAAACGCAGCGTCTTTCTGGGGTCCATCCAGGGAAGATTTTGTCGTCGTCACCGTGCGAAAGGTAGCTCGAAAACGGGGTACGAGCTACGCTACGCGACAAATCACCGACCCTACCGAAGACGAACTTGGCGAGCCGATGGAATACGAAATTCATCCCGGATACCGCCCGTTCATCCTGGGGCTGCTTCGGGAAATCGAGTTCATGACCGACGACAAACTGGCGACCCACAACTGTCTCGGTCGAGCGGTTTACCTCCAAAAGGTTATGGACGAATTCGCCGAAGAACTCGAGGCTGCCTTCGTGATGGTCAAAGAAAGATGGCGATCGCGAGTCCTGAATCCCCTCCTCCAACGCCAACTACGCGGGGTCAGCGACCACGAACCGGCGGCCGTCAAAAGCGAAGTCGGCGACACCCTGGGGGCATCGGCGGCGTTCTATTTGACTCACGACCCCCTCAACCCGAATTTAACCAAGAAGCTGAGGAGAAACATACTATACATCTGGCACGTCCGCCTCAGCTTGACCTCTTTCGGCTACTTCTATCAAGTGGGTTCGGACCAAAAGGCGATTCAAAACTCGCAAGAGCTGCTGAAGCAGCGGAGTGAGTACACCGACGACGATTTCGACGAGGAAGTGCTATATGGGTTTGAGAGGAAGCTGATCGAAGCGGAAGAGCTTCAAAGGTGGTTCGGGGATCTGTTGGAATGGGTAAGTGGGCTCGAATTCACCTATCCCGTGCAGCAGGTTTACCTTACGTTTCGATTTCAGCCCGACGAGAATTCAGGCCCTATCACGCCGCTTCCGCCCAGCGACCCGCCAGTCCCTGAGGAACCTGCACCGCCGTCCAACCCAGATGAAGTGGAACCAATGGTTGCGGATCAATGATTCCCCATACAGGGGACTCGCTCCCGCCCATTTTAGGAACCGGCGTAGGCAATAGTACGAGGCTCCAACCACTCATCCACGCTCGTCTCTCTCCAATTTCGACTCCCCCCAATTTTCTACGCTACGTGAACGTTTTACTGCGACAAGACACAAATAGTATTAGGACCCGTGCGTATTTGAGAGTGAGCAACGATCAGTAGCGCCGGCAAGCGGCAGTGCCCACGACCACCGCCTCTTTTTCTTCGCTTTTCGACTGCTGTCTTCGACAGGACTATCCTTTCCTTTCGTTCCCTTTTTCTCGAGTGATTTTTCATGACGAAATACGCGAGTCTACAAATTTCGTAAGGGTGCCACTAGTGGTACTACCGGAGATTTTTCGCCGCATCGCCCGTACAAGCGCCCCTAATTACCAAGATGTACACAGATATCAGCGCGGGTTCTCCCTCGCCTGTACCTCCACCGCGGGTGAAACCCTCTCGCCGACGCAACATCTCCACCCAGTGCCGGTTCAAGGAATGCGGTAGTTACCTTTAATTGTAGGGCTTTCTCTCAATCTTTCGGCCCTTGGTTCCAACGAGGACCGGAGCGAATAAGATTGAAGCAATAAACGCGGCGTGGTTCTGTCGTGCTACCCAAATTTTTGGAAAAAACCCCGGCGTTGTTTGAAAACAGACCTTTCTACGACCATGATGCTATGGTTTTCGAGTGAATCCGTTAAGTTCTCGAGGTGTTGGACGTCAAGCAGGTTGGTGAGGTCGGGTCCGGAAATATAAAAATTATAAAAAGCAAACAAGTGCCGTGCCAACTTTAGTCAGAACCGCAATAAAAAAGCCCGCGTTCCACGAGCTTTTCAAAACACGCAGTGAAGTGGAGAGTGACTTGCAATGACTGGGTGCAAGTGACTGGCAACGGGCTGCGCGGCGCACCGGGCCGCACCGTGGACTGATTTCGAGCCAAACCGCAAAAAGACCACGGGGAAAAGCAATTTGAACGTGAGATCGGACGAACAACAAGACCCCCACCCTTACGATCGCGGGGATGGCTAAAGAAAAACGCTTTGTTTGTTGATTTTTTCCGAAAGTGCAACGCAGTATGAAAAGAGACCACTGAGGATCGGGGCACGTGCAATTACGCGCAGCTGCATTTCTCAAGAAAAACCACAGGGTCGCTGTCGGAACGACGTTTCAACACCAAACCAACCATGGAAGTCGCAAAGGGTTGCAGCCGCACGATTTCACATTTAGGCAGGAGCCGGTCTTATTTTACAAAAAGTCCACCAACCAGCAAGTCGAAAAAGTTAGAGGGCAGAAGGCACATGCGGCGCACCACTTGCCTTGGTTGCCAGTGGGTTCCACCGACTAAAACCGTACCGTCGGCGTCTGCCTCGTACTGTACCTCAGTAAACACATCGACCACCAGCTCGGCCGGCATATCCCTCTCACCCTGCAATACCGGCATCTCTTCACGATCAACTTGAGAACGGCCAGACCGGTTCCGACTCCGATTTGTCCCGGCTACGGTTGACCCCCAAACAGCGAACAGCTTTTGCTGTAGCGACCATCGGTGAAAAAGTCCCAAGGCATACAAAAGCACAAGTTGCCGAGAGGGCTCAGGTGGACTGCCTGGCACCAGAGTATGCTGCTGATTGAGAAGGCGGCTCAAGAACCATCCAAAGGAAGAGGTCGAGAAGCTGCAGGTTCTCAAGATTTTCACAGATTCTTCACACTAACTGCCCAATACTCCGAAACTGGATTCAACCCCAGTACGAGCTGCTCGAAGTAATCTATGAGGGAGCACATGAGTATATGCAGAGCAATCTTGAAATTGCAAACAAAGGTTTTAGAGGGAAAACCCGGCTGGGGTCCTGAGAACCCCCTTAAAGGGCCCTGAGCACACATTTGGGGGTGGATGCGCCCGTATAGGCGGCCACTCAACGCCAACCCAATCGACTGCAAAACATGGAAAACAAAAGGCAGTCCCGGGCGAACGCGCAACGCAACTTCCAGAGATTCTGTGGAGGTACTTCAGCTTCCTGGAGGATGGCAGACGTGCTGAAGCCCCTAAGAACTCTGGAGCATGACGAAACCCTCAAACGTACGTAGCCGCCCTATCCCCGCGTGTGCGGAAAGATAAGGCCTAGGGGCTTCAGCACCTAGACCCTGGGATGTACTGAGGGCTGCGAGCGTCGTGTCATTCCCATTTCCCTGCTTATGCGGGAAGGGAAAGTCCAGGTGCTTTAGCACCTGGACCTCGGGGACGCGCAGGAGCATGCGAAAAACTGGCAATTCCCATCTTCCCACGTGCGCAGGGGGAGAGAACCCCAGGTGCTGAAGGGCCTGGGCCCGGGGGTATACCAGAGGGCGCGGAAATCGCGTCGTTCTCATCTCCCCGCGTATGCAGGAGAAGAATAGCCCAGGTGCTTCAGCACATGGGCCACTGGATGTACCAGATGACGCGCAAGTCGCGTTTTTTCCGTCTCCCCGCTTGTGCAGGGGAGAAAACCCAGGTGCTGGAGCACCTGGACCGCGGGATGTGCCGGAAGTCGCGGAAGTCGCGTCGTTCCCACCTCCCCGCTTACGCAGGGAGAGAAAACACAAGCGCTTCAGCACCTGGGTCCCGGGATGTACCAGACGACGCGAAAGTCGCGTCGTTTCAGTCTTCCAGCTTGTGCAGGAGAGAAAACCCAGGTGCTTCAGCACCTGGGTCGTGGAAGATGAATGTGTAAACGAAGGAAACGCGATCGTAATCCGATCAACTTTAAATGATCGTGTTTGGCTCTGTTTGTACACAGCGCGTTGGGCGGGGTGAACATCGGCTCACGTGACGCGACACGTGACCGGGAACCGGCAATGCCGCTCATGGGCGGTTGATGGTTTCAAATTGATTTCGATTTCTCCCGGCAGAAGAACTCTAACCTTTATCACAGCGAACCCACAGCAAGAACACTGAGTTAGATACACAGAAATAATGCGCAGCGTGATTTTCTCTGGGTTACTAAACAAGAAACCTTAGAAACGTAACATTTCGCATGGAACCGTAGTCCCGGACGTTTGTAGAGCACCGCCTTTCCTTGGTGACCAGCTGTCCGCAAATAATCAGTGTCAAGGCGCGGACCGCGGTAGTCCCGATCAACAGACAGTCAGTTATCAAACACATTTTATCTGTCTCTGAAATCGATATATAAGTCTTGGACTGATCAACCCCGATCGCCTCTTCTCGCCTCATTCTACCAAACCTCTCTTCCCCTGTGATCGTGCCCCCAAAAACAAGATCAACGAGGAAACAACGTGCTTCCTCTCAACCCTCGACGGCGCAGGCTGCGCCCACCAGGAGCAAGAGCAAGGGCAAGAGCAAGGTCACTGCCCCTCCAGACCCCGCCTCAGATGACGAACCAGATTACAGCATAGGCGGCCCAGTTCGCGAGCCGCAGATGCCTCTAGATGCCGACCCTATCAACGTCGAAAACAACCTCGGAAACCTCCCTCCCGGCGAGAAAATGTGGCACCGACCCTGGTACTTTTACGACCGCGTCGATCCTGTGCCACAGTTCCGCCACGTGGGTCCTGACCTGAACGTTTCGAGAGGGGACTACGTCCCTAGAGTAAGGCGCGAAGACATGACGGGGTTCTACGAGGAAGGCGCGAAGCCCGTGCGTGTTTACGGCTACGAGTAAGTGTCCATTCAAAGGCGATCCACCGGTCTCATCGTATTCAACAGTCAACAGTACTCGGTCGGGATTGACAACGAGGGAAAAGACGAAGATGCGACGTCCTTCTGGGGTCCCTCTGGTGAACGTCTTGTCACCGTCACCGTGCGAAAGGTAACTCGAAAACGGGGTATGAGCTACGCTACGCGACAAATCACCGACCCTACCGAAGACGAACTTGGCGAGCCGATGGAATACGAAATTCATCCCGGATACCGCCCGTTTATCCTGGGGCTGCTTCGGGAAATCGAGTTCATGACCGACGACAAACTGGCGACCCACAACTGTCTCGGTCGAGCGGTTTACCTCCAAAAGGTTATGGACGAATTCGCCGAAGAACTCGAGGCTGCCTTCATGGCGGTCCCAGAAAGACGGCGATCGCGGGTCCTGAACCCCCTCCTCCAACGCCAACTACGCGGGGTCAGCGACCGCGAACAGGCGGCCGTCAAAAGCGAAGTCGGCGACACCCTGGGGGCATCGGCGGCGTTCTATTTGACTCACGACCCCCTCAACCCGAATTTAACCAAGAAGCTGAGGAGAAACATATTGTACATCTGGCACGTCCGCCTCAGCTTGTCCTTCTTCGGCCACCCCTACGCTGTGGGTGCAGACCAAAAGGCAATTGACAACTCGCTGGAGCTGCTGAAGTACCGTGGTGGTTACACCGACGACCAGTTTGATGAGGGAGCGCTATATTGGTTTGAAAGGCGTGTTATCACCGCGGAAGCGCTTGGAAGGTTTTTCGGTGATCTGTTCGACTGGGTAAGTAAAGTCGAATTTACCTACCCCATACAGCAGATTTACCATGTGTTTCGATTTCAGCCCGGAGGGACATGCCCTTCCTCACCGCTTACGCCTTTGGAATCGCCAGTCTCTGAAGAGCCTGCACCACCGCCCAACCAGCTGCAAACTCGCGTGGCTGGAGGGAATGCCCCACAGCCCGGGGGTGGGGATCATCTGCCGAGGGGTGGAGTCAATCCAGTCGAGCAGGGTGGAGCGGGTCCGTCCAACCGGGGTGGAGTAGATTCGATGGTTATAGATCAATGAATCCCCGTACAGGGTACTGCCCCTCCAAGTTTAGGAGCTTGCATAGGCTGTGGCACGAAGTTCCAACGCTCACCCACGCTCTTGTTTTTACCATTTCGATTCTCTTCTATTTTCTGAACAGTGTTAGGAATCATGTAGATTTGCGATAGTTCTCCGACTCGAGAAAACCGTTTACTTTATTGACGGTTCTGAAATTGCAACGGGGTATGAAATAAGACCGCCGAGGCTCGCGACACACATAGTTACGTACAGCTGCGTTCCTCAGAAGAAACCGCTCGGCTGCTGTGAGAATGCCGTGTAAACCTCAAACCGATCACGGAGGTTGCGAATTTTTGCAGTCACACGCTTTCACGGTTAGGCAGGAACCCGTTGAACTTCACAAAAAGCCGCCAACCGAATTTCGCCAGCTGTCTGCATCGTCAGTACGTCCCCATTCAAAATTGACCCTGCTTGCACGACGCTTGACTCATCCACGTTCTCACAGAATGAACAATCCGTTGGTAATTAACCCAGGCGTAGATTTTAACTTGGGGGAGCTCGTACAACGCGCTTTTGAAGAATTCGAAACGTCCGCCATTGAGGATGTAATGGAAGGCCCCCATGACTCTGACGATGAGCTGCCGACAGCTGGTCCGCAAAATGCCGACATAAGCGGAAGGAACTTCAGTGAGGGAGAGGTCGAAACAAAGACTAAACGTGAAGGTGTAGCCGATTAATCGCGTATCCTTGCTGATGCAGCTTCAGCTGGAAAGCCGTCCACTCATAGGAAGAATGAAAAAAGGCGTGCTAAACGCAAGGCGATGACGGAAGAAAGAAAGGAGTCGGAGAGAAACACCAGGCAGAAGACTGCTATGGTGACAACTATCTCGACTTCGCATGCACTCGAACGGGTCGAGGTCTCTCAGGATCGGATGACTGCGCAACCACTACCGGAATCGAAACACCAACCTACGATGGAAGAAATAAAATCCCAGGGTTATCAAATTGTGGAATGGGATGGAAGGTGTGTTAATATTCTGCAACCCAAGATTGCCTCTGAACGTGACCTCAGGACACCTCAGCCGGTCGTCGATTCTAAAGGAATCGTCTATGTGCACCTCGCAGGTCGTCCACTGGCCGAACAATACACCTCAGTCGTCGAGAGGGCAAACTGCCTCATGGAAAACGCGGCTGAAGCTCTACGGTTCCGCGCAGGTCAGGCTGACGGTCGTAGAGGGATGTTCAACGTCATAAACGTTGGTATCTCGTCGGGAACTGGCAATTCAGTGCGTCTTAGAAAGTCAAAACCAATATGCTGAGCAGGGAATCTTATACAACCTTCAGAAACCTCACGTGGTCCGGCTACACAAGGACCAAGCCCCCATCCTGAAGGAGCTATTGGAGAGCAAAGACATGCTCCGCATGTCGGGCTATGCAAACCGTAAGGAGGTTCGTAGCTGTTGAAGATGTCGGGGACCTTAATTACAACCACAGATGCGTTTAAGGAGTTCGCTCCTGAGCTCTATCAGTTCTATGAAAGCCAGATGAAGGACCTCATAAACTCAGACAGTTCACTCGCCACCCCGTTTTCCGGATCAGTCTTTGCCTCTGTTGCGTTAAATTTTGGACCAAGAGTGGTGACTAAACCGCACAGGGATCATCTCAATTTGGCATATGGTTGGTGTTCAATCACTGCTCTTGGAAAGTTCGATCACACGGCGGGGGGCCACCTTGTTCTCCCGGATCTTAAACTGGCTATCGAATTTCCAGCAGGCTCTACGGTCCTTATCCCATCCGCTGCACTCACCCATCACAATCTGCCTATCGCGCTTCATGAAACCAGGCGATCCGTCACTCAATACTCCGCTGGCGGTATTTTCCGGTGGATGTCTTATGGGTTCCAGATGAAGAAGCTTGCGGTGGCTGCTTCTGTTACAGGGAAGACGTGGTGGAAGAAGGGAGAGGGTTTATACACAGTTTGGCCGGTGGCCAGCACCAAAGGCAACCGGTTTAAATTGGTAGATGAAGAGGAGGGGTCCGTCGATAGGAAAGAACCAGCACCTGTTGAGATGGTGGAAGGGAAAAGCGGTGCCTGTTAGGAAGATCGCTCCAATCTCTTTTCTCAACGTCGTGTGTTACAACTGTAGCCAGTCTAATGTGGCAAACCGCCTGTCTGTACAAAATGCGCAGATGCTAGAGCAGCTGGAAATGTAATTACGACGCGTGAAGGAGTCCGTAAAAAGCCACGTTGCTATTGGGTACATGCGATCTCATACTAAGCGGGCTTGGAGCTTGTCAGAAAACAATGCGGCAAGTTTTCTGAGACCAGTTAGATCCCACAACGGCAGTGGTCCAAACTGCAAGGTTTCTTCCTGGATGCATTTCACCAAGGCGTAAATCGCAATCCGGCGTCGCTGAAGAAAGGCTGGCAGTGAGTATGGCGTATACTGGTGAATACGGGCGAAACACGAGCAACCTCATCGCCTTTGAAGCGTGCCGCAAAGTCGCTAGACTGAGTTTGTAGGTTCTCGCAACACGCACTGATTGCACCCAACTCTTTTGCTACGGCAGCCTTGTCCTCTTCCTGCGAATCAATAAGTTTTATAAGCGTTCTTACTGTGGTCCTTTGTTCGTACCGTGAGTGGATCCTTAGACACCCGGTTGGCCTTCCTGTCCTTCCCCTGGGTGTAGTACCTCAGCATAGTGACCAGGGCATCGGAGACGTGTGCGGCGACCGTCTTGTGCAGCTGGGAGTGGTTGGCGACCCCGTCCATTGAGGACGACTCCTTCCCCCTGTCGCTCACCACCACTCGGGAACCTGGACGTTTGGGTTCTGGTACCCTCTCCACCAGAGCTTTTTCTCCGCTTGGCTTGTGGGGTTCAGGAGCAGACTCCCTCGGCATTTCCACCAAGGGCAGTTCTGGCCCAGGCACCACAGCTGGCAGCTCTTCCTCTTCGTGGAGATCCTCAGGCTGTACCCCGCTTGGAGAATTTGCCTTACTTAAGGGCTGTTTTTTCCGGCTCGAGGGTTTCTTTGTCTTGCTCAAATGTTTTTTCGCCGTGCTTGAGGGCTTCTTTGGTTTGGGAGACGGGGGTGGAGGCTTCAGCATGATCGTCACTGTGGCCTTGTCCAAATACCTCGATTGGTTGGAAAATGATTCCAACACTTTGGAAGAACTTTGAGGTTTGGATTGCTGGTGTTCAAGGCCCAGCAAACTGTCATGAAACGATTCTTCCGGCGCAACTTCGGGGGTGTCTTCTTGTGGAACCAAATGGTCAGATGGAGACGGTGAGGGCGGTTGACCGACGTCTTCCCTGCTCTCGGCCAAGGTTACCAACTGCAGCCCTATGCTGGGGATGGGCTCCGGCTCCTGGAAAGACTCAACTAGGTCCGTGGCTGGCTTTTGACTTCGCAAAACCCGAGGGCCAGCTGCCACGGGTGTGATCCGCTCCTTCTTCGGTCTTCCCCTTGGCCTTTTGAGGGCAACTGTACGAAATAAGAAAGACGATGAGCGCCACCTCCACGACCTCAACTTCATGCCTGACCTTGGGGTGGATCAACGGCTTTCTCTTTCGTCCCCTTAGGCTGATTGGGGGGTAATACTACGAGTTTCGGTGCGATTTCTACCGGCTTGACCAACGCCACCTTTCCTTCTTCAACCAAAGCAACGGCTGGTTGGAGCCGAAAGGACTGTACCTTATCTCCACGGTTGGAAGGTTCATGGGTGGGTGCGTTAACGTTGGCAGCTAACCATGGCTTCTTTGGTGGCTTACTCCTCTTGTTTTTAGGGACTGGGAAGTGAGGTGAACGGTTGTCAGCAATTGCTGGGGGAAGCGCTTCCCATACCTGGAACCTGCTGACCCTGCGGATTTGGTACATGCTGCAAGAGTCCTTGCTCCCCTAACTTATCCCAATGACCGTTGAACCCCTCCTGGATAACATCGCAGTGTATGTAAAAGTTTGCGAAATCCTTGGGGGCTAGGATATTCTTCTGCAGTAGTTGCTTTGCCGCCCTCGCCACCTTCTCTTCGTCATCCCCTTGAATTCCATGGAAAGCTCGTACGAGCAGAGGGTTGAGGACAGCGGATCGCCAGGACGAGGAGACCTCTGGCAAGGACTGCTGTAGCTCATCTATAAAGCGGTCCAAGACGGTTTGAAGCCATCTGGAGTGACTCAAGCCACCCATTGAATCATTCTGAATCTGGATAAGATGCCGGTAGTATTCTACTGGGATTCTTCTCTGGTGGATGGCGCCAGTGGACTGGTCAGAATAACCAACCAGCGTATGCTCAGAGGTCAGTTCGATGGACGCTTGAAATCTGCAGGTGTTGTGTGAGCTGGATGCAGACAGGTAGATCAGGTGTATCAGCTGGAACCGTGCCTTTGTTTATAACTGTTGATAGCGTTGCTGGGTGGGACGGAGTCCCATTTGTAGCAGACTGGAACACCTTTTCCCGTTTGCCTTTCGCTGCGCAGCTTGGTTTTCTGGTTGTCGCTTAGCATGGTTCGGCTCTGAAACGTTGGAACGCTCGACCCTTTTATACCGCAAGCTAAAGTCGCCTCTTGAAACGGGAACTTCTGTGACGGATTGCTCTAGGCCCACTCCCGGGCGCTTGACTAAGGTCTTTCCGAGCGCTTTGCCTGTCACGGCTCTTATTCGTTCAGCTAAGCTGTCGTGGCGTGTTCAAACTGACCCGGTGAGCAGGTTACGTTTTGCAAGGTCGTGTGAGCTGCCATGGTCGTTTGGTCACACTCGCAGTCGGAGAAACTTGGGAGAACTCGTTACGTGAAACAAATTGGACAGATTCTATTGCTAGGTAGGCTTCGCTGCCGTGTGCAGCTGCGCTCTGTTGTTCTCTCCTGCTCTGCGACATTGATGGCCAGCACTGCTTCGTCAACGCTCAAAGAGGTGTCCGTTAAACCCGGTGACTGGTGAGCTTATTGCTTCAAAGGTTTTCCTTCTTAGGCCAGGGAGCTAACCCTCGTGTGCAGCATCGCCGTCCTCGGCGTTCGGGGTGAAAAAAGACCCAGGTTCGAGACTTGGTTTGCCAAGGTGGTCCGCTGTGACTACGAGGAAGAAGGCATTTCCAAGCGATTCGCTGGGGATAACGCCAGCTCAGGTTCTGCGTCTAATGAGCAGAACATCACAGTCAACTGGTTCTACGACCCCAAGGACCCACGTGGAAAGCTCCCCAAAAACACCGACCGTCGGCAAGAGCTCACAATGATCAAGGCTGCTTTGAATCACAACGTGTACATCCTTGGGTTAGCCGAGGATTCCATTGAACAAGCTACTGTCCAACGTAAGCAAAGCGTTGCGAACCCTGTTGCTCGGTCTGACTGATTCACAGACCTCGTCACTCCGGTTAACATATCTGGTTTGTGTCAAACTATCGCTCAGGAGCACGACGCCCAACTCCTGTACCGGTGGATCTACGACGAGCGAAGCTTAGCGGTTGTAAGCGTTCCCTTCCGGTCCTGTCTTGCGAAATACTAAGAAGCCGTCGTAAAGAAAGCAGAGAAGTGGTGCACAGACAGGTGCTTAGGAAACCGCTTCTGGGATCTGGAGGAGGTCCTGTGGTTCTGCACAGAATGTGCATTCTGGTTCCATTTCAACTGCTGCCAGACAGAGGCGTCCAACAGGACGTACAGCACCCTGCAGGACTTTGGGGCAATGCCGTTGTTGAAGGGAGGGCCGTGTGGGGTGATCGGGACAGCACCGTTTGTGTTCTCCGTCAATAGGGTCATACAGGAGACAAACGATGACGGAAGCGCTGCTGTTAACGTCGGCTGGAGAGAATCAATATCCAAGGATATTGGCTGTCCGTTTGAACAGTACGTGGACAAAGTGTTTAAGGAAATGGGAGCATTTGTTGGATCGGATATCAGATGTCCAAAATGTATAGAATAGTTTTGGACTGGCAAATCGACGAACGCCTTGTCCGTCTTGCTACAAATCCGCGTTTCCACCTCGCGATTCAAGTCTGGGAAGCCTCATCCTTCCTCATCCTCATCATCTCCGTCGTTCAAACTGAATTCCTCTTCCTCCTCATCGCAATTGTCCCTGCTGTCTGAACTGGATTCCTCTTCCTCCTCCCTACCTTTCGCTAGCCCCTTGCCCGACGTTGCCATCAGCCTCCCTCCCTGCCTGGTGACCGTCCGTTGGTTTACGAGCCCTGGCTCAGGTCTGTTCTGGCTACTTCCTTCCCTGCTCAGCTCCTTTTCTGGCTCTGCTAGTGCTCGCTTCCTACTCGTTGGGGGCTTCCGGTGGTTCTTCGGCTTCCCTTTCTTCCTTCCCTGCATGATATCCTGAGCCGCAATGGCACGGGACCTTTTGGCGTCCTTGTTCCTTTGGAGGGTTCGCAGAGGTCCTCTTTTCCTGAGCAGCCTCCGGAGCTCACGCTTCTCTCTCATCTTATGAGTCCCCCCTTTTCTCCTCTCCCTTCCTGTACCGCCGTTGAACCGAATGCTTCTGTCTGCCAGCTGGATGTAATGTGAGTTCAGCAGAAGCTTGAGCTCGTCTCCCTCCCACTGCCACAACTTCTTCAGATCACATGGCCGCCCAGGGTTCAGTGGCAGAACCTGCAGATTTTGGAATATGAGGTCCAATGAATCGTTGAGCAGCTTTCCCTTGTCTCTAGAGCTCTTGATCTCCCGGTGGTAGTCCGAAATGTATCCATCCTCGTAGTACATCGTCCAGTCGGATTTTGAAATCGGAGTTTCGCCCAGTGGTGGAAAGAAGGCAGTCCTTTTGAGGCTAAAGAGCTGATTCTTGCTTTTGGGGGGGACGTTGTTGTGCAAACCGTCGGCGGAGGGAGTGAGGTAGTACGAATTTCCTCCAACGATCCTCTCTTTGATCGACTTTATCGTCCACAGTTTCATAGCCTCCTCCAGATCGATCGGCTCGCTGAGCAGTTGTGTGAAGGCCTGGGGCCCCAGTTGCAGCCAGTACTGGTATGTGAACTGGCAGAACAGAGCCCGGGCGTTCCTGGCTTCGTACCAGCTATCTTTAAACTCGAAGTCCTTTATCTTCGCCCGGTCACTGCCCTCGTTCACCAAGTACTTGAGCTGGAACCAGGTGAGGGAATCCTGTGTTGGAAGCAGCTCTACAGCTGGGCTCTTCTTTGGTTTTTTGGCCTTTGTAATTCCTATCCTCCCCAACGTAAACCGGTCGTCTTTCTCTTTAACCTCTGGAAGACTTCCGTTGGTCAAGTCGAGGTCATGGAGGAAGAAGCAGCCGAATCTGTTGCATATTGCCTCAAATCGGAGGTTCTTCAGGTCTTCCCTCAAGTCCTCGTTCATAACAATTGGCGTGATTCCGATGTGCTGAATGATGTGGGTGAGGATGGAGGTGATGATGCCGTAGTTTTTCAACGGTTCTTTGAAGTGGTAAATCCGTTCCTGGAAACTGCTGATCGCTTGGACCCTCCTCTGAATGAAGGTGAACCAGTCCTTGGTGGAGAGCCAGATAATGGGGTCCAGCTCATCGATGTACTCTCGGACCTTCGGTAAGTGGCGTTAGTATTACAGCGATGGGCTTGCTGTTGTGGACGCCGCCCTCTCACCTTGGCCTCCAGAAACGGGAGGACGTCTTTTGTGGTACTGCCCCTACAACGGTACTCGTCCCGTGTGCCCCACGACTTCTCCTCGTTTCTCTCGTAGGCCTCAACTACGTCGTTGATGTCCTGGGTGTATCTGGGGTCCAAGTTGTACGCAAGACTTGGGGGGAAGAAGCCATCCTTCAGCCTGGTCCGTTTCCCCCTCAGGATCTCATACACCAGGTTGTACGTCAACCGGTAGGAAATGTGAGTCCGCTTTCTTCGGGTGGATCCCATCTCCGAATGAATCCCGCCTATAGCCGACGTTGTGTTGACTTTGTGAGTCGTGCCCTGGGAGTACCCTCCGTAGTCGAACGTCATCCTCAACGCGTCTATGTCCCAAAACCCAACCACGTTTCTGTCTTCTGGCGGATGAATCCCAACCCCCAAATCTACCAACAGCTCTCCGTTGGCCGGGTTCTCCATGTGCTTCCAGTCCAGGTTTGAGTGCTGCTTCTCCAATTTCTCCCACAACCCATTCCAGCCTTCATCCAGAGAGGTAGAGACCTTGATTCCGACGATCTGCAACACGAAAAACAGAGATCCGAACCTGCTGAAATTCGGGCGCTTTTCCTTCCTCCTCAGCTCCTCGAGTATCTGTTGGAGTATCTCCTGCAGCTGCTCAGGGGACACCAGGATTGACTGCTCCTTAAGCTGCCTGTGCTTGAACAGGATGTCCTCGTAGTCGACGTTTGTGTACGGCTTCACTCCAGCCGCCTTCAGCTTGTTTAGGGCGGGATATACGAGCTCCCGGAGCCAGAACGTCTCCACTTCAAGGGGTATTTTTGTCTCCGAGCCTCTCCGAAGGGGATGCCTGTGCTTCATCCTAGGAAAGACGACGAACACCTCTGCTGATCCCTGCGCCTTACCGAAGTGAGCAAAGTGGGTGTTTGGCAAGTTGGATATGGGAACTTCCTGCGATGCCATGCTCCTCCTGCGGTTGTCAACGTCTCGGTCCGTCCTGGGCCAAAGGAGCTTGACGTAGGTATGGTTGTGTTTGGAGATCGGGGCCTTGGGGCCTTTGAAAGGCAGGAGTTGCAGGTTGATGGGACCGACTGTCTTGAGGTTGTCTGTTTCCCAAATGACGCTGTCGATGTCGACGGAGATTTTGAGGTTGTTCACCTTCTCTCGTGATTTGTGGAGGTCCAGACGGATATACGACCCGGCGCTCGTCCTACCAGTGACGTATAGCTTCATGCGTTCCTCAGCTGTCCCCCTTTCCCCCTCTTGCACCATTGTTGATAGCGACCACACCTCTAGGTCCTTCCCGTTAATCACCGAGTCGGGGAGGTGGCCCTTCCATTTGCCATCGGCCAGCTGGTCCAGGTCCATCTCGGCGGTAGCCATCCTCTCCTTCCGCTCCTCCAAAACCTCGCCGGGGGGAATGGGAAACAGGTGCTTCATCTCCTCATCCAAAGCTGGCCCGTTCAGATAAAACTGGTGGAAACCGCCTGGCATCCGTCTGTAGCCGTGGTCAGAGAACCTCATTGGGATAGTGCTCCAACTAGCGACTGCAGGGTCAGTATGGAACCAATTACACAGCTCCAGGTGCGTCTCCACAACCATTTCTGCCGATGGGCCGGTGTGGTAACTGTCAAACGACTCGTCAAATTCGGACACCACTCCCAGAGGGATAGCCTCCCGAAACTGGTAGGGTTGCACTGGCTTTGACTTCCTCACTGCCTCCTTTCGTCCCTCCACCACTGTTCCTTGAATTTCTCGAGCTAATTCCAGCAGCTCGCTTCGAAGATCTGGCAGATGTTCTTCTTCCCCCCCACTCACATCCCCTACCTCATCCACCTCCCTGGGTTCCACAGCATCTCCGTCGTCATCTCCATTCTTCGCCTTCTCCCCGGGCCGATTTACAACCAGTCCACGGTCCATATTTTTGAAGAGAGGGAGTTCTCTCGCATGCGCTCTCTTCTTCTTACACGGCAGGCATTTCAGCGAGCTCGTCCCCAAATCCCCCCGGACCCTTGAATACCGGTGAATGCTGGGAAATGTTTTGTTCCGGAGGCGGTCAACGGTCGATGGAGAGAGCTTGCCCTGATCGGTTGCAGCGATCCCATATATCCGGTCGTGCCACCCCACCGCCAAACTGAGCCATTCCATCGTCCAATCCAGCAGTGCTATTCTTTTCTCGTGCATACACCCCTCGAACAAGACTGGGCTGGTGCTATCCACAAGGATATCCAATTTGTCCAGCGTGACCGTTCTCTCAAGGATCTCCATTGAGTACATTCCGCAGTCGTATCCATTCTAACAGGCTGTTTAGTTTCCCAGCGAGTTCTCACGAGTGGCTGGAAGGTCCACAAACCTGGTGCCAGTTTTTGGTCACTACCTCCACAGTATTTGGGTCCTCCACGTCCTCCCCCCACCCCATCCCCTGGCCAATTGACTTCCATAGCTGGGGGCCCAGCCAATACTGCCACCCACTTTCGTTTCCAACCTGTACTCTGACCTCTGGGTCCATGACCGACGTGGTCCCAAAGACATGGGCCATATGATCGTCGTAGTTGAAAAGCACAGGAAAGAAGTGGTTGCCTCCCTGAACGCAATCTAGCTCTCCGTTCGCCATCGCCCCCTGGTTTCTGAGCAAGAGAAAACATAGCACTCTGTCCTCCTTTCTCTGGGCAGTGGACTTGTATAAGTTGAAGAACGGAGCTTGTTCCGATCCTTCGTAAAGCACGAAGCCTTTGGCCTGGATCTTAAGGGAGAGGACGTGCACGTCGAAACACGGCAGATAGATGGGCCTGTTCGCAGGGAAAAACCTGAGGTCCCACCAACGGCTGAAGATGAAGTTACAAATGAGTTTTTCGCTGAGCCACCCTCTGTCCTTCAGATCATCCAGAGTCTCGAGGATCACTTGTAACTCGGTCAGGTTGGCCATCCTTTTTCGGTACGCGGTCTCGTCAGCTGTTATGGCAGCTTTCTGGATCGGGTTTGTTTCGTTTTGGTCGATGCGAGATGCATTCACCTCCTCCCTCAACCTCTCCTTTTTTTTCCTCTTGAGAGCTGCTGGGCCAGTAGGTCCGTCAGAGGGAGTGTACTCTGAACCGGTACTAGCCATGAACAACGTAAGCCTCCCACCCCCAGAGAGAAAGGGAGAAAAGGGAGCGTTACCTCGTCTGTGACTCCAAGATCCCCGTATCCCTGATGACATAGGTGAGATTCGATGGTCCTCTCAATATCGCACTGGGACCACTCACTCTGACTCTGACTTGGACTCGTCTGAGGAACTGGGAGGCAGAGCTACAGCTTCTGGAAACCTGATATCTACATGAGACTGCAGTCCTGTCTATTGTAGATTAAGCGGACTCACCTGGGCTCTGCCTGTGCTTGAGTTGAATTGTGGGAGAGAGGAACCGTGCTATGTCTAAACGGCTGTGTCATCACCCCCTCACGTTCCTCCTCTAGAGAATATGCATCAGCTTTATCCAAATACGTATCACAAAACCGGGTTGGATCTTTCACCTGAAGACTGATCACAAGCTCTATCCCAATCTCCATCAGGAGACTGTTCAGATTCGTCGTCTGACGGCAATTTACAAGCTCCGTCCCAATCTCCATCAGGAGACTGCTCAGATTCGTTTGAAGTGTCTTCGTGGACTTCATCCCATTCGCCATCAGGAGACCGGTCAGATTCATCGTCTGTATGGTTTCGGTAGACCCGTGTCTGCCCTTCACCCATCCCTTGGCTATGTTTGCCATTGGGATAAGTACGGTTCCAAATACGTTCACCCATTAGTTGATCTGGTTGCAGGTCAGCTGTCTTCGCATTTAATGACTCTGTATTAGGATCAGGCTCCTTGCTTCTTTGCAACTCACCTGAGTTCAAGCCAAATGGAGAGTCTGGGGAGGGACCCAGTACCAACACAGGCTGGGGAACAGGTGGTGTGGAATTTAACCTGTTGGAATGCCTGGTAAGTGATGTCGAGCGGAAAGGAGGTTGATCGCTAATCGGTAGATGAATCAGATCTGAAGTTTTATTTGATCGCCTCATTGGGTTGGATCCGATGTTGGTGCGATGTCAAAGAAAGGCGCTGATAAATTTCGATGCTTGCACGTGATTGGCACAAACTCCAATTAAGCCATTAACCCGTATCCTCTGGGGTCTAGAACGGTTTGTTGCAGCTGTTGTCTTCGCCATTCACACCATCTCCACCACCTCTGTCACCTCTACCGTCTTTGCCACCTTTGCCGCGTTCACCGTTGCGGTTACCGAAAAGCGATGCTATTCACTCGTCTCTGATTTTGGAATGCACTACCTTATCTAACTACGTTCGAAATGGATTTGTAGGGTATTTGTCCTGGATCTCAGGCCCCTTATAAACTGGAGAGAGACGGAGTGAAGCGTCTCCCCTTTTTCTAACGCTCTCTCTAGCAACCCACCAAGCACGATAACTCCTACTGGACCGTATTTTCTGCCCTCCCTCATGGCCACGCTGTAATCCTTCACTCGTGGACACGCAGCATGAACCCTGGCTTTTCTCGAGCGAACTCAGTCGCGGGTGTGATCTCAGACAACGCATCTCCTATTTTGGAAAAGAAAGTCAAGTGAACCAGGAGCTGCTTTGTGTGAGCTCAAATCATAGAGCCGGAGTGGTTAATCCACAAGACCAACCGTCCTATACCAGGGGACAACGTGAAAGCTTTGCGAACAGGTGTGATTTGTACGTTCCCCATCCCCAAAACCCTAGACCTGTGAGTCACGAATCCTTTGTTTGCTGTTTAACTTAGCTTTTCGTGTAAACCTGCATATATAGAACTGCAATCTTGTTCCAGAACGAGCAATGGATCAAACGGTCAACCCCTGCGAGTATAGCTTTCGGACTTGTGTTGATCAGCTTTCAACTACTTTCCTCCCTGCGGTTGCATACGCTAGAATCGGTCCGTCTTCAAAATCATCCAGTAGACACATCCGCGATCTACTGCGGACGCAATCTAATGGGGCCTTGAACACAGCTCACATTTTGACACGACCTTGAGCATTTCGTTATCGAGCTCCGCGTCAACCTCATCCGACCCCTCAGGAAAGGCCTCAATGGTGGCAATCCCTGTTTTTTATAGATGACTGAAACAGCCATCCAGTATTCAGAGTCGTAACCGCATCAACAAACTGTAGAAAAACTGATATCACCTTGCAAGGCCAGCGATCGGACCGCTTCCTCGACCAGGACTTGTAACGAACTATAACTGCTATTGAACTCCTGGGTGACCATTATAACTCGCCTTATAAGTTCTGGGCAAGGAAGCAATGGAAATGCGTTAAATTACAACCACCACCACCTGACAATCTGATGACTCAGTATAATGGCTCGCACTGCTTCTACTAGGGAATGATGATTATAGCGTGGAGGGTACAATCACGTTCGAGGACTTTCTGTCGCCCAGGTACAGGGTTATACCATATGGTATCCCAGTGTTTCGTGTCTAGTGAACGTGTAATTTCCCGCACAGCTGTCCACACGTTGTGGCCCGGGATCACGGTCAAGCAAGTGGGAGGGCAGCCTTTAGACTAGTCATTTTGGTTTGAAGCCCCGCGTGTTAAAGTTTTTCACGTTCTTGTTTCCAAAACTCTGTAGATTTTGGAATGCTTCTTCAGCATTGTTCAATGCAACTACAGCGTAGCCGTGGGTTCAGGGGGGTTGTTCCAATAAGATCTAGTACAAAACAGCACTACCTACAACGCACACAGGGCTTCGCACATCTGTTATAGCCGTGGCATACCGTGGCCCCAGTACTGACGCAGGACGCTGTGCTGAGCGGTGGTCAAGCGAGCAACAAGTGGGCACCTCAACGGCAACACCCAGAGCTTCGCAGGCTCCGGAACAGGGAGGACCTTCAATACTGGTAGAGGTTGCCGTGCAGACCTCGTGAGTGGAGTGGAAGTGGATAACAGTAGGGGGGCAGCCCTCGGGGGCCCAGTGACAGGGCAAAGCGGTCCTTAGGGTTTTGTTCACGTAGAAGACGATTGATTGCACAAAATTTCAACACCCTTGGCATTCCTCCTTGTCTTGTAGTTAACGCGTTGACTACGGTCCAGTCATTGGGGACGGCAACATACCGCGTGCACTTCTTCACGAGGATCGCCAATGCACTGGTGAGGAACAAGTAGCAACAACCAGAGTAGAGACAGAGGATAACGTCCGTGCCTTTCTGTTCACTAGAGGAGGCCGTTAGACTGCATCAGTCAACGTCAAATTTGCTTTTTAAGTGAAAAATAAGTGAAATAAACAAAGAAAAGTGAAACAAGTTACTACTTTTTAAGCTAGGGTGCTCCCGCCCCAAATAAGTTAACGAAATAAGTGCAAAAAGTGATCAGCACGAAATAAGTATCTTGGAACTCGATAAGTAGATAAGTGCACTTTTACTCTAGGTCTACATCCCCACCAGCTGTGGGACCGCAGAATACTGGACTCCACCCTCGCCGTGTTCGTAAGTTACCCAGCCCCCTCGTCGACTGCCCCATCATGCCCACTCTCCATCCTCAAACCTCACGACAAGTGTGGCTGATCTCCAACATCCCAGGAAACCCCGCCTACCTTGGCCCCATCATCACCGGTCACCGACTCCCCACACCGTCCTGGGACTCAACAAATATCTTTCTCTCTCGAGCACCGTGTCCGGTACCGCAAACAACGCCCCAATGAATACCACTCTGCCTTCGATGTCCGCCATGCAACTGAGAGAACCCACAGGTTTCGAAAATTTTCCTGCACATCTATTTCCACCACATTGTGTGGGGATGGGCAACCCCCCGCCAAAAAAAATTAGCGCACGGCATTTTCCCACCCGCCAAAAACGAGAGGCGCCTGCGGCCACGTTCTTGCAAAAAGTCGAGTTGGATTACAACGTCGTTACACCACAGAATGAATAAATAAGATTAGGGTTGTAATGGAAACTCGAATGGCTATGGAGGATTTTGTTTAGGGATCCGATTTATTACTCCGATAAAGACTTGAGAAATTTATCTTTCGCAATGCGGGTGGGAAAATTAAATACTTTGGAGAGGATGGGGGGGCTCCTGTTCACACGTCGAAACAGATGCTAAAGGCCACAAAAATGTGTTATTGAAGGAGGAGATACGATATTTCTTAGCGAGGTTGTGTGATGACTAAAAGTGATCACGTACAGTGACCGAAGGCGACTGGAAATTGGTCGGGAGACCGAGTGAGCCAAACCCTCCTCTCCTCTCGTCTGGCACCGCTAAATCAAATGCCCCGATTACCCACGTTCCCGTTTGCCTGCACAGGAGAGGCAAATCGCACGCATACGCGCCCCGTGCACAGCCCGTGGCAGACGACTGTGATCACCGAGGACGAGCAGGTCGAGATCCTTTGATTGAAGGCTAAGGTCGAGGACCTCCGACGCGTGAGGGCGTCGGTTATTGCTGCGTTTAGGATAGGCCTAGCTATTCACGTGTCTATGACTCTGTGTTTATGGTGACCTTCCTCACCTATCGTTACACCGATTCGTCATGGAGACAGGGATGGCGGGACTCAGATTTTAATGAGATACTTCATTTTTTCTTCGAAAACATATTGACGACAACACTGATACCTCTACTACATAGGTGGCCGCCTTCTCTTTTCATACATACCAGGACCGGGTTTGCGACCACCTCAGTGCAATCGACCCCGTTAACTTCCCCCGCTTAGGCCAGAACGAGATCACTGCCTCCGACATCTTCATCCATGTGTGTCGTTTTGAGGGAAACCGTCCCCTGGTTTCCCTCAAGTTCACTTGCGACGATGGGTCACATCAACCTCAGACCAAGGAGTACGGTGTCGCCTTCATCTTGCTTGTGCATAACGTGTCTCCAGCCGAGCACGGTTTCACTGAAAAGCCAACCCTCCAGCTATGGCTCTCGAGTTATTTCCGCAAGATTCAAGCTAAGCGGCCCCAGTGCAAATTGTGCGACGCACCCTACTATCATTCGTCGTTCTCGGTTGTCCCGCTCCCATGGATTTGGATCGACATTCCCCCTGGGGGTGATCGGCTGTTTACGATGTCAACGACACTAACTCTGGAGCAAGAATCCGGGTCAAATACCAGTTATACCCTGGCTGGTATTGTATACGCAGGCATGGGACACTTTTCGGCCCATTTTATGGACACTTCTGGAAGATGGTGGGCCTATGATGGGATGGTGAACTCCGGGCAACCGTCTTTAAATCCCATCACAGAGGATGCCCAGCTCACTACCCTCGGAAACCGGGCAATGCATATTCTACTTTATCGCCTTGACTTGCCTATTCCGCCGCTATAGCGGGCTGCATACGATCTCTAATCCACCCTGGGCACTTTTGTACATTATTTGCATATTATGACTCAACCGTGGACGTGTGCATTCCCATTTTTCCGCCGTAGATTCTCTTACAGTAACATTATCCATCCCGACCAATTTAAATGCACACAGTAACGGCCTGAATATCCTATGAGCCGTGGCCGCGAGAGCCCTCGATTTTGGTGGGGACAAACAAGTGTAAACACGGACACTTTTTTTAGTGAGGCTGCCCATCCCCACATTGTGCTGACCACTATAACAGGGCTGGGCTCACGCTCGATGTTATCGGCGCCAGTGCGACTGCCACTTCAATAATTGAGCGGCATGCCACCCGGAAGAAGTCTCCCAAATTCACCGCCACTGCGCACGCCGTCCAATGAGTCCACAACATGGGATGGAGAATGACCAAGACAACGTGCAGGCGTGAGGCAGAAAGAAGAGGACGAATCTTCAACTGTTTCCTCAGTCAAGTACGTTACTTCCCTGCGAGACCAGTCTCGTGCTGTTGACCACAACTCTTCAGACAACCCTATCACCGCTCCCCTCGAACACTGCCAAGTTCACCTCCACGGTCACTCTCGACCTTTTGGATATCTCCGACACTGAGCTTGTTGACCGGTTCATCTGGTATCATGGTGACATCCTGTTCCCGATTGGATGCGCTTGTGCGTGCCTTGTTCCCCTGAGGCCTAAGGTTGCGAATTTAGGTTCTGCATGGATATCGGTCAAAAAAATCAGCTACAACACTCACAACGCCCTGAGCGAGCACCTTGATCGTGCTGGTAAAAACAACAGAGGCGTTCGCTATGAGGGTCGAGAGGAAGTAAATGCCCATCAAAGCATTGTCGTGTTTACAGGTTTTGCTTATTTGTGGAGCTCTGCGGAAACGTCAAGTCTGGAATGCATTCCAATTGTAATCCATCATCTAACGATGGAGGAGGGTTGTGTTCCATGTATGCGCAGCCGGCAGATACGAGGATAAAATACAACCCTTGGGTTAACTTCATGAAGTTAGGTTAAACCCCCTCCCTGCTCAGACTGGCGTCTGAGCAGAGACGGGGTTTAACCTAACTTCATGAAGTTAACCCAAGGGTTGTATTTTATCCTCGTATCTGCCGGCTGCGCATACATGGAACACAACCCTCCTCCATCGTTAGATGATGGATTCAAATATGGATACAAAAGGCTTGCAGCCAGAGCCAGAGACCGGGTTAAAAATCGTGGGAGCATTGTGGAAGTACCCAATCGATCTGTGGCCTCGCCTTGGGCGCTTAACAGGCGCTAGATAATACTGTATTATTGTGATGGAATATAACTAGGCCACCTCTGCAACGATTTCAATCAGAGGATGTAGAAAACAGTGTTGGGAATAAGTTAGAGCCCGGGTGTGCAGCGACCACCACCTCACTTTGGTGAGACTTGCCGCCGGGCGAGAAATTTGAC
>Ga0307515_10004085_pt1 | contig 30425 bp, 25 predicted proteins | sample 17_EM_MG_FD_194513 | JGI IMG/M metagenome (GOLD analysis project Ga0307515, IMG submission 194513) | Populus trichocarpa ectomycorrhiza microbial communities from riparian zone in the Pacific Northwest, United States - 17_EM | ecosystem: Host-associated > Plants > Roots > Unclassified | place... | reverse complement strand
TGACATTATGGTATTGATTACTGGGAGTCTGCATCTAGTTGGCGGAGCCATTGAAGTGTTGGAAAGTGAGAAATAACTGTATTAGAACGTAGCTGGCGGTTTGTATTATTTTCACCAAGTAGACGGGCCTGGGTATCCTTTCAAGCCGTTCCAGTTCAACCTGATTCCAGCTTAAACCTCAACTTTTTGGATGATTAACTCAAGCTTTATTATTACCTGTAAATGCCTATCATAGTCATCGCTAAGAGAACCCGCTTATATCTGAGCACCTCCCTGGGGAAACGTTCTGTTCTCAAGTTCGAACTCTGTAAAGACAGGAGAGTTCCCAGACTACATGACGCAAGACTTCCAAAGTGCAGTCACAGGAACAAGGCTACTGCGATCGGAACATTGATTAAACTGACTCCTTCCGTAACGCTAAGGGAGGGATACTCGACTCTCATGAATTTCCCGAGTATTAGTGAAAACAGCAATGCTAACTCTGGGATTAATTGAATAGAATGTTACCGCAATCGCGCTAACCACTTTCGTTATTCGATCCTCTTCTTCCCTTCCTCAAGATATCCCGGCCTAGCATCACTCTTACCTCTCTCATGCCTGCTCACCAACGGCCCGGTGATAGGGTTGCTCTTAACCTGGATCAGAGCGTCTTGATAGCCTTCTGTAGCCCATGGCAGCGTGTTCAGTTTTGGCCAGTTGACCTAAGTGTATGTTAGCTCTCCATCGTAAACGTCGGTTATAAGAGCGACATACGTAGAGGGTCCCGTGGGTCCAGATAAAATTCAGGCAAGCGGCGGCAAGGCCCAAGCAAAGTATCATGATGAGCCGAAGTGGCCAAACTGTAGCGGTTGGGTCTCGGCGTGTGAAAGAACCAACCAGGACGAAGAAAATGCTAGCTGCAAGGATGTATGGAATGGATTGGATGAATAGTGGCCTTCGGTCGATAAAGAGAAGGCTGCTTCCGATCCCAGAGTTGGAAGGTAGATAGGCGCCTAAAAAGAGATCAAAAGCATCTTGCCGTAGCCCATCAGCGAAATTGTTCCGTAGGTAGCGAGTACAGGAGTTGTTCAGATCCCGCAACATGCCGGCTTTTGTCCGCTTGCCGCTTCGTGTAAAGTCCGTCTTCAAAGCACCAGTACCGGAATAAGATTTTGAGACGACGTCTGCATTATCGGCCCACATATTGCGAAACGCAAACCCAAAGGCGACGTCGTCTTCAGCATTCTCACCTTCTTTTAGGATGCCAACATCAATCAACATTCTGCTGAGAATATAGTGTCCAAGCATATTTTGGACAACATTGGTCCGGTCAAGGCAATCCATACAATTAGTCCGAACGACGGCTGATTGTTGTCGGCGTACCTCCATACGGCCGGATGCATCGCCTGGCATATCCACTCCACGGAAATACCCATGTTTTAAGACCGGTTCCTCCAATCGCTGCATTAGCAGCTTAGCCCGATGCCACTGCAAACCCTTAGTTTCGTTGTGGAAATCAAAATAGACATAGTGAAGATGATCGAAAGCCTGTTTCTCCTGGTTTGGCTCGACAACATGAAATTTCTCATTTGTAATGTTGTCCGATTCGATCTTCTCAGAAGGAGAGGACACCAAAATGTTGACCATTTGCTCATATGCTTCTTTCACCCGTATTTCTCGCCCTTTTTGATTAACCAGATTGACAAGCCAATTGTCACCGTACAGCCGTACTTGCTCTGAAAAGTGTAGTTTCGCTGCGTGAACTGCGCTTTCTACTCCTCTAATCTGAAGTTTTGGCACGTAGTGAAGGGTATTAACTTCGGCCCAGTAGACAGGAACACTTCCTCTAGTTTGCATATATGCCAGGACCTGAACTTCCTTTCCAGATTGGCCCGTGGTGGTCCCGTTCTGGTAGGAGCCACTCCCAGCAAAACCTCCAAGACCGCCAGAAGCCTGATCGTTCAGAATAACTACTTGCTCCGTTTCGTTGAAGTTTGAAACATTCCCGTTTTCGTCAATGCCGCGAGAGAAGTATCGTGTGCCCGCCCTGTGTCTCGACCGCCTAGTGATCAGAATAAAGGTCAGAGGAGTGCCCTTAACTGACGTGTTCTTGATCTCCATCATCCCGAACATGACTGGCAAAATATATGGGTCGACATCTGGCTGCTGTCCGATGGAATGTCTGACCCCATACCCACTACCATTCCCAGCCCGGAAATCTATCAAATCCGTCTGTATGAATCTATTCCAGAAGAATCGATCATCTGCCCGCTTCCACAGTGGGACAGACGGATCGCTCTGAGCTTGCCGTTGGAAGCTATTCGTAATGTCGAAAGTATAAGAAAAATATAAAGGTCCTGTCTTCAGTAGATTTTTGAGGAGTGAGAGGTAAGTATCCTCATCTGGGTCATGCAGAGGGCGTTCGCGAAGAGGAAGGAATTCTGTTGTAACAACCTTATAGATCATATGGCCCTTGATTCTTCCCATGGGTTGTGCTTTAGTAATGACGATAATGTATTTATCTAAACAAGTTAATTAGCATCAAGCTATACTACGGTTTGCGTTATTGTGTTACTATACCTAATCGAAGTTTGATCATGCCTAGGATGCCAGCGATACTTGAAACTCTCTTCGATCCCAGCAGCTTCTCGTCATAGAGCCTCAAGTCCCCAGACGGCCGATCTACGACCAAGGTCGGAGAAGAGGGAGATGATAGCGAGGAGAATGCATAATGCGACGGGGAGGAATGGACGTTGATGTCCCGGAAAGGTAGGGCTGCAGCCATTGCAGGTTCGTGAAATGGCTAATGCACTGCTAGATGGCTTCCCTTGCCTGTGAGATACCAAGCTGGCAACCCTTAGAAGAGATAAAATTTCTAGGAGGACTCGAATTAGTGATACGGTGATGTTGTTGTGGTGTTGTTTATTCAAGTTGCCTGTTTTCATCTCGAGGGATGACGACAACTTGCTGGAGAGGCTGAAGTTCCTCCGAGCCCCGGGACATCGCGCTTAACCTTTCATTTACCTTCAAACAATAACCAAGATTCGTCAACGACCGCTTATCCGCCATCCACGTCCTTGCTCTCGTTTGCGAACCCTTCAACTCCATCTAAACCGCGCTACCTCACATATCGTCTCCCTCTTCATCACTCTCCTACCAACCTTCTCGCTCTCCACATATCCAGACTATGGCAGCAAGGGTTCAGCAAGGCGCTCGCCCTGGGGGGACTAGGTTCGCCCAGTTCAAGCTGGTACTATTAGGTATAAATCCGAACAAAACGCGTGCAACTGCTTCAAGTTTGTGCTAACATGTCGGCAGGCGAATCTGCTGTCGGAAAGGTTCGTTTAACCCGCTCTGACAGGCAGCCACGTTCATCGAACTGATAAACGAATACAGAGTTCACTCGTCTTACGATTTGTTAAAGTAAGTAGGAGCGTATTGTAGGAGAATTATGTTGGGAAATAAAAGCTCATGTGTACTTTAGGATCAATTCGATGATTATCGAGAGTCAACTATCGGCGCAGCATTTCTCACCCAGACTATCGCACTCGACGAAACCACCACAGTAAAGTTCGAGATATGGGATACAGCCGGACAGGAGCGGTACAAGTCATTAGCACCTATGTACTACAGGAACGCGAACTGCGCCGTTGTAGTTTACGACATTACACAAGCCGTACGTTTAATCCTTCTTATCCCCGCATATTACCAGCTCCGGTACTGATGTTCGCATAGTCATCTTTAGATAAAGCAAAAGCATGGGTAAAGGAACTCCAACGACAAGCCAACGAGAATATCATCATCGCTCTTGCAGGAAACAAGCTGGATTTAGTGACAGAGAACCCGGATAAGCGCGCGATCTCGGCGGCGGACGCAGAACAATACGCCAAAGAGGCAGGCCTGCTATTCTTTGAAACATCTGCGAAGACCGCAGAAAATGTGCGAGAACTATTCACTGCCATTGCAAAGAAGTTACCACTGGACCAAGCCGGTCCCAGAAACATCAGATCAGGACCCCACCGCCAAGGAGTCAACCTTAGACCAGAAGCAAACCAAACACAAGGCCCTGGAGGTTGCAACTGTTAGCCTCTACATGGGTGTGCTACGTTTGGTTTACTCGATTGTTCGTCAATACGATTCTTACCTGTACTCCAACATTTAGCGGGTGGGGTACAGAGGGCATCTCCGAGAGGCAAATTAGGGAATGTAACCACTCGGTTTCTCCATTCAGGCCTCTTCTCGCCGACTTCTTAGGTTCTTGGAGCATTGGCGTGGTTTAAGAGATACGGGTTTTCGAAAGCTGCCAATAAATTCTAATGATTCCCATAGTTTTGGCCCATTCTTTATATGCATTTCTGACATTTTTGTGGAGTTGGTGAATGTATTATTGGCACGTGGCCATGCTCTATCAGTCTTACAGAACAAGCTTTTGATATCTCCTGGGGACTGCTTCGTGAGTGATTTTTATCGGATTCTAAATTTATCATCACTTGTGCTTGTAAAAACGAGCAGCTCATCATAGAAACGGACACAATCGTTCTATCGTATTTTAGTGATGAACAGAAAGAAATGCTGGGCCCAGTATTCTTACGATCTTAAAACCCCCAATCTCATCCCATAAAGGGTGTTTCTCCTATTCGGTTTCTGTATTGTCCAAGACATCAAGCGATTAGGTTTCCAGGCATTCTGCTAAATTCTATCCACCATTAATAGTAGACCCCCGATCCGTTCTCGACATTTCCTCTAAAGCGCATTATTTGGCAAGTTTCTTCTAAGAGTAGAAGACTAGTATATGGGAAATCCATTGTAAAGTTAGCCGCGTTCTACATCAATACCCAACGCAAGCACGCTTCGACAAAGCCGCAGGGTCGCGGCAATAACTTAATACAAGCGACGGGGGAACATTCATCTTGACTACTGTCGGCGAGCCCAACGTGAAGCTAAGACAGATGAATCTACCTACATGGCCTCAGCCATTCATAAGGATTATCACTAGGATCCTGAGATGGAATAGAGGTCAAACTAAATCATGTACATTTTAATGCTATAAATTCTTGAAACAGGAACTTCGGGTGTTCAATATTTACTGTTGAGTGAAGTTCCCACTATCCAAACCTATTCAAGTGCGCCCATATACACGACGCAGCTGTAATGCCAATATATACAGCGAAGGGAAATGTTCGCCGAAGCACAATGCAGGGCCTCATACAACTCTAGTTCCAGTTCTTGCTGGCTAGATTTTCCTTTCAACTCTTTTTAATTCATCCATCGAACCTCCTACTTCCGGCCAATTAAATCTTTTACTGCTTGCAAAACTCCTTTTTCTTCCTTCTCCTTCTCCTCGGTTACACTACTCTGCTCCACTTGCCCTACCACTCTTACATCCTGCCCCGCATCTTTCCCTGCCTTTTTCTCGGCGTCGCCTTTGACTTGGTTGATGACCTTTTTAATACTAGGTCCCTCCTTCTCCCTATTTCTCCTCTCCATCATAGCCCTAAACGCTTTCTCCTCTTCATCTCTAGCTTCCAACTCCCTCAACCACTTCTCCCTCTTCTCTGCCCTTTGCCTCTCTGCCACAACTCCTTCAAACTCCTTGCGTTTTTCGCGATCCTTCTGCCAGTACATACTGCCCACTAGCATGGCCACCAATGTGAATCCTTGCGCATAAATACGACGGCGAAACATAATATTAGTCTTCGCATGGTCACCACGGCGGATGGAGCGGGTGGCACCGACGAGGGCCCAGACAGTAAGAAGACAACCAAGGGGGATCAAGGGTTCTTCGCGGAGGCGGCGCGTGAGTTTTTGCAACCGGTTTTCGGAGTAGAAGTCCCTATAGTGAATATTAGTAAGTTGACTAGATTAATTTGGGAAGAAAACCAGATATATGACGAGTATGTAATAAGAAGCACATACTCATCTCCATCGAAGGAGGATGGGAGGGGCGCGTCAGACGCCATAAGAGAGGGGTTGTAATAGTATGGGCGTGCAGGAGAGCTCGTGTGAGCGGAATTGATGCGGTCTGGAGCGGCGGTAATTGCAACAAATTATAAGTTGAACACTAATTAGTCGTCACAAAATACGCTTGTATCAACAGATTTGGTCAAAGTTGGAATTGCTTCCTTGTTTCTGACGTTTGAAGCTCGACCGTCACCATTTACCCTCGGCTTGCCGGAACTTTCTGTTTTTCCATTTCCCGGCGACCTAGATTCGAACATCGTCTACAATCTACATGAGAGATGAACAGCTATCAGTGACCAGTCCACCTTTTCACGGATCGTTTCCGGTCTATCGCATCGTGAGCTTCATGGTCAAGCAAGCTCCAGGCCTCCCGACGCGCCATGAACGGTGAGGCATCGTCGTCTACGGCGCATCCGCAGTATGAAAACGACAGCGCCCCTCATCTATTTGAGCACGCGACGGGCAACGAAGGAGGAGATAGAGCGACAGAGGAAGAAATATTAGGACAAAGGAAGATAAGAGCAAAGAGAAAACGTATAGACTTCCTTGATGGCCTTCTGCAGGAGCTGGATATGATTATATTCCTCGAACTCATCACTATTTATTATTTGGAGTAGGTCGATCAGCCTTGCACAAAACATAGAAACATGGCTAATTTGCACGTGGAATCCTCAGCTGCTCATTCTTCTGGCTCTTCACGCGTGCTCTCTTCCACTTCTTCCTCCTCACTCCTCTTCCCGACATCGTTTTCTTGCCGTCACGAGATGAACACAGGGCATTTCTTCCCTTAATCCTGTTCCCGTTTATCTGTTGCTTTGTTCTTCATCTGACCTTCTCCCGGCCATCAGCCGGCGAAGGTACGAGGGGTTATCTGCATGGCGGGCTGCTGATAGACTTTATTGGTCAGCAAGGTCCCACATCGAAATTACATCTCGCAACTCTTGATATCTGCATGCTTTTCCTCCAGCTTGTGATGCTGTCAGTGCATGTCAAAAGACGGAAGCTGAGACGCAACCTACCACCAATCACGGGCTCACGAGCCAACGAAGAGTCCGCCCGCCCACCGGAACCCATAGAGGGAACAACACACCCAGATCAAGATGCTGACGCAGAAGAACGCGGAGTTCTGCGGCGCGCCGACACGCTGTCTGATATCGGTCAAGGGTTGGACGGTCCAGACGGGCTGCTTCTTTCACCTCAAGAAACCAGCAGCAACTCATCAGCATCAAGTACAGATGTTCTCGATGCGCTTAATTCCGGGCAGGTTATCGTAGCGGATTTGCATATCATCAACACGCTCCTTCAAGAGCACCGAAACTATCAAGCTTACCAACAGGCCCGCGCAGATGGTGTTGTGAATGCTTCAAATCCTCTCAGTTCGGCCGGGTTAGCTACAGACTTGTCTGGGAGGAGATTGCGTGCTTCTATTCGAATGCAGCTGGGGGGTGGCTGAGCAAGGCTTTGCCTTGTCTTAGTCACCACAGTAGACGATTTGAGATCCACACATCAAAAAGAAGGGTCTTTCGCATGCCTTGGCATCGAATCTCCACTGTTCCATCTAGGCGCAACCTCGCCGCAATCTTGCAGGACGGGTTGCAAGATCCAGGATGTTGAGATGCTGAGATGCAGCCACGCAGTTGACATCCAATCAAGCCGGGACAGGCTGCATAAGATTATTGATGCTTCGCCGCACCAGATTTTAGAACTTTTGAATGGCCGCCTCGACCCGAGCCGCGTTCTTCCAGGAAGACGACGCATGCGTCACACACGATCGGACCGCATCTGTCGGACGCCCTCGTTCAAAAAAGTCTCCGACGCCACGTCAGCCACCAACATTAGATTCCTAGCAAATGATATGTTATAATCTCCACGCAAAATTGACAATCTCATCACATTGGTGTTCACGTGCTCTTAACGTCTGCAAGTCTCGTCCAACCTAGCCCTCAAGCCCCGAGCCCCAAGCCCCAAGCCCAAGCCCCACCCAAATAAGCCAACCCCAAACTTCCAATGTTACGGAAACACCCCTGAGGAGAAGGATTGGAGCCGCTAGTGCTCACATGACCATGAAACACTGCAACTCACCCCGACCCCACTCCACTGCATAATAATCCAAGCCTAAACCCTGTCGCTCATCGCACATCGCACATCACGCGCATAAGCGCCGCCCCTCTCGCCCCGCTCTCGGATGATGTCCCTTGGACGGCACGGCCACAGAAGCGGCCGCAGGGTCATCCCTGTGGGGAATTTTCGAAGAAAACGCCAAAGGAAAATTAAAAAGAAATCCGAGATTTTAATTTTTCTGCCTTCTCCGTGGTCAGCCAACGTCGCTTTTCGCGGAAACGCCGCATGCAGGGATCTCCACGTCAAGGCACAGTTCAGATAGCCATCACCATGCAAAGTTCACTCCGAGTCCAGCTTTACCTGACAGTTTGCCGGTTCGTTTTACGCATATGGAGATCTCCTTACTGCTCTCCTTGAGCTTACTGTTGCTTATAAAACCCCCAATTTCAAACTTCTCGAATATCCCTCATACAGATTGTAAATCCGAATTGGGCACAGCAGCAAAAACGGATCACGAAGCCTTCCTTCTAGAACGAGGCTGATCTCTACCACGCGCGGGATGCCTTGGCACCGGTCTTGTTCCCCACGCTTTTTGCAACGACGTCTATCCCCGGTGCTGGGAATATAGCGCGGGACGAGCGCAAAAGGATCCCCAAGCATTTTCGAAACTAGCCAATCCATCTCACGATCGATGATTTTAGGCTTTTTGGGCACACTTTGTTCCCGTATGCCCAAAACCAGGTCTCAAGCGGCGAGAAGCTCTGTCTCAATCAGCGCCGTCTGGACTGTGGACTTGCCTAAATCGGGGCACGATCTGTGGCCGGGGTCAAAGAAGAGATCATCCGCTGTCCAACTAAGTCAGCACGGAGCACGCGATGCGGTGCGCGCTGCAGGCGGGGAAATCTGTGCCTGGGGGGACGGTCTCGCTGTCTGACCAAACCTGACAGGCAAATTGCGTAGGCGAATCAGAGAGGTAGCATTTTCTGGTGCAAATGCTGACCGGGAGCTCCTGGGGGAGAGTTTTCGGCTATGCAGATTTGACTCGCGGGCGGAGGGCGGGGCACTCGGGTGGGGTTTCCTGTGGCGCTGCGTACGTCCGTTGAGGTTCAACGCTCGCCTCAGAAGGATTTTGGGCGTCAACGTCTGGTGTTGGTGGCGAGGTGGAGCGAAATACGGGTGCAGGTAGAAGTCACAGAGAGAGTGTTGAGCCGGGGGGTGCTAGCTAGAAACCCTTCAAATTAGGTGTTTGGATTCCCAACGTCGCTGCAGTCCCCGTTGCGCATGCATACCTCGTGCAATTTTCTTAGGATCGAGTTTGCAGATTTCAGCTAGCAGTGGCTATTTACGGATCTCAGCCCATCGGAACACACGCCTCCTTCACTCCCTAGTTTCCAACATCCCGGATTGCTTTAAATTATGCTTTGAGGTTGGGCCGCCGATCTGCGGAACAGGGCTTTCAAGCGTCGTGGACGCCTGCAAAAGATCTCTGGTTTTCAGAGAACCTGTTTGCAGATCGGCACTGCTAGCGCTGTCCGAGATATATAACGGGAAGTTTGATCTACAAACAGGCTGAATTCGGGCTTCGTGAACGATGAGCCCAGCGGGCGAGGCAAACGGCAGCGGGGAGACAGGGATGTTTTGAGACGGTTTACGCTCGGCACATCCCACTTGCAAACCATGGTTGGACCTGCAGTCCGTTGATTTGCAATACATTGACAGGTCACGAGAAACCTGTAATGACCATTGATATACGTTGAGCAACTTTTGGAGAAGGCGCTATCGGCAATGTCTGTGGTTGTGAAACCGTTTGGTCTGTTATAGCTCTTCCGAGATTATTTGTATCCCCTAAAACCGTAAAGTAAGATCGCTATGATACACCTCCATATCCATTCCGATTCCAAGCCAGCTTAGTCAGTAAATACAAGTATAAAAATAAGATAAAAATATAATCTTTATAAATAAATAAAAAATACTGGGTGATGCGACCCGCGAGGGTCTGAAGTAGTCTTTCTATCTCTATGCAGCAAACGGGAGGTGGAAGAAAATGGGGGAAGTATGGTACTGCCCGTGCGGGGGTATATTGCAAAATCGAGGAAATGAGATAAGGAAAGGCATTGAGGGAATGAGGACGAGGGAGCAAAGCAGACTTGCTGTAAAGCTCGCAGCCAAAACTAGATTGCAAATGCGCCGCATATCATTCTTCCTCCAGCTGTTCCACACCGTGCAACACCGTCCTTGCAGGAGCAAAGCAAAACGCAGTTAAGGAATGATGCACAAATGCCGCCGCTGTTTCGCCAAGGGTATCAAATTCAGTGCAAAAAGGAAATGGTATGCGACCGTGGTCCAAAGGTTGCTACGCCGACAGATGAAGCTGCTAGAAACCCAGAAAAATAAAGGATGGACGATATGCGAATGCTACCGTGAAACTCCTGGAATCCAGAATATGACAGCTATCAATGAATGGTTACTCCTGGGTAGGCTCCGGCTCGAACCAGCCCATCGATCGAAACGATCCGTAAATCGAGTACCGGAAGACGTATGGTTATGTATGTATTGATGTAGTTATTCACACTAGCAGTTACTTCCTAGAATATGCAGCTCTTCGCTGTACATCTGTTAAGGGGGGGAAATCAAATTATCGACATTATAATTGGGAAGGAGTACAGCATGTTTGCTACTGCCTATGACCTTCACGTCCTGGCCCAGGAGGCCAGCTCCTGTCGTATCTTGGTTCTGACGCGAACGGGTCACGCAGAACCGGCCTTTGTGGGGTTGGTGGTGCGTGTGAAGATTCCGGTGGCTGCCGTTGATCTCGCACGTCCGCGTGTTGGTTTGGTCCACGACTGCCTTGAAGGGGCTGTCCGGGCTGTGGTGCTGGAACGATTGGAGGAAATGCTGTTGTGGTGTAAGGCTGCTGTTGTGAGCCAGGACCCGAATGCGGTACTGGCGCTGGGGCCGATGGCGGAAGATATCCGCTAGTTCTCCTGCGAACGTTGCGCTCCATCTCACGGTGCTCTGGGGGCTCAGAAAAACCGGAATATGGACCGGATCCACTTCCACTGGTCGAAGGAGGCCCGCTTGAGGGAGCCGACAACCGACGATGGCGTGGGGATGAAGGACGCGGAAAATGGCGGTCTCCGCCTGGAGCTTGGAAGACAACTTGCATAAAATAGTCCCTCTCCCGTTTATAGAATTCCGTATCTTCGGTTGAATCACGCAGCTGCTGCTCCAATTTCGCGATCGTTGTCGAGGCCTCCTTTTCTTTCTCCTTCCTTCGCGCCCGGAAACGTGCTGACGCTCCCGCATTCCGCTTTCTCTTCTCATCTGCGACTTTGGAAGCTGCCTGAACGTCAACCGGAATCTGAATTGCATGGCCCTGTTGCGTTTCCACTGTCAGAATTTGGTAACTACTTTGACCAGTAGACGCTACAGGAATGCCATGATATGTGCGTTCGGTTTCCAGCGTCAACGGTGGATTATTAAAATGTAATTGGCCACCCGAAGTGCTGCTCGGCAATGATATATAAGATCCAGGGGGGGTTGGTCCCGAAGACTGCTCGTACTGCCCAGCCGGAGTAGTCTGCCCTGGCTGACTATAGGGCGAATAAGACGTCATTGGACTGGCGCTCCCGGATTGTGCGAATCCGATACTTCGACGTCTTGGATCATTACGAAGTAATGGAGGCGTTGGTGCTGGAGGAGGTGGGAAATTGTATCCAGTTCGTACGCCTGCCGGAGGCGCTGGAAGTGGTGGTGCCTGCGAAGTTCCAGGCTCAGCCATATACGTACGAGGACCTGGGGAAAGGAATGGAGACTGATGAGCGTCAATGGTTCCAGTTGGAGGATTAAGAACGCTTAAACTTTGGGTGCGGTGGATCGTCGGAGATCGTGGGCTCAAAATATGCCTTGATCCACCTCTTCCTGGGCCTGGAAATTGCCTTGTTAAGGCTGCATCTTCTTGCATGGAGTCGACGCTCGTTGGTCGGCTCAATGAGGGTACACTTTGGGCAGGAGTTGAGTCAATGGGCGAAGGCGATTCCATCTGCGCAGCGCTACGCCTTCTGCCGCGCTGTTCAGCCGTTTCCGACTGAGGATTCAGTATTGAATGAACTCCTAGAGGCCTGGTATTCCGTCTGTCAAACGATGGGACTGGTGGAGTGGGAGACATCTGGTTCAACGATGGTATGGGAGTGCCAGCCCTGCCTTGGACCTCATGCTGAGTATTAAACGGAAACGAAGGGGTAGTAGTGGTGCGACTATTGACGGGCGAGGTCTCAGGAGCATTCTGAGCAGATCTGCGAGTACCATCGTTCGCAGAGTTTGACTGAGATCCTGACGGTCTCGGATGCGACATCAGGATCCTGTCGTCGGAGCTCCCCTGGCCTCGATATCCCAACCATGGGCGTTCCCTTCCTGTTATCCCCTCGTCTTGGCGCGGTAGAGGCGAGTCTTCCAGGCGGGGCTTTGAGTCGGTGTAGGGCAAGAATGAGGGGGGATTGGGGCCTGGATATCGCGAGGGGTAAGGACTGTGGGTATAAGGCAGAGCGAAAACAGTTGAAGCAGCCACGATGATAGATTCCAAGGGGGGGGCGTCTTTTCAACGGCCCCAATAACGTCCGCTAAGTCCGTAAAAGAAAGAAGACGACAGGCAGAGGGAAAAGCAAGCAGACAGCGGGCGGAAGACAGTGCCCGCACGAGCTGAGCTGGGAAGTTGGGAAGCTAGAAAGCTAGGTCGGGGTCGGATAGATCAAATTAATAGACGCGGAGTAAGCTCCATGCTGATGTCGCGCGCGGGAGAGAAATTGGACGGTTGCTTGGAGCTTGGTGCTTGGACAGTTGAGGCCTGGACGACGCAGGGACGAGAGAAGGTTGGAAGCCGTCAGCAGCTCGAGGCGCAGGACGACATTACACAGTGGCAGCGAGCGGGCCTGGGAGAGTATATCAAGCCCGTGACCTAGCAGCGATGTGGGTAAGAGCAGCCAGAACAGCCACTGATATGTGTGTAGTTGCGGTGTGTTGGTGTGAATGATCACCCCAAGTCGACGTGCAGCAAATCATAAAGGACAATTGGGAGCGAACCCCTGCCTCTGCGCGGCCTACACCAGAAGGAAACGCATCAACGTACATCATCCTCCTCCTTGCTGCTGCTGCTGCTGGCACTGGGCAGGCTAGCCAGCATGGCGAGTTGCAGGGCGAGCATGGCCACCACCAGCAGCGACCACGATGTCTTGATTACGGCCGGGCGCCGCATGGTGGAGGGACGGCCATGCGCGGAAGGCGGGAGCCGTGACCCTGTAGTGCGAGCCCGACATCCATGCCCACCCATGCCCGAGCCCATGCCATCTGCCTCTGAGCTTCCGCATCACAGCATGATGCGAATGGTGCGACGCACAACTGCCATGCCCAGGCCGGTTGCGCTGGCTTGCTATGCCGTTTTGAGATACTCCAGGACCAGCCCAGTACTGCCCGGGACAGCCCAGCAGCCCGCGCGTGCGCAACAGCGGAGTCCTGTCATCTGCAGCAGAAAAGGTCTCTGCCTCAGCGTGCCCTGTGCCCTGTGCCCAGCGGACGCACTCCGGCTCGCCTCCAGAAGGCGCGATATCTTGGCAGCACGCAAAGGGCGCAGAGGGCGCAGCGGCGAAAAAGGTTGCGGTGGGAGGACCAGGAGGAACCAGGAGGGTAGGCAGGAGAGAAAGGAGCTTTCCTGGGCAGGAGTCACGATGGCCTCTCTAGCAGATGCTGGTTGTTTGGCTGCTGGTGCTGGTACTGGTACCGGTGCTGGTACCGGGTGCTAGGTGCAAGATGGGAAGCCGCCGTCACGCCTCAGCCATGAGCCATGAACCATGAGCCATGAGCCTTGAGCCTTGAGCCAGCCATCATCCACCTTCAGTCAAAGGGCAGCGAGCCCTGAAGGTCCGATGCAGGCGACTCAAGGCCAATTGCAGCCGGCTTGCGCAGAATGAGGCTGGGCATCCAGGGCGGAAAAGGTTAGAGAAGAGTTTCCTTTTCCTCGGGAACGCCTTGTGAATTCGCCGTCGCTTTCGCCACCGTTCTAGGGTGGGGATGGACTGGGTGGTGCAGGGGATCTGCTGCTAGGGAACAGCTAGGAAATGTCCGATCAAGGTGCAAGGTGCCAAAAGGCAGGGCTCCTCAGCCTGCACTCATGCGCGCCCCGCCACGACCGAGTGTGACTTGCACAACTGCTGCGACCCGGCCGCTCGACTTGTCCAGCTCTCTGCAGCCAAAACAGCCATCGTGCTGCGGACAAGGTGCCGCAACGGGCAAGGCAGCCAAACACGAGCAATCAGATAACCCGACCCTTGGACGATCCCCGACCTTAGCAGCAGCACATAATAGCCAGGTGGAGCGCACAGAGGACCGAGATGAGGGGGTCGAGAGAGAGGACGTCAGCACCCAAATCTCCGCCTCTCCCAGGGCGCTGCGTTGCTCTAACCTGCTCCAACCTGCACGTCTTTGTTCATCCGAGACCACGTTAAAATAGAAGGTTCATGCTGCTGCTTACTACTACTACTGCTGCTGCTTGCTGCTGCTGATGCCTCGCCGCAATAGCTTGTCGCATCGCGTCGCAGGCAGCGCGGACGCGGATGGCCCTTCCTACTCAGGCTGTACTTGCTTGCTTGCTGCTTTCTTGGTTTACTTGGTTTGCTGCGCTCGATGGCAATTGCTTGTGCCCAAAAGCAGCCTAATGACTTTAGCCTAGCTGCGATGACAGCATAACGTCAATTATGTCGGGCAGCAGTAGCGACCAAAGGGTCCTGGCTGCGCGGAACATCTTCAGAGCTTATTACTCGCGGTACTGCGTCAAACAACGATCGCCTGCATGCAATGAGCCTCTGCTGGTGCGTGCTCCGGAACAGATATCACAGGAACGTTCTTAGGAGCGTTCGCTGTGGCAGCCTGTGGCAGCCTGTGGTAGCAGCTGTGGCCGCCGTGGGAGCAGTTCTTTCGTTCATTCATTTCCAGGGTGCGAATTGGGGAGATTGAGCCAACCCAGGGCAGTGAAACCTACGTAACGCTCGAGCTGCCCTGAGCTGCCTTGACCGGCACCACGACTAGCGATACCGCCGCCTGCGAAGCGAAGCCGTTAGGCCTGCAGAACAGTGGATGGAGCAGTACAGCAGCAGAGCTCAAAGCCCGGAGCCCAGAGCACCAGAGAGCAGCCTGGCGTTTGGGGAAATTGCGACCACCACACGTTCCCCGCGCATCATCCTCGCGTACCGTGGGGGTAGTGGTTCGTCCTTGTCTTGCCCGGTGTTGTGTGTTAACCTAACCTGCCTACCTGCCTACATGCTTGCTTGCTTACCTGCCTGCCACGGCAGCTACCAACCTGGGAAACCTGGGTTCGTCCAGAAATGATGCGCAGCTCCCACAGAAGGGGGAGCTCGGAGGGTACATCGATCTTAACGATGAGCAGCATGCTGTCGCTTACTGCCGGGGAGATCTCCTCTTGCGGCCACGGCAACTTTCCTGCCGCAACTCATCGTTGCCCCCCCTCCCCCACCAGGGAGGGGGCTGCCATTGGCTTCACCACGCATCCCTGCCGCATTGCATATTTGATCATGTGCTGGCCGTGCTTGAGCTCTGCCAAGAAAAAAAAAAGCTAACCATGCGCTGTATTTCCAACATGCGAGAATTTTGTGATTGGCTGCATTTTATCGACAATTGGACCGTGCTAAGGCGGCCTGCGGGACGTGTAGGCTGCTCTCTCCGCGTACCCCAGTTGGTCCAAGAGCTCTGCGCTCGCACGCTGGTCGACGCCCACGTTGTGTGGCTGCAGTACACTCCTCGACTGCTGGCCTGTGATAGGCAACGTATCACGATAGACAAGGACTCCCTCGACTGCCCTCGAGCTGCGACCAGCGTCCGCTAGACTCATCCCCGCAGCATAAGAAGCAATGTAGCCATGGGAGCAATGGGGCCATTGGAGCATCGGCACTAGCCGTTGAGCTGGAGGGCCCGCCGTCGCTGCAAGTACCGCGTTCTTGCAGGCCAGTATGCATTCCAAGCTTTCTCTGGCCACTCCCTGGCCTGCCTCTGGGCATTTCCCTCTCGGCTTTCTCTAAGGGCCTATCACGGGCTTGGATGAGAAAGCTCCGGGGAAGTGCGGCAGACGAGCGACCCGCTCGCACGTCTTCGCCAGGGGTATGACTCGAAGGAGCGATAGCTTCGCTCCGAGACCATGGGAGAGCATACGCCGCCAGCTCGAGTCGACAAGATCGGGGGAAGCCGTTTCGCGAAGATCGAAGATTCTGCGACAAAGCTAGAAGGACTGGCTCTCCACCCGAGTCCGCGTCCGAGTCATCGGTTCCAACGCTTCAGGGAGAGGCGTCCGTCATCGCTTCCGCTTTCGTCATGCGAGGCCAGCAGAGCGCGGGAAGCTTGAAAGGAGATCCCTCGCACATTGAGCTCATCCACACGTCGGCCTATTGACGGATCCCGCATTTGAAAGTCCGCGGCATGCCCCTTCCCAAAGCCACTAGTTAGAGCTCGACGCGGCTGCTTGCATTTTGGGGAATCCGGCGTGCCTGCCAACCCCTTCGATATTACCCCTTTGGTACAACCCTGCTCAGCCTCAACCACTTGCTGTTCCCGTCTGGGACTTGAAGCTCTTGAGTCATTAGCGCGCCTGCATCCCTGTACCACTGGCACCATTATGGCCTCATCTTGTGCATCAGAAGCGGTGAAATTGCGTACTTGGAAGGACAGGGCTGACGCGGCGGCCAAAACCTTGGCTAACACGTCGTTCCATCCACTTGCTACGATACCTCATCCCAGCAGTCCATATCAGGGTAATGGTAGTGACATGCTTATAACCAGGCAAGGCTGAAGGCGAAACAAGTATATAATTACTCGTGATGCTCTCATGACACTTGTGGATTCTTGACAAAGTAACCTCGCGTAGCCCGATGCCCATTATTCCCCTACCGTCCACGCTTCAGCTGCGAACCACCCCGGCCTTGCCAAACTAGATAACCATGAGGCTCATTGCAATTTCAGCAAAAGTGCAGATCGGTACGAAGTCCCTGCTTGTTGTTTCTCAGCTACCTTTAGGCTAATTTCCGAACACCGATGAACGCGCCCATGCAAGAATTGTCTTCTACCCGCTCGGATACGAATGTTTTTTTTCCCTCGTCTTGAATGATCATCATCCCGGTTGGCAATAATGAAGACGCCATGCAGGACAACCGACGTTGTGCAAGTCATCCCAACGTGCAGACGGGCCATGGCTCTCCCCCAAGCTTCACCAAGCACGGCAAGCTACGGCCAAGCCTGGTAAGTAAGCAATAGCATCTAGTTATTAAGGTCCCCATGTTTGCGAGGCATAACTATTGCTACTATCGAAACGGGCGCCCTACCTTGGTGCCGCCCTTGTGGCGTTGGGGCAGATAATTAACTACGAACCGGGACTATCTAGCCACACCCACCCGCTCACCCAAATTTTAGCAAGGAGCAAAAACGAAGCCTGGCTCTCACACGATACACTCCCACTGCCAATTTACTCGCGAGAGAGAACAAACCCATGCGAGCCAATCTGCAATCTCCAATCTCCAATCTCCAATCTTGCAAGCCACCTGTCTCTGGGGGAGATTTGCGCGCACGTATCCCCATCAGGCATCCCATCAGCCCTGCCCCTCGAACGCTAACGTGCCGAACCAGCACGAACCTGAGATGATGGTAGCCATGATAGCCGTAGCGATGGTAGCTACGGTCTCACTCTGAAGGCGAGGGCTTCTTAGTCTCTTCGCGGCGGCCGGGAACTCGCCTAGCAGGCGTTGAAGACGAAATCTTAGGGATTTAATCTTAGATTTCAATTTTAGAGACTTTGTGATGATCAAAATCTAGGAGAAAGAGTGATGGGCAGATGGGCATGCGGAGGCTTTGCGCTGACAGGCGAGTTGCCCCGAAAACGAGACGCAAGGCTGCCGAGTGATGGAAGCATTCAGCTTCGCCCGCTTCTGCTGCACCCCTCTCACTATTCTATTTTGCACGCACGCAACCCGAATGGAAGTGAGTGGGCTGCAAGAAAGCCGGTGTGTCTGCATTGACCTGCAGCCAACCCCCTTCCGCGGGGTTGCATTCAGGACCCTGGGGAATCCCGTGACGGCTCGATATATTGAAAGCAGCGTTGCCGCATGGTACTTTAGACAAGGGAAGCCAGAGCACGGCTGGACACGATGTTGCAACCAATGCTTCACTTCCCTCACTCGCCTCACTTTCTGTCCCGTCTGCATGTACAGTTTCTAAACTTAGGGGCTTTTAAGATCCATCTATAAACTCTAATGCTCTACGCCATCTCCCGGAAGCTATGCAGCTTCGCACCCTCCACCCAACGTGGACCTTGAACGCACCCCCAGCCAGCGATGGCGGGTCTGATTCATCTCCCCCTGCAGACGTGATGAACAGGTCTTCACCAACGAATGCTTGGCAGGTGACCGAGGGCGCGGGCAGCGTTATCTCGGCCACCACCTTGCCCCCCGGCGATACCCTCACCACCTTTTGCCTTTGCCATGAATTGCTGTCCTATGTATCCCTCGTCAATGCAATGGCCATCTAGCACCGCATCCTCTCCCATATCCGCGGTGCTGAAGAAGACGCGCTTGTTGCTCATGCTACCACTAGCCGAGTCAAAGTCGAGAGTGTAGATATTTTGTGGTTGAGTCGGCGAAGTACATGGTCTTGCCATCTGGGCTCCAAATTGTGCCGTTGGGTATGGTTATGCCTTCAAGTATTCGGTATAAAGACAGATCTGGATCCAGTCAGTCGGAAAAGAATACCCGTTGCTGTGTCAGCACCTCATGACTTGTACGTTCCCGCAGAAGTCCTATCGTGCCTTCATCAACCGGTTCTTTGACCAGAGGATCGTTCATGCATCTAACCCAAATCGCCTTTTGCTATCCACTGCACCGTCATTAGCACGCATGCTATCAAACATTAGTGAGAGCAACCACCACAGCAATCCAGTGTCTGGCATTACGTCTTGTCCCTACCATCCGCAATCTCCTCTTCACTCTACGCCTTCTTTATATACCTGTACTGCGCTGTTGAGCGATCGAAGATGCCAAAGCCATGCTTGCCGCCGAATAGAAACTCTCCATCATTGCCTTCGATGTCTGCAGCCACTCTGTCATGCATGTCAGCCCAAGGCCAAACCAGTATCAATTGCAGCACGTTCAAAAAGTGAAGGCTCACCCGATTGAGATATCAAGGTGGCCCAGGATCTTATGCGACGAGGGGCCTTTGTTGAGGTCGACGGTGTGTACATTGCATTTGACGATGTCGACAAAGCGAACGGTATTGGTTTCTTCCCAGCACGGGCCTTCACCCAGAATGCAGGAGAGTTTGAGGTAAGGGCTGTTGGGGAAATTTTAGTTCCAGAAGCATACCCCGCCAATGGATACGGTTTGAGGCTTGAAGACGAATGCAAGCAGTGCAGAGGCGGTGTGTCAGGTAAACTCACCTCTGTGACGGTGTACTTTTTAATTGCGCTCATTTTCGGTGCAGGTAGGTGGTTTCTGTGCAGCCGCCGTCACCGTCGCGGTCGACGGCTCTAGAGGCTCTGCAAGGAGATTCACACCCATCTCGAAGAAATATCAAAGGAATGACATCACGCCTCAAACGAATGGACAAGCCAGAACTGGGCCATGACGGTGGCGCTCTGCAGTCGTCGCATTTGGTACCTTCGCACGACCGAGCTGACCGAGCACCTGTATCGGCCAGAACAGATTATGTTCGAATAAAACAACTCCAGCTAGAGCGCGATCAATATCTCCTGCAGCTGTGCGGTCCGCCAACCAGCGTGCCAGCTATCGACATCTGAAGTAATTTGACTGTCGAATCAGACGCTGTCGGCCGCCGGCTACTCTACGGCTAAATTCGGGATATTTTCTCGACCTTACTCGCAGTCCTGTATGCACGACATATCTCGCATAGTCCGGCGGGCGCGACGAAAACGGATATTCACATTCCGTACAACACCATTGCATCTTGACAGTTGTACAACATTGAAAAGCCCCCTTCTGCCATGTCAGCCGTGATACAGCAGGCCAACAGCTTGCTCACGGGGCACCGTGAGGTACCTGCAATAGCCACGGTATCGGAGACGGTTCAGTGGGATTTTCGGGCCCGATAAACTATGGGTCGTGTAAATCACTCGCATCTATCCACTGTGCAACATTTATGCCCCGGCCACTTACCAATGCCGAATGTAACTACCGCATTCGATAGCGGATTGTATATCGCTGGATAGAAACTCCTAGTTATGGCAAACGTGGCATTAAAAATACACCTTGTTATCTAAAAACTATCTGTACAATATATTTTCTTCCACGAAAAGCAACTTGCCTTCTCTATCTCCGATGTCTTCCGATAAGCCCAATATCCCTCTTCCACACTCAACAGCAGCCTAGAACTTATCATTCGGTTTTAAGGTCCCTTAAAAAACATAATTGGTACCACTCATGGTCCTTTCGGAGTAGCCAATCTTCTTTGTTTGATCAGGAAAACTCGTGTGTAGATTGATCTACGAAGAGAAGAGACTATATATACATGATATAGGTGCGGGCTACAGAAACAGTGTGAGCCATAGGGTAATGGGCAACTGAGACAGTAGTAAGACGGTAGTAAGCAAACCCGATTCAGGTCAACACTATCTATCGACGATTTTCAGCAGAGAAGTACGCTTAAACAAAAGAGGTGGGGATATTTGATGATACTAGTAAAGCGACACTTAGGTTTTGAACTCCGTTTTACTCCCCGTATTCCTGTTATCCTAATGCGCCATCCTAAAGTCCGACCAAACTTTTCTCTTCCCTTTTGAGACGCAAAGTCCTTCATATCTATCATCTACCTATTCTGAGCTATTTTTTACTTCCCGTGCTTTGATTTCGGTGTGAATAGGCGACCGCAAGTGTTCTGTGAGGAAACAGCAAAGCACTTAATATAAAACCAATATCAGGGGCTGCTTCATCAGTTATTCTTCATTCGGATTATGCCGGCATATATCATCAATAGATGTCGAAATAACTTAATTGGCAAAAGGCCTTGGCGGGCTCAATCGGCATCTCAAATCTATAATACATGGGCACCGATGGGTAACTAGCAACTATTCATATAAGGCAGGCTAGTCTCCGATCAGTTTCTGTTGAAGAGGAATGGACCAGCAATGAAACATTCGCCGTATCCGATGCTTCATTTGAGAGACACAAAGAAGGGACTATCTACTGACATTCCTGAGAGGCACCTCCCATATGGAAGCAAATTCGTCTTATGTGAGACAATGTATAATATAGTCAATGTTCTGCTTCCAGCTCATCCGTGAAATTCTAGAAAATGTTTAGTTCCCACCTTCATAGCTCAGCGCGATTACATTGCACTTTAGCATGAGTAGTCCTTTTAGCTGTTGACTCCAAGATTGCATATATTTAGCTTGTCTCGAGTATCCTCATAGTACTAATATGCGAACCCAAAAGGTGCGAGCCGTTCAATAAGCAGTTGTTGCCGCATAGGTCTATAAAACTTCCCGCAAAGACGAGTTTACTGAATCAGAATTCTTTCATCACGTATAGTTCAAAGGATGGTTAAATATCTAATTTCATTACACTGAGCTTGAAAATCCTTTGATGATAATGTCTTCAGCATGCTGGATATAACACCACTTAGTGTCATCAGATAGATTATACGCCATGTCCTTTCACTTACGAAATCTTTACCTTGCTAAGCCGAACGGTACGTCTTGTATGAACGGACGTCATTGGTCTCGCCGCCTTGTAACAAAAAGAGTCGGGACTTTACGTTAAGCATCCAATATCACACAGGCTTAACTATAATTATATAATGTCTGTCTGGAACACCCTAATGTTCCAGGTCTTCTACTAATCACATTATAGGAGGAAGGGGCCGACAGACGGCCTAGTACATAAGCCCTTTTACCATGCTCAGGCATAAAGCAAGAGGAAGGCATCATTCCTACTATTATATTTCATCCTTATCCTTCACAGTATCTCATGTTCTAGAAGGGTGTATTTTAAGTGCAACCAATAAAGATGAGTTGTTCGGGGAGGCAGTTTTCTTGATAGACAACAGGGCTGATTCTCTAATTTTGCCCAAGTGAATGTGGCTACAATGTGTACTTTCTGATAAAAGATACTCTGAACCGCAACCTGCGCATCCAGCCCGCTCTATCCACCTAGCCGGCTCCTTGTCAATCTGAATATCGAGTGAGGCTGTAGGTAATAGAGGTGTCTCGTTGCTCCATTCCACTCGTGCACAGATGTTTCGTCAGGGCCTAAAACACTCCTAAATGAATGACCGAGAGCTACAGAATTCCAAGTCCTACTAGGGTGGCAATCTGGTGATCTACAAGGTGTAGAATCTTCAAGCGTAATACATTTCATTTTCAAATCTCTACTCGACCTGTAGAGATACTAAAGGACTCCAAGGTGTATGATGAAATAGTTATATATATGCTACGTTGTACAAGGCACAGTTAGCGTTCGTACTAGAGGATCGGAGTGACATACATTATAGTGGTAGTTTAGGCGTGAGTACCGGAAGAGTTAAGGCACATCTTTTGCAGCTGCAGAGAGGTCTTTAAGAGGTGTTTGTCCAATCGAGAGAGCTATATAAAGCTCCCTCAATATCCTGTTTAGAAAGTGTCAACACTCTGGCGATAATTTTTCGTGGCGACGATTGAGGGAGCCCGCGTTGGGCCAAATCCGCCTGGTTCACGCAAGCTATACCACGGAAAAAAGGAGGGTAGGAAAACCCCACGGCGAACACAGCTACTGCAGAAGTAAGTGGCGGGAAGTGATAATAAGGTTCTAGACTAAGGTTCTGGACTAAGGGCGGTAAGCTTAACAGGCCCTCCACTAATGAGGTTCGGTCCTCCACCTCGCATCACATCAAACGCGGTGGTCATCAGCGGTAGGTCAGGTCAGTAGTCAAGCTGGCGGTCTTGGTGCTTGGTTGATTGACAGCTCTCTTATCATGTCGGCTCTAAAAAGCATTGCGGCCTAGTACTTTCACACAATACGACCAGTTGTTATCGCCTAAAATTCGTATTTCGAGGGAATTGCCCGTCTTGTCTCAGCCCTATTACTCACAAAAGCGCTGGTCGAGAATGGCCGATGCCGCCGAAACCCCTATGGCCCCTGCTTGGCAATAATGGGGCTGAGCAGCTGTTCGCGCTCTTCTCGCGAGCTGATTCGAGACGGGCATGGATGGGTATGGGGCGTGCGCTTGGCAAGACCACCACAACTTTTCATTCTGGGAATGTCGCGACTCATTTGAAGAGCTCGACCTCAGCCATCGTTTACTCTTCCCTGTTCGAGCCCCTTCCAGTCCTCCCGTATCGCCCTGATCCCCTACCAATTGGCTTTGCCTGCGCCTTATCACGAGGTAACTAAACTGCCATGCTAAGACGTCTCTATCGCAATGGTTTGATGGCGCGCGCGCTCGATCCTCTTCGACAACATGGGTCTCCCGTACGGCTGAAAAGCCTTGGCTGGAAGGGGCCTCGCGAGCCTTCTATTATTATTATGGCCTTGTCCCGCACTTCGTTGCCTGCTCTGTGCGACTTTGCAAGCCCATCTTGCCATTATGAAGTTCAGTCTCGTTGCGTGCCTCTTTTTGGCAGCCATCACCTCTGCATCGCCCCTTGTTCCTCGTGGCCAACCGACCTGCAAGAATCTCCAAGCAAATTCCAATAATGGAGACCGAAAAATCGGCATTGTCATTGACAGCTCCGGCTCAATGGCGTCCACGGACCCTGAAGACCTGCGTTTAGTTGCTGGGCGAGCTGTAAATGACTGGCTTATCACCTCCAAAGAAGCGAGTGGGAGCAAGAAGGAAGACTTGGTTACCGTCGTGAGCTTCGACGATTCTGCGACGCTTCTCTACCCCCTCGGAGATCCGTCGGGAGCGGACGGCGTTTTCAGCCAAATCGGTGCTCTTGGAGGCACTTTCATCGCTGATGGTGTTGACATGGCCACCAGTGAGCTTACTAAATCTGGCCATGGCACAACATCCAATCGCTCGGGCATTGTCGTCTTCACCGATGGAGAAGATTCAGATACAGTTACCCTGGTTGAGTCAATCAACAATTGCACCAGCCTAGGAATTCGAGTGTCTTTTGGCTTCCTTACCTACGATACATCGTTCCAAGATCCTTCTGTTCTCACTGCTATCCTGAGCACCGGTGGGATGTATGCAACGATCGACGGCGCAACAGCACAGAACAGTTTTGTTAATCTTATGATCGTCCATGGGTTGACTGATGATGACAATCCCTCTCCAAAAGACTCCACCACTCTGGTCAACGGGCTATCTCTTGCTGCAGCTCTGTCAGGTTCGGGCAGCAGCACTCTTATGTACAATGCGCAGGCCAAAGAGCGAGTCACGTTCACAATTACCAGCGTAACTGCTGGCGACATGGACGTAACAGCTGATGATGCAAATGGTAAACAACTCGGCAAGACATCGGTTTTTTCAAACTTCACCGATACTCTTGTCGTCACCGCTGCTACATCTGGCGATATGAAACTCCAAGTCTCCACCACGTCGAACCAGGTAAATGGTTTGTTCATCATCGGTGTCAACTCATCCATTCCCATCGAGAACTGCACTCTGGCTCAAGCAGGCTCAAGCGGTGGGCTCACGGCTGGTGCGAAAGCTGGCATTGGGATTTCAGTACCATTGATTGTTGGCCTTATTGGGGCCGGCTCGTTTTTCCTTTGGAAATACTGGAAAAGCATTCCAGGCCTAGGGACCTCACCACCAGCGTATACACCGGGTCCACCCCAAATTGATCCTACCTTTAAGCAGCCAATGGTGCAAACATCCTCTGCTCTGCCTACTTCGCAGCCAATGAATACGCACCCTGGTTGGGCGATGCCACCGCCAGTGCATCCACCGGGCAAGGGAGGCAAACCTGGTAAAGATGGTGATCCGAACCAACCTCAGAACGATGGGAACACCCCCCAGAATTACAACCAGTCCGACCCTTCGCACCAGAATTTCAATCAGCAAGATCCCAATCACCAAAACTGGAATCAGCAAGATCCGTCCCACCCGAATCAAACAGATCCATCACAGCAACAGCCAAACTATAATCAACCGGATCCTTCACACCCTAACCAAGCTGATCCATCGCACCCCAATCAAGCCGATCCTTCCCATCCAAACCAAATTGATCCCTCGCATCCAAACCAAGCCGATCCTTCGCACCCTAATCAATATGATCCTTCTCATCCAAACCAAGCTGATCCATCCCATCCAAACCAAGCCGATCCGTCCCATCCAAACCAAGCCGATCCGTCCCATCCAAACCAAGCCGATCCGTCCCATCCAAACCAAGCTGATCCGTCCCATCCAAACCAAGCTGATCCGTCCCATCCAAATCAAGCTGATCCGTCCCATCCAAATCAATGTGACCCACCTCCAAACCAAAACGGCACCGATCCATCTCAGCCAGGCCAGAACCCCAGCCAGAACCCGCCTCATAGCCCTCATCATCTGCCTCGCGTCCGATTGTTCGGACGCCGCAAGAAGAGCGATGAGCAAGAGCGTCCGCCTGTGCCAATGCAATCCCAGTTTCCGCAAGCGGGAAACGCGACTGTCGTTGGGAGTGCAATGAGTCCATCGCAGCAATATGCTGTCCCCGAGCTTGCTGCAGGTGGAATGGTAGCGCCGCAGCGGTATGCTGCTTCTGGATCACCGCCGCCCCAGCAGCCGTACAATGTCAGTCCTATAAGCCTGGTGAGCCCGGCGCCCGTTCATCGGAAGCCTGTCGGCGAGGCGGAATTCCAGAAGTAATGGCGGCCTGGATGGATGATAACTAGGCCGATGCTCTGGATGTATGTATAACGCCTTAAGTTAGCGTTTGGGTTGGCTTATTGTTGTGTTTATCTGCTCGCCTGGAAGGGGAAGGGAAGTTTTGTTTAAGGGAGCTGTTGTGGAGTCTTGCTGGATATATTCTAACTGTATTGTGTAAGGATGTTTTGTTAAGGATGTTTTGTTGATGAGGCAGTGAACGGGCAACAAATATCTAGTGGGCCTACCCATATTTAGGAAATTCAACTATGATGAAAAGTCTTGCTTTCAAGGTGACCGACTGAACAATAGTCTCCTACGGTATGTTGATAAAATTTTCGCAGAAAAGTCTGAATTGATGATAGCCGTCTTGAATATAGTGGTGTTCGCGTCAACTTCACGTGATCAGCGGAGCTCGGGATAGGCCGCATTTCAACTTTGTTTCTTTCCGGGTGTGACAGGGCAGCTATCGTCACACCCCCCAACCGGTCACCACCTTGCGCTCTTGAGCAGCCCATCATGCTGCGTGCCTCTCTTTTAAGAGCTAGGCCAATTGCACCTGCTGCCCGCCTTCAATGGCGTGTCGCCCATCGTTTCTTCGCTGATAGCAAGAAACCCGACGAGACGCTGCTGCCCGGCTCTCAGAGCACAAGCGCCAATGCCGAAATCCCTTCTCCGCCATTGACAACACCATCAAACCTATCACCTATAAAAACTGGCACGATTCCTCCTAATGATGTACCGAAGACCCCTCCAGCATCCGGAGAGGTGCGCTCTGCACCCGCTGTGAGTCCTGCTGCAACTCCACCCACCGGTACTGGCTCTTCGAATGTAGCACCCCCGCCTCAAGCTCCGAAGCCGAAGAAACGTCGATTCCGCCGCTTTATAATCCAATTGCTTATCTTGTCTGCGCTTGGTTACGCAGGTGGTGTATACTACTCGCTGGTCTCTGACAACTTCCACGACTTCTTCACCGAATATGTACCCTTTGGCGAGGATGCCGTTGGCTACTTTGAGGAGCGCGAATTCCGTAGACGTTTCCCCGGCCAGGCAGGCACTCCACGCTTGCATCCGCAAGTCAAGGGCGAGCCCAAGATTACAATTCCGAGCAAGCATGGGCTTTCGTGGCGTGTTGCTGAGAATGGGGACAGCAAACGCAGCGATCTGGCATTAAAAGGAAGGCATTTAAGCGCTGTAGAAGAGGCCAAGCCTCCAACTTCTTCGGGCAAACAAGAGCCGCAGAATGTTGCGTCACAGCCTACACCTGCAACCCAGAAGCCTGTGGAGGAAGCCAAGAAAGAGGCTCTTCCGGCTAAAGAGAAGCCCACGGAATCTGCAACACATAATCTCCTGCCCAAGGGAGCCGTGAAGGCGGAACCCAAGAAAGAAGAACCCGCAAAATCTGTGTCCGCGTCTGCTTCAACCGCACCTCTGGTTGACAACCTCGAGATCCCATCTGCCAAAGAGCCTGTAGTTCAAGACGTCGTCAAGATCCTCAATGACATTATCACGGTTATTAACGCTGATGCTGCTGCCTCGAAATACAGCCCTGTCATTTCCAAAGCGAAATCTGACCTCGGGAAAGTTATCTCGGACATTACCGCACTGAAGGAAAATGAGCAGAAAGCGGCCGAGGAAAAAATCCGTGTGGCACATACTGAGTTCGATTCTGCTGCCAAGGAGCTAATTAGTCGTCTTGATCAGCAAATGCAGGAGCAAGAAGCTCACTGGAAAGAGGAGTATGAGAGTGAGCGCGAGAAACTTGCCCAAAGTTACAAGCAGAAACTGCAGTCGGAGCTTGAGGTTGCTCAGAAAGTCCACAACCAGCGCCTGAAGAACGAACTGCTTGAACAATCCATCGCCCTGCAGCGCTCCTTCTCCTCGACCATTCGTGACCGCGTCGAAACCGAACGCGATGGCCGCTTGTCCAAGTTGACCGAATTATCCGACTCTATTCACGAACTCGAGAAGCTCACAGCCGAGTGGAACTCTGTCGTCGACGCGAACCTGAAAACCCAGCACCTCGTAGTGGCGGTCGAGGCTGTGAAAACCACGCTCGAGAAGGCCGACGCCCCGAAACCCTTCACCACAGAGCTGGCTGCTCTGAAGGAGATCGCTGCAGATGATCCCGTTGTCGCGGCCGCCATTGCGAGCATCAACCCCGCTGCCTACCAGCGTGGCATCCCCACGGCATCTCAGTTGATCGACCGCTTCCGTCGAGTCGCGGCCGAAGTGCGCAAAGCAGCCCTATTGCCGGAAGACGCGGGCGTGGCAAGCCATCTGGCGAGTCTAGCAATGAGCAAATTCCTCTTCAAGAAATCGGGACTGGCGGTGGGGGCGGATGTCGAAGCCGTGCTCGCACGCACAGAAGTGCTTCTTGAGGAGGGTGACCTGGACGGCGCGGCGCGGGAGATGAACGGGCTAGACGGCTGGGCGAAGGTGCTGAGTCGGGACTGGCTGGGGGAGGTGAGAAGGGTGTTGGAGGTGCGGCAGGCGTTGGACGTAATTGCGACGGAGGCGAGGTTGCAGACGCTGCTGGTGGACTAGATTCGTAGACTTGTTTTCATGATGGAAATCTGTATTGCTAGTGTTCATACCTGTATCCTTATGCTCTGAGTTATAGAAATTGAGCGCGTCTGATCGCCCGTTTGCATTACCTGCGTCCAGTGGTGGGTTCTAGGTTGAATCATTCTTGTTTGTGACTAGAGATCGTAAAACTCTACACAGGGCCTGACGAGTATGTGCAATTACGATAAATATTCATGATGCTGTCTAGTCTGAAGGGCGCATGGCTGTTTACGTAGTCTATTTAACGGACTTGAATCATCTCGATCCTCTAGACTGCTCTAGTAGCCCATTAAGTGTCAAGTACACTGCTTCAGGGTTACTTTGGCAACCCGAGAGATTTCGTAGCGCCGTGAAGCATTGCCATGACTTCTCTGGTAATTATATAGATTTTTGAAATATGCAAGTCCATTGTATTAAAGCTTTTCAGGTATTTATTTATTCTTATAAACATTAATCTTGACACAGCATATTGCTTGGAACTTCTGAGCCTCGTTCATTGTACCAACTGGCTCAGATGCACAGTCAGTCCATCCCCTTCGATCCTGCAAATATCCTGCAGCGGCTACAACTGGTGACGTCTATTTGCCTACGGACTGAAGATCCAGGGACCGCTTAAGCAACAAGTTGGGTGACAAAAAAGTAGAACGGCTCCTCGCGGAAGTAGAACTTGCTGAATGGCGAAGTTGACGTGTTTGTAGATCCCCAGCAGGTTTGGTTAGTCGCATAGGCGATGATGGTGGTGGACGGTTCACCATTCAAACTGGACGGATGTGAACGGAATCGATTGCTTGATGGAGCAGGGGTAGTTCTGGCTTTCTTGGAATTTCGAAGGGAATGAGACGGCTTTCATTTGCGTGCAAGGTTTCAGGCTCAAGGCGCTACTCACGAGGGCTCGCTCCATACTCTCTGTAGGTCTATACCGTCACTACGATACCTGAAGCCATACGGCGATGCAGCACAGGAGAATAACGAGCTTGTGTAGAGGCCGGAGCTTGTGTTGAGGCTGCGGAGACAGTCGCCTTCAATTTTGGTCAGAGAAGTGGAATAATATAAAAGACTGGACGCCGAGATTTGGGTTTGCTTCGAAGATGCCAAGGTTGGTGACGACGTAAGTCGCATTTGTGGGGGACGGCACATGAGTATCTAGACCTGGAGCTGTGGTGCAGAGGGCGGAGAAGACGAGGGTAAGAAGAGATTGACTATAAGCTGCATGCTAATTGGCTGTCCAGAAATGTAGGACAGGAATTAATGAGTTAATGAGAGGTTTGATGCTACAAATAGGAGAGTGAGGTTGGTATGCAGCTCAGCATGTGTTATCAGAGTCTTGGCTACCGATGTGACCTGCCATTTACCTACCCAGGTAACGTTACCTTGCTGCTTCTAGGTTTTGCCTCTAGATCCTGCCGTGGCTGACCCCCGAGGGTCTGCCGAGCTAAGATGTCAATGAGCAAGGTCTGCGAATGAGCTAAGAGGACAGTGGAAAGCTTGAAAGGCTTACTGCTATCCCTTAACACGTCGATTTGGGTCTGTGGCTTATCGATAAGCGCCAGCCAATTAGATTAACTAGATTCGATAGCCTTGCTCAGATATTTAAAGCCTTTGATATTACTTAATTCTTATACAAAATCTCTATGCAAGCTTATCCTTTGGAGTTAAGTCGCTTAATATAAGGCTGCCGTCAGGCATCGTTCCTGCAGAATGGTATCTTGCGGATACTACAGCCAAGTTAAGCTAATAGTTGAATTCTATAGAGAGCACGCGTAGTCTTGTTCCTAGTATTTGCGTATAGACTATATACCCGACAGGTTAGGGATATTTATGGCCTTCGTACTGTGTGTAACGGAACCTTGTAGTAAGAACTACGGTGGGCTCGTTATTAGGCTAGGTGTGTAGGTGATGTAAATTAAAGTTAATAACGTAATAATAACTGGTGGAGTGGTTGCCTAATAGATTAACTCTAATTGTATTCTAAGAATCACTATAAGGAAAGAACTATCTAGAGTAGGGACTGTGGTCCTTTAAATATA
>Ga0307515_10004084_pt1 | contig 30426 bp, 36 predicted proteins | sample 17_EM_MG_FD_194513 | JGI IMG/M metagenome (GOLD analysis project Ga0307515, IMG submission 194513) | Populus trichocarpa ectomycorrhiza microbial communities from riparian zone in the Pacific Northwest, United States - 17_EM | ecosystem: Host-associated > Plants > Roots > Unclassified | place... | reverse complement strand
TCTGAGGTAGCCAATGCTTCAATACAACCGTCTGCAGGACCTCGCGCCACCAGTGAACTGTTGATCGGTATGAAGCAGGATTCGAGTGTTTCTGGCGAGAAACATCTGAGTAGAGGGACTTGAGTCGCGATGTAGACGATGCGTTATATGCCGGTAGGGAGTGAAGGTACGTATACTTGATACCGACGGACATGAGTGGAAGTGGGACAGTGGACAAAATATGGTCGTAAGACTGAGAGGACGGATCGTGACCGTGGATGGAAGGTGAGGTCACGGAGCATCGGAGTTGGTCACACCGTTAGCAGACCCCGGAAGTGTTGCACTTGGAACGGAATCGCGCGGGGTCAGGAGAATGTCCTGTGGATAAAAACTCGGCGGGATGCACGGTGATGCTGAAGGAAGTCGGAATGCTTGAGACAGGCGATAAAACTCGGGGAACTGGGAATTCGGAAAAGGTCGCGACCCCGTGTTCCTCGAGATTCGGCCCTCACACACAGATTCAGTATAGGTCGTGGCTGCCCGCAATACATACATTCGGGGAGTATCGAACTACGATTCTGCAGGAATAAAGATGGCCCGTAGTAGAAATACGTGTAAGCCCGCTAGGTGACTGCACAGTCCAATATGTTAGGAAAAACAGCCAAAGGCGAGCTATCCTTCTGAGGCATAAACGATGAGAAAATCGACCATGACTCCTTGCAGAGACGACCAGCCCTCATGTGGAAGTTACGCCTGCGTAGTTGTTAAAAGATGAGGAGAAAAACTTTCGCAGGCTCGTCTCGCATTCAACACCTGCCGCTTTAGGGCAGGCTCCCACTATGTGAATCTCTGCAAGAGAATTTATTATAAGGAAAGGACTGGGAGTCGTTGAAAATGTTTTCTGGGGGCGAGGAGAGTCTCTTCAGTACTCAGTACTCAGTGGTTAGAAAGGTGCACTCCAGACCCCAATGGGCGATATTACCGTCCCTACGAGTTTGCGTGAAACGTGCAGAGTGTATATAAGTATTGCACAGGACAATAACCCACAAAGGCAATGTCAATGCCCGCGGTAAAGCGTTTAGAATGGAAAGCACAAACAAAAAAAATGCCACGGACACAAAGGGAGAAACCTCGCAAGCAAGGTAATGTTGTAGCTGAAGATTTCTCGCCACGATCGAGGACGAGTCGGCGATTCCCGAAGCGTCCTCTCCAGGGCCCCCCGGACTGCAACAGACGTTCTGCCGTCCTACAAACCCCTTTACTACCTAATGTGCGGTGAAGGGCTGGTCCTTCTAGACGTGGGCCTACGGTAGCATCGCATTTTCCCATTGTGACCGCCTCATCATGTCTTAGCAACCCACCCCTGGGCCTCCGATGGGGAACCTCACAGCTCCGGCCTTCCTATTGTGTTGTCGTCCACTCGACGTCCGCTAGGACGGTCTCCGCTGCAGGCTCGGGTATATAATCTGGAGGTAGTTCACTGTGTTCTGGCCACCCGCACTTTCCTTCCTTACTCCTGACACCCTCTTAACCCAACAACAATGCCTCCAGCCGCCGCCTCCTGCTACTCAACCAGTGTCGGGACCCACCGGGCCCATGGCCCACTTCATCGTACAAACCCAACGTGTGCGATCAGCTACATGGTTGATCCAAGAGCTTCACCGACTCTCACCGCTGTCACGACGTACACTCGCCGTTCGCCCCTCATCGCCGTTTCGCCGCTCCCCGTCGCCTCCCCGCTCCCCGTAGTCTCCCCACTCCCCATAGTCTCTCCACTCCCCGTAGTTTCCCCGCTCCCCGGCCCTCTGCCGATCGTCAATCTCCAGAGCCCGTGCAACCACAACTCTCTCAACTCAGCGTTTTTGGCCCTGGTGCTCACTACGCCACAAGTTCACCCCCTCGTCGCGCACAATTCAGATTCGCGTCATCACATGGTCCACTACGACATCTCAAAGGACCTGAGCACGGTATGCGTCCCTACGTCGTACGGCCACAGTACTCCGATCTCCGACGAACAGAAATATTCCTTGGTCGTCGAAGGGGCGCTACACGAACGTTTCCGCATCGTGTTCGATCATCCCGTTTTGACAAAACCCATGGGCTTCTTCTGGAGGTCCCTGACGGTCGAAAGCTTGCTCGAGGAACTTCTTTTGTATTTCGACGAGCGAGTTGGGTCTAGGGAGAGGTCCAACCTCGAGAAGGATATGCATCTTTTCCGAGAAGCGGTTGACACCCAAGTGGGGAGATGTGAAAATGCGTCCGATCCTCGCGCGGAGTGGAACCTGGGAATGAAGAGGGTCGACATTTTGGGAAAGGAACGCAAGTTCCACGGTATTTATTTGGACTCGGATACCTCTAATCGTGATTACCATACACTCCATGTGGTGTTTGGGGAGTGATCTGTAACGGGCCTTTCATTTCCATTCCCCTCATCTTCATTTTTTAATATCGGAAAAACCACACACAAGGACTCCTTCCCCCGCTTCCTGTACGAATTAACTAATACGCTTTATCCTGAACGGTTTTCATGGTGGTTACGATTGTGTTTCATTCTCCATTAGAGTATAGATATACTAAGCAGTTGAACAATGGTAGACTGGTTATGCGTGGATGATGAAACATGGAGGAACTCCAAACTGGAATTACGAGTAGCTTTGATAAGGGAGACACATATAAGCATCCGGGATAAATCATACATTGGTCATCGAAAAACAGTTGGTATACCTCAAACAACAATAATATCCAAATTCTCTACTCCCACATATTCCCACCCCAGAATACGAAGAGCCCATATTTTGATGACCTTCCTTCCACCATGCTCGCTGACCTTCAGAATTTTTTCCGCAGTGGAAATATGATGAGCTGGGGGGGTTCTCACCCACGGAGAGGGTAAGTTGGAGTTCGATGGTCGCTAACCTCTTGAAAATTCCGAGCGATGAGATGTCTGGATACGCTGTCCCAATCTAGAGATGAGAAGTCAGTTCATCTTATAGATAAATGTAGAATTGAGCGTGATTCGCGTACGACGTCGAAAGACACCTCTCGTATGTTGGGGTTCTTCTTTGCTAACCCTGGTGAATCGGTGATAAGTAGTGGGATTCTAGCGAGGATTCAGGGATCCGACCAACGTTTGAGCATCGGTGGTGAAGGGCTCGTGCATGATATCCTCTCCACCTTGGGACACTTTGACGCGATGGTGCCAAGTATTTGGCTGCAATCTCCAACGTTACATGTGACGTCCTCGACGTTTGGACACGACCGCAGAATGTGATGAGCAACTGTGGGTAAAACAACGGTCCGGATAGAGGGTATCGTTACTCCTTCAAATGCCTTCTTGAGCTTCGTCGTCATCTCTCGATGAACGTGGCACAATTCCAAAGTATGAAGGTTCGGCAAGGACTGGAGACAGTTTGCGAAGGCAGGGAGAATCTTATCCATCCGGTAGCGTGTGACGGTAACAGACATTACACTGTCGACGATAACGGGTGAGATTGGGTGGGACATGAAATGTATATTCACTGACCGAACATGAGACGCCAACGGCGGGTTCTTGAGCAAGATGTGGCACTTGCTCTCCAATGCGTTCCCGACATAGATGTACGACGCAGAGACAGCTGTAGGCACAACACAGGCTTCCACTCTCTCCCATAACCAGGACAAGAACTTTCGACGAAGCGTGCGGCATGTTTGGGTTATCACTCGAAGCACGTCCAATCGGTCGGCAAATACACTCGGGATAAAGCTCTCACGCCAGACGTCTCGCAGGTCGGCGATCCTATAACGGAAGGTGATCACCGGGAAGTATGAAAGAATCTCCAAGAAGGTTTCGTCTGGAAGTTTAAAGACTATTTCCACACATTAGCGCGCACGCCCGCGCACGTAGAAAAGGGTGCCAACGCTCACCTGCGCTCGTCTGGGCGATTTCCGGGAGAGATGCCTCCACAACGGGGGCCATCTCAGTGGTGTGAACTTTCTTCGAGACGCGTCGTCGAGACATTGAATAGAGACGATATGAAGGGTGTATGCGGGTGGGATCACGCCAGGTACATATACGCGTAAGGATGATGGACGAGTCATTTCAGGCTTGGCCTGTCCGCCCAAGTACACAGGCTCAAGTTTTAGGAGTGACTCGGGTACCCCAAACACAAAGCAGACAAGTCATACTGCAGTAGTAAGAGTACTGAAACAAAGGAATGGCCATGTAATTCCTTGGCAGAGGTCAGTTCCTGGAGTTTGCGAAGAAACGAGGACATGAGACGCCCACACGAGCCCGGCGGCATTGATGCGACTTTACGAAGTGGGGTCGTACCAGATCCTGAGTGTGGATCTGATCGCCCACTTGCCACACAACTGCTGTAGTCCGCATGTTGGCGGGCCGTGCTTATCGTAGTAGACACGTAGCACACGGACAATGAATGCAACCCCCACCATCTGATTGTTGAACCTGAGCCTACGTCCCCACTGCCCCCCCCCCCTGCCCTCTCTGCCACTCTCGGCGGCGCGTCGCCGGAACGCACTCGCACGAGCCCCATTGGCGATGATATATATATATAACGACCGACTCAAAAGGGGAAATTTCTCCACGCAATGGACGATGCAACGAATGGGGTGGATAAGCACCAGGACAACACCCCACAACTGAGGGAATACATGCACCCGCGGTAATGTGTTTAGAGTGGAAAGATCTCGGGCGTAAACAAAAAAAGACATAGATGCGAAGCAACAATCAAGACGAACCACCAACACGGTCAAAGAGGTCAAAGTTAACCTCCTTTGAGACCGACCAATGCGACCCTGGCCTGTTGAATGTTGTCGACCTTCGCCCTCAGAGCGATGGCCGTTGGGTCGGTAGACTGCGTATTGTACTGCGCCAATGCGTCCTCAGCCTTCCTCAACTCCGAATCCATCACCGACATATACATATCGAGGTCCGTCCTCCTCCTACCCAGAGCGACCACCTTCGTGGCCGTCTCCAACTGCTCTTGGACCTTAGGAATCAACTCCTTATACTTCAACCACAAAATTGCCAACCAAAGAATCATAGCGGTCGGATTATCGACCTTCTTGATCTCATCCATCAACTCCGGATTGTCGATGCACCTCCTCAAAGGCGCGGAATCGTCTGGAACCGATGTGAAGTATTCCAATAATGTCCATTTCTCCGTGACGATGTGAGGACGCCAGTGAGAGGAATTGATCATTCCGAATAGAACAGCGAGAACTGCCTTCTGGACATCGGACGTGTGCTCGATGGAGTCGACGGTGGAGGCCCAATCCACACACAAGCTCCTCATTTGATCAGGCTCCATGATCGGGTCAGGAGTATTGAACCATCTGTCGCCGATGAGAGGAAGGAAGAAGAGGGCAGCCTTGCGAAGCTGGAACGGTTTGTCGTCCTGGAAAATGTAGCAGATGCCGCGAACGAACGAGGGTTCCGTCGGCTCGAAGCGCTCGAGAGCCTCCCTGGTGACGGGTCCGGATGCATACGCCAACGCGCGCAAAGCGTCCTGGATAGGCTCGTGTTGGTCTTGGCCACCCGAGGTGGCCAAGTCGAAGTGATGATCCAGGAAGGTGAGAATGTCTTGAGGATCTTCGACCCATGGCAAAAACTCGTCCCACTTATAGGCACCGTGCATGGTGAGACGAGAAACTTCCCACTTCTTCTCCTGAGAGTAGGCGGGAGAGACGGGAGCCTGCATGACGACGTGGAACAGGTGGTAACTGCTTTGAGCGATATCGTTCTCAGAGAGGGGAGTGATGAGCTGCATAGCCTCCAGAGCACGGTCGATCTCGTCGGTGGTGGGGGTGGGATTCCTGAACGTCTCAGTGAGCTTCTCGTAGATCCTACTGATTTGGGGGCTAACTTCATGACTGTAACAGGACAATTTAACTTCATGTCATATAGAGCACATACAAAGCCAGCTAACCTCTTGTCAACGACCAACAGATCATCAATGTGCAACCTGATTCCGAGGACCATACTAACCATGAGCAGACAGTCCGCTACAATCCGCGTCGGAGGGGGAGGCGCCAATCGAAAGGAGTGAAGGATGAATTCCCTGACATCATCGGGTAAAGGCTCGCCTTTCCCGAGGACATCCCAGGTACGGTAAAGGAGGATATGACTCATCCAAGCGTGGTGCGGGAGAGTGAAGGAGAAGTTCTGCCAGCACATCTGTTCGAAATATCCGAAGACGTGATCTATGATACCAAGGGTGGATTCTAGGTCCGAGTCTCCCTCATAATGCTTCCATCCCACGATTTTGTGCCGCATCGAAATGGATTCGATCACGGCGTTCTCGGACCCGTCGCCAATGCACTTGCGCTGGATAACAATGTGGAGGAGAGCTTTGGCGCTGAGGTAAGCCATGTCCCTGGAGGCCGGTTTCACGATGGGGCGTCCTGACGAATAATCGAAGCATCCGAGGAATGTGTTGTAAAGCCACTCCAGGGGGACAAACTGAATGCCAGCATGCCAGACGATCTCGGGGATGAACCTCGCAATGGCCATGGAGGAATCTACGTCAATCGGCATCTCGAACATCCAGGTGATACAGCTTGAGTCCAACGCATAACCATTCCAGTCGAGCCCCACATTGAAGAGTCGGAGTGGTTGGTTGGGTGAAGTGTCCACAGGCAACTCGATATGGTCACCGGAGGTGTTCCCATCGGGTATTCCGGGTCCGCCCAAACCACAAAGTGTGTGTCTCGGCCATCTCTCCTTCATATTGGAGAATGTACGTCCGAACCACTTCCCGGATTGCACGAAGTACTTGCTGCTGGAGTGGAATAAAAATCGAAGGGTAATGGAGAGGGGGGTTTGGTATGGACAATTATAGGAAAGGGTAGCGGCAAACCCGGTGAGCAGATAGAAGAGAAGACCAAATGCTGAGAAACCGATGACGATGCCAGCAACCTGTTGATTGAGGTATGAGAGGTAGTCGGAGAGGGCATAACCGAGGAGGAGGAGAGCGGCTTGGAGCATGAGGGGTAAGCATTGCATCACTTCATCGAACCGCCAGGTGACCATTCCGCTCATCCTGAGCTTCAGGTGTCGACCACGTTCAATGGTGGATTCATGCCCCGTCCAGGCATAGCGGAACACCCATTGCCTTCCCAGGGCGGCAACGAAGGTTGCAAGGAGGGAAAGCGCCAAACTCGAGTAGAGGGCACATCCGACGCGGACGATGGTGGGATCGGGGCCATTCCATTCAGGGAAAGTACCAGTTGGTACGTCCCCCGGCGCGGTGCTGGCAATAATCTTGAGGAGGTCGTAGTTCATTTTTTGGAAATCCGGCTCGAGCTTGCGTTGAACATCAACGATTAAAGCGGTTGTGACCGCGGATAACAGACCGGACTATGCCCTTTGGATCAACATGGGACTCACACAGACTGAGGTGTATGCGGAATAATGCTCACAAAAACCAACGTGCTGTCAAAGTGTTCGTTGTATACCTTGAGAAAGTTGCGGTCTTGACTATCGGCTGCGCGCTGGAACTTATCGTAGAACTCGACGCGGGGGTTTGGAAAGGGAGTTAACGATGCTTTGGGCACAGCATCGTCCAGGCTGAAAACGACAGAAAATAGCGTGATTGGAAAAGGTCGAAAATGGTGGAAGGGGAAGTTGATTTGGCGTACACTTTTGGGTCAGTGCTTGTTCCTCCCATTGCGGGCTACAAGAACTGTGGTTCGTGCTTGACGTTTGGCGAGAAGGTTGAGCAGAGGGGAGTAGGTTGGAGGAAGGCCAGGGCGAGAGAATAGTCCAATCCGAGCCAGATAAAAGTTCCACATAGCCCCCATGAAGCTCCCATTCAACCTAAGAGATGGATGAGCGTTATCCGTAGGTTTTTGACAGGATTCGACAGAGCGTCAGGGCGAAATGCAAACTGTCAGGACCCCGAACCACGAAACCGAATTCCCGGAAATCACTTCCTCCACCTTGACGTGGGTTTTGGGACACCTAAGTCGGTTTCCTAGCCTCGTGCGCATCCATTCTCAGATGGCGAGTGACCAGCGGATAAGCAGAAAAATCGAGCCGACGACAAATGTGCCAAAGCGAACGGATACGATACGATCATCCCGGGCCCGTTAGGTAATACACTAGTAAGTTAGGATTTCACACCTCTAGCTCTGCACCGAGAATCTCGTAATTCACCACATACAACCGACTCAAAAAGTGGAAATTCTCCACGCAATGGGCGGTACAACGAACGACATAGATAAGCACCAGGACAACGCCCCAAAGAGGGGATAACCACACCCGCAGTAATGCATTTAGAATGGAAAGAGTGCAAAGACCTCGGGCATAAACAAAAAAAAAGACAGACGCAAAGACGAACCACCAACGTGGTCAAAAAGAGGTCAAAGTTAACCTTCCTTGAGACCGACCAATGCGACCCTGGCCTGTTGAAGGTTGTCAACCTTCGTCCTCAGAGCGACGGCCACTGGGTCGGTAGACCACGCATTGTACTGTTCCAACGCGTCCTCGACCTTCTTCAACTCGGAATCCATCATTGATAGACACATATCAAGGCCCGTCCTCTTTCCACCCTGAGCGACCTCCTTTGTGAACGTCTCCAACTGCTCTTGAACCTGGGGAATCAACTCCTTATACTTCAACCACAAAATTGCCAACCAAAGAACCATAGCGGCCGGATTACCGACGTTCTTGATCTCGTCCATCAATTCCGGATTGTCGATGCACCTCCTCAAAGGCGCGGAGTCGTCTGGAACCGATGTGAAGTATTCCAATAATGACCATTTCTCCACAATGATGTGAGGACGCCAGTGAGGGGAATCGATCATTCCGAATAGAACTGTGAGAACAGCCTTCTGGACATCGGACGTGTGCTCGATATCGTCGACAGCGGAGGCCCAGTCCACACACAAGTTCCTCATTTGTTCAGCCTCCATGATCGGGTCAGGAGTATTGAACCACCTGTCGCCAATGAGAGGAAGGAAGAAGAGGGCAGCCTTGCGAAGCTGGAACGGCTTATCATCCTGGAGAGCATCGCGGATGCCGCGAACGAACGAGGGTTTCGTCAGGTCGAAGCTCTTGAGAGCCTCCCTGGTGACGGGTCCGGAGGCGTAAGCCAACGCGCGCAAAGCGCTCTGAATTGGCTTGTCCTGGTTTTGACCGCCTTGGGTGGCCGAGTTGGAGTGGTAGTCCAGGAAGGTGAGGATATCTTGAGGATCCTCGACCCATGGCAAAAACTTGTCCCACTTGTAGGCACCATACATGGTGTGGCAAGAAGCTTCCCACTTCTTCTCCTGAGAGTAGGCGGGAGAGACGGGAGCCTGCATGACGACGTGGAACAAGTGGTAGCTCTTTAGAGCGATATCGTTACCAGGGAAGGGAGCAACGAGCTCCATGGCCTCCAGAGCACTATTGATCTCGCCAGTAGTGGGGGTGGGATTCCTGAACGTCTCAGTGAGTTTGTCGTAGATCCTGTTGGTTTGAGGGCTAACTCCGTGGCTATAAAAGGGCATTTTAGCTTTATGTCAAAGGGAATTCATATAAAACCAACCCACCTCTTGCCGACGACCAACGGGTCATCAGCGTGCAGCCTGATTCCGAGCACAAAACCAACGATGAGCAGACAGTCCGCTACAATTGACGCAGGAGGGGGAGGTTCCAATTGAAGAGAGTGAATAACGAATTCCTTGACGTCATCGGGTAAATGCTCGCCTTGCCTGATGACATCCCAGGCACGGTAAAGGAGGATATGGCTCATCCAAGCGTGATGTGAAACGGTAAAGGATAAGTCCTGCCAGTACATAGGTTCGAAATCACCGCCGAATATACGGTCGATGATGCCGAGAGTGGATTCAAGGTCCGAGTCGCCCTTGTAATTCCCAGATCCCAGGGTTTGGTATCGGCTCGATATGGAATTGAGTATGGCTACGTCGGAATCGGAACCAATGCACTTGCGCTGGATAACTATGTGGAGGAGGGCTTTGGCGCTGAGGTAAGTTATGTCCCTGGAGGCCGGTTTCACGACGGGGCGTCCAGATGAACGATCGAAGCATTCTAAGAACGTGTTGTAGAGCTGTTCCAGTGGGGCAACCCGAATGTCGTCGTGCCAGGTGATCTCGGGGATGAACCTCGCAATGGCTGTGATGTTGTCTGTGTCCATCGGCATCTCGAACATCCAGGCAATGCAGTCTGAGTCCAACACATAAACATCCCAGCCGGTCTCTTTATTGAAGATTGGGGGTGGGTGGTTGAACGGAACATCCATGACAAACTCGGTGGGATTACGGGGGCCGCTCCTGTCGAATGCACCGAGCCCGCCCAATTCACGGGGACTACCAGGCGTTGGCCTCAGCCTTTTCTTCTTCCGGGATATTATACGCCCGAACCACTTCCTGGACCGCTCGAGGTATTTCTTGTGTTCACTGTCGAAGCGAATCAAGAAACGAAGGATAGCGGAGAGGGGGGTTTGGAATGGGCAGTTGTAGGAAAAGGTAGCGACAGAGACGATGAGGAGATAGAAGAGAAGACCAAATGCCGTGAACCCGATGACAACGCTAGCGACGACTTTGTTGATGGCGTAGAGGTAGTCGGAGAGTGCATAACCGAGGAGGAGGAGAGCAGCTTGGAGCATGAGGGGTAAACATTCCATCACGAGAGCGAACCGCCAGGTGACCATTCCGTCCATCTTGCGCTTCCGATGTCGACAGCGTTCAACTATGGAACCGCGCTCCACCGAGGCACAGCGGTTCAACCATTGTTTCCCCAGTATGGCGATGAGGGCGGCAAGGAGGGAAGCCGACAAACTCGAGTAGAGTATAGCTTCGACGCGAACAATGGCGGGATTGGGGCCATTCCATTGAGGGAATGCAGCATCGGGACCAGTTGGGATGTTCCCAAGCGCGGTACTGGCGACAATCTTGAGGAGGGCATGATTCATTTCTTGGTAATCTGGTTCGAGTTTGCTCTGAATGTCGATGATGAAAGCGGTTGTGACCGCAGAGAACAAACCAGCCTATCCCCCCATACCAACACAGAGGTTACACAAGGACGAAGCGTACGTAGAACAGTGCTCACAAAGATCAACGTGCTATTCGAGTCTTCGTCGCATTTCTTGATAAAGTCACGGTAATGATCGTCGGCTGCCCGTTGGAATTTGGCGTAGAACTCGACGCGGGGGTTGCTGGTCGTCCCGAGATTTGGAAGGGGATTTGGTGGGGCTTTGAGGGCAACACCCTCCGGTCTGGGGGCGGCAGAGAAAAAGCGTGATTAGAAAGGTAAACAACGGGGGAAGGGAAGTCAAATTGGTGCACGCTTTTGGGTCGGCGGTTGCTCTCTTCATTGCGGCCTACAATGAGCTGTGGTCCAAGCCCAACGGCTATGGGAAACCAAGAAAACTGAATCTGAGGAGAGGGGAGTGGGTGGAAGAAAGGCAAGGATAGCGCCCAACGTCGTGCAGTGTGGCCTCCGTGCGGCCTCCATCCAATTTGTATGACCGGGGGACCAGTGGATAAGTAGAAAAGAAACAGACAGGATTCAAGCGCTGGTCGCATAGACTTTCCAAGTTCCCTCACTTCCGGTCGACGACCCAGCAAAGTGCATCCGCGATACTTTCTCACCAGACCCCACGAATCTATGCCAGGAAGGCACGGCCTCCTTGGTTCTCGGTCTACCGCCTCGCTTCTACTCATCATCTAACCCCCGTTCGGGGTACAGCCAGAACTCGAATGCCCAAGGATACTCTCCCACCATTGCCGCTTTCCGGTCTCTTTGCGGTCGCGAAACCGTCCGGCCCGACGTCTATGGCCATAATCAACGACCTAAAAAACTTGATCAACACCTCTGGCTTGTTCGTGGAACAGGAGAAACTCGCTGCCCACGAGGAAGGAAATAATGAGAAACCGAAGAAGAGGAAGCGGAGGAGCAATAGGGGTATGGTCAAGATTGGCCAGGGAGGGACATTGGATCCGTTGGCTGGTGAGTTAGGCCAAATCTCCGCGTCGGTTCTCATTTTTCTCATCTATTACGCTAGACGGCGTGCTAGGTGACCCCGGCTACAATGCGTTTCCCCCGTGTTTGTCTGACATGCCCTCGTATTCAAGTCATTGGTATCGGAAAAGGAACCAAAAAGTTATCCGAGTTCTTGGACTGCGTCAAAGTACGTCCGCGACTCCGATCGTATGACACCCCTAATCAGCATACGAACTCCGTGTAGGAATATAAAACGACGTGTCTACTGGGATGTGAAACCGATTCATATGACAGTCAAGGAGCACAGGTACGCGTGGCTCCTTGGAGACACGTAACACGCGAGGTGGTCGAGAATGCATTGTCCGCATTTCGCGGACAGGTAGAGCAAACTCCGCCGATGTAAGTTATTGCGTTCGCTTATCTGTAGGGGTAGTGATAAGCCCCCAGCATCGCAGATTCTCCGCTTTGAAGATGGATGGGAAACCGCTATACGAGTACGCCCGAAGCGGAACCCCGTTACCTCGGAAGATCGAGAAGCGACCCGTCACCATCCATTCTCTCGAGATCGAAAAGTGGCTAGGAAGCGACCACGACTTTAGGTACCCCGAACAGGTCCTTTCTGAAGAACAGAAGCGGGCACTGGAGAAGACCCTGAGGAGCGTGCAGGAGAACGCGCGCGTGGTCGATGAACCTGAGGAGCCAGCTGAAGATGATCGGGCACCAACCGCGTTCGTACTGAGGATGAAGGTGTCCGGCGGGACTTACGTGAGGTCTGTTGTGCATGACCTCGGTCACGCCGTCGGATCCGCGGCTCATGTGGCCACCTTGACGAGATCGCGTCAAGGCAGGTTCACGCTGGAGCCAACTAAAGCGGGAGATATGGGGTGTGTCTCATGGGACGTGTTCAAAGCCGCTGTAGAAGACATTGGTTCCGCAGATGAGGATGGACATACTGCTTGGGAGCGGGAGGTGCTTGATAAGTTCGAAGTCATCGATACTTCAGCGCCCACAGCTTCCAACACAAAACCCGACCAGTCCCCGCCTTAGCCTGCTGTACCTTTTGCCTATGTATCTGCTCATAGCTCACACATTTCAGACCTGCGCCGGGAGCTTACGATGCTATACTAGGGACACAGCTAATACTTACCTCCTGACGTGTTCATTCTCCCTGCACATACGTAATAAATGGGCCACATCAAAGCCAGCCTGTCGTGATAACAATCCCGAGCTGTGACCCGTGTTTGCGGTGATCGATAAGTATTTCGCGAGGGTAATAAAAACATGCATGATGGGAAGTTAAGGAAAGAAGTCTGTCCTTGTTCCTTGCCTCCCACTATCACCTCTCATCGGCTCACCACGTACTGAGGGGACATGACCGCCACTCTCAGCAGACGCTCGGGCGAAGGCTCAAGGCCCTTGGTTCCCGGGATGTATGCCCCCCTACCAACTTTCTATTTGGATAACGATGAACAAGATCTCGGTGAGTTTCTGGAATCCCACCCCGCGAACCGTATCGCACGAAGATGGGGGGTCAATGTTGGTGCGCGGTGTTCACGCGCGATCTGCTGCGATTGTAGATATTCCCACCCTCAAGAAACATGTTGTATTCCTCACGAACGCCGGGACCAAACCCCTCCTAGCCGGTACCATGGGTGAAGCGATCCACTTGTCCCACTCCGAACGTGTGACCTTGATCAAGGCCGCCCGAGAGGCTTTGGACGATGCCGGGCTCACTGACGTGCCGATCATCGTTGGGACTGGTGGTGGAAGTACTCGCGAGACCATCCAACTGTCCAAGGAGGCTGCTGAGGCTGGGGCCGACTACGCGATCGTCATCACTCCGGGGTACTTCGCTGGAGTTCTGGCAGGCAACAAAAAGGCTTTGAAGGCCTTCTTCACCGAGGTTGCAGAGAAGAGCCCCATACCAGTCATCATCTACAACTGTGTGTCCATCTTGGGTAACTGGGAACCTAGCCAGAGTGCTGATAATCTGATCTCAGATCCCGGTGCCAGCGGAGGAATCGATCTCGACTCTGACTTGATCACTGAAATCGCGAAGGAGTGTCCCAATACTGCGGGTGTGAAACTGACGTACGTGGGGCTCCTCATTACCCTTAGGGATTGTCTGGGTTAACTCTTTTGGCATATCAGTTGTGGAAACGTTGGAAAACTGACGAGAATCTGCGCGACTGTTTCCGAGCCCTCCTTCGCGTCGAAGTTCCCCCGGAGTTTCACAACCGCTGATGCTCCCTTCCTTGTACTCGGCGGGCTCACCGATATCATTGTGTCATCATTAGCAGTTCGAGGACACGGCGCGATCACTGGGCTGGCAAACGTTTCACCTGTGAGCCTTCTCTTCCCATTTTCGTTCGCGAGGCTGGTCCTCACGGTCATTTTTTCTCTAGTACGCCTCTGTCAGATTGTACGAGCTCGCCGCGAAAATGATAAAAGATCCCTCCGTTTTCGAAGAAGCGAATCGTGTACAAGGGATCGTTGCCAATGCCGATTATGTCATGGCTCAGGGTGGGGTCGCTGGAACCAAAGGCGTTTTGGAAAGGTTATATGGGTATGGAGGAATTTGCAGAAAGCCTCTACCTCGGATAGAGCCTACCGCCCTCAAGGCCTTATGGGAGAACCCTCACCTACAGGCGTTGGTTGAATTAGAGAAGTCGCTGACTCAGGGATAACGAAGGTTATAGATTCCTACGTATTTCTCGACCCTTTCTTCCATATGTGCACAATTCTACCAACCTATGAGTCGGCTCAGAGTAGGTCAGTGGGAGGTCTCGTGATGGGACGGAGCAGGCGAAGATGACGATCACATTCAACATGCGGGGTAAACGCGGGGAAACTGATCTGCAAACTAAATTGCGGCTGGTCCCCTGATCGTTGTCCAGGTCGCCGGCATCATTCCGTCCCTCCAAGTTCGAACCCGTTACCTGCCGGTCCTCAACCTCTCGGTTTTCTTCGTCTCAAGTGCCTTCTAGAGGCCTGTCGGTCCTTCTGAGCAGCAAGAGTGTATCGGAAGCCAGGATACGTGCTGGGGGGAAAACACAATCCAAGCATGGTTTGGTTGACTAGATCTGTGTTTGCGATACCTGCGTGCAGGACGAAGCTCGGCGGAGGCAAAACCGGTCAGTTCCAGTTTGTGCCAGTGTGCGGCATTTTCTGTGCAACGCGTCCCATTTCATTCGTTGCGTCTCTTGCCATGCTTCCTCCGATTTGCATATCCTAGACTTCTGACCCATGATCCCGTTTTGTAGTCCCCTTCGCCTTCCGACTTTACCACCCGTCGTCACGGGTTTGCAATAGCGCTCAGCCACAGAAAGACCCTGATTCAACCGTCGGTGCGCATCACCCTCATTGTTCTCTTTGATCTCGGCTCCGATGATTATTAACGAACTTGTTTTTTGATCCACGCGTTGTCTCACTTTTTTCAGCATTAGGAACACCGTACTCCTCACTCACCGTAGGAGTTCCACTAGAAACTTTTCCCGATGAGCGCAGAGTCGCTCTCACGCCACAAAACACCGCGTTGCTTTTGAAGAAAGGAGTGTCCAAGGTCCTTGTCGAGCGCAACGCTGGAACTGCTGCGCAGTTCCTCGATGAACACTTCAAAGCCGCTGGCGCCACTCTAGTGTCCAAAGAAGAACTCTACGCCTCCTCCGATGTCTTGTTCAAAGTCCGCCCTCCGACGCACGGGTTTGAGATCGACAGCCTGCGAAAAGGGAGCACCCTCATCTCGTTCTTGTACCCCGTACAGAACAAGCCGATCGTCGACGCGCTCGCTGCTAGGAACGCAGAGTTGAATGTGTTTGCGATGGATAAGATTCCACGAATTTCGAGAGCTCAGGTGTTTGATGCGCTCAGGTATCATACGGTCGGCCTCCTCCCGATTGTGTTGGTTCTGATGTCGCGTTGGTCAGCTCTATGGCGAACATCGCGGGTTACAAGGCCGTCTTGGAGGCTTCGAATCACTTTGGGCGGTATATGACTGGTCAAGTTACCGCTGCGGGGTGAGTTCACTTAATCACTCGACGTGATCTGCCGCTGAGACTACCGTCGTTCTCCAGGAAAATCCCTCCTTGCAAGGTTCTCGTCATTGGTGCCGGTGTTGCTGGTCTCAGTGCTATTGCTACGGTTCGTCGTGTTCAGGTCCCCGCGTTTTGCGTGCTGAACTCGACATCGCAGGCGAGGAGAATGGGTGCTATCGTCAGAGGTTTTGATACCCGTTCGGCTGCTCGTGAACAAGTGGAATCTCTCGGAGCGGAGTTCTTGGAAGTTGATCTCAAGGAAGACGGTGATGGTGCTGGTGGATACGCCAAGGTAACCCCCCTTATGATGATCTTCGTCGGTCCTACGTGCTGATCGAGCGAATCGCATGCGGGTTAGGTCATGTCCAAGGAGTTCATCAAGGCCGAGATGGAGTTGTTTTTGGAGCAAGCCAAGGATGTTGATATCATAATCACCACGGTATGGATGTCAGATTTTCGCCACTTCGGCGGTGTAACGGAGTACCTACAGGCTCTGATTCCCGGAAAGCCTGCCCCAAAGTTGATTACAAACGAGGTCAGTGAGATTAACGATCCTCTTTCTGGGTATTGACGATCTCGCTGTAAGATGGTCGCCGCAATGAAACAAGGCTCGGTCATCGTCGATCTTGCGGCCGAGGCAGGTGGTAACTGTGAGGCTACGAAACCTGGCGAACTCTACGCGAAGGACGGTGTCACTATCATTGGTGCGACGTCGTGGTCGGCATTTTGTTTTCTCGGTGGTTGATCGCGTCGTTACAGGTTACGCAGACCTGCCGAGTCGGCTCCCTACCCAATCAAGTACGCTCTACTCCAACAATGTCACAAAGTTTTTCTTGTCCATGACGGAGAAGGTCAACTTTGTCGTCAATTTGGAGGATGAAGTCGTTAGAGGGTCAATTGTCCTGCACAAGGGAGAGGTTCTCCCGCCGGCTCCTATGGCCGTCCCTCCGCCTGCCGCTCCTTCACCTGCTGCCACCAAGGCTGCCGAAGAAGAGGTGACCAAGGCTCTTACTCCATGGAAAAGGGCTACCAGGGAGGTTGCGACCGTCACTGCGGGAATGGGAAGTATCGTTGCGCTCGGAAAGTTCACTGGCCCGGCTTTGATGTCTAACTTCTTCACGTTTGGGTTGGCTTCGCTCATCGGTTACCGTGTCGTTTGGGGTGTTTCTCCGGCGGTGAGCTTTTTTTCGCGTAGCTCACGTCCATGGATGGAAACGTTGACGAGCTTCATTCTCAGCTCCACTCTCCGCTTATGTCCGTCACGAATGCGATCTCTGGTATGGTCGGTGTCGGTGGATTGTTTATCATGGGCGGAGGATACCTCCCTGGAACAATTCCTCAAGCCCTTGGTGCACTCTCGGTCTTGTTGGCCAGTGTCAACGTCGCTGGAGGATTCGTCATTACCAAGAGGATGTTGGATATGTTCAAACGTTGGTCTTTTCCATCTGCTTTCTCGTCTGTCGGGATTATTTACAGGTGAGATGTGTAGGCCCCACTGATCCGCCCGAGTACAACTGGTTGTATTCCATCCCTGCTGCTGTCTTCACTGGTGGATTCTTGCTCGCTGCCCAGACCGGCTTTGCTGGTCTCGTCCAAGCTGGATATTTGACGAGCAGTATTCTTTGTATCAGTAGGCACCACTTTTTTCTCCTTGGATCACTCGTGACTCAACCGATTTCCACCAGGTTCTCTTACCGGATTAGCCTCTCAATCGACCGCAAGACAAGGCAATGTCCTGGGCATGCTTGGCGTTGGCTCCGGTTTCCTTACATCCTTGGCTGCCGTTGGGTTCCCACCAGCCGTCCTTGCACAGTTCGGTATGTTGGCTGCTGTAGGAGGGACAGTCGGTTCGATCATCGGGAGGAGGATTACCGCCACGGAACTTCCTCAGATGGTCGCTGGTCAGTGGTTTTCTCCCTTGGATAGGTATGGGCGGTGAATTAACATTATTACGTGTTTATACAGCCTTACACTCCGTTGTCGGTCTTGCTGCTGTCCTTACCTCTATTGGAAGCGTGTTGGCGGACGTTGGCCACGCATCTATGCTTCACGTACGAATATCACCAGTTGTATTACTCTCGCCGTCCACCCATTAATTTCTGTCTTTTCTAGCTTGTTACCGCTTATCTCGGCGTCCTCGTTGGTGGTATTACCTTCACTGGGTCCATCGTTGCCTTCTTCAAACTCTCGGGCCGCATGTCTTCCAGACCCCTCGCCCTTCCGAAGAAGCATCTCGTTAATGGTGGGATCATGGGTTTGAATGCATTAACCATGGGCGCTTTCCTATCAGCACCTCCTACTGTCCCATTGGTCGCCGCCGGATACCTCGGTGCCAACGCGCTCCTGTCTTTCATTTCTGGTTACACGACTACCGCCGCTGTCGGAGGTGCTGACATGCGTGAGTATTCTCCTATCGTGCTGAATTATGTGTGAAATTGATCCAAGACTTTGACTAACCCAACGTGCTTTCCAGCTGTCATCATCACAGTTTTGAACGCCTACTCGGGGTTCGCCCTCGTGGCTGAAGGTTTCATGCTGGACAATCCACTGTTGACGACAGTTGGTGCGCTTATCGGGGTCAGCGGTTCGATTCTGTCCTACATCATGGTACGTAGTCCAAAACTCCAAGTGAAAATGGGCCTAGACTAACCGCGGACTGCGTGATCCAGTGTGTAGCGATGAACCGAACCCTGAGCAACGTTCTATTTGGTGGAATTTCGTCAGAAATGGCTAGTGATTACAAGATTGAAGGAACGGTAACCCAGATCACAGTCGACGAGACCGCCGATGCACTCGCCAATGCTGATAGTGTCATCTTGGTACGTGGTAACACTTCGTAACTAAGCTGTCAGGTTAAAGATGGCGCACAGGTGGTTGGCTACGGAATGGCCGTCGCGGGGGCTCAACACCCTATTTCCGAGATCGTCGCGATGCTCAGAGCGAAGGGAATAAAAGTGAGGTTCGCGATTCATCCGGTTGCTGGACGAATGCCGGGCCAGTGTAACGTTCTCTTGGCCGAGGCCTCTGTTCCTTACGACAGTGAGTGACTTATGTTCCACCGGAACCCTGGCGCGGTTCTTACCCGTCGTTGCAGTTGTGTTGGAAATGGAGGAGATCAACGATGACTTCAAAGATACTGATCTGACGCTCGTCATTGGTGCGAACGACACTGTCAATCCCATTGCTCTCGAGAAGGGCTCTCCGATTGCTGGGATGCCGGTGCTGCACGCTTGGCAGAGCAAACAGACGGTTGTGATGAAGAGAGGAATGTCGAGTGGATATGGTAAGATACCTGCTCCGTCGAGACGAGCGTGTTGATTTCCGTGTTTCTTACGAACTTGTTCAAATCCGCAGCTGATGTCCCTAACCCGCTATTTTACATGCCAAGCACCAGGATGTTGTTCGGAGATGCCAAAGCCACCTGCGATGGTACGTAAACCGCGTTATCACAACCTGGTCTTTTGTGCCTTCTTCGTTTTCGAATGCTTACTTGAATCCATCCAGCGCTCAAAACTGCATTGAAGACCAAGTTGTAAAGATGGAAGGAGAATCATCCTGTCTTACACACAACTAGTTTAGATGTAAACACAAGGCACCCAAAATTCTATGTAAATAACTCGCGCACGAGCTCTCCGTCCCTGGTCGAATCTTCTCCCGTTTGAGTTTGGGAAGGTGGAGTTCCGATGCCCTCAAAACATTCCGCAAAGCTGAGTTGAATTTCCCTCAAAGATCGTGCACCGCATGGGCTTGAGGCCTTGAAGATGCAAGAAGCAAAGAGCATGTGATAAGTCGAGTCCGACTGAACGGGCTCTCGTCCAGGGAGTTCTATAGTCAGCGGAAGAAAGCAAAAAAAAGTGCCCATTGACCGGATCGAACGATCGACCTTGTCATTGCGTAAGACGTGCAGAACACCAAGGTACGAGTGACACGCACTACCACTGTGCTAAACGGGCTCTTAAAATCCATTTCAAACAAGCAATAGTGACCACCAACAGTACCCAATCAACTGCCATGCGTCCCGATCATGTGACGTAATTAAAGCTGTTGCCAGTTCTCACGCCAGGTCTTCCAAGGGTGGGCAACCCACCGAGGTTGGCACATACCCAGGTTTCCTATCCTTGGCCATTTCGTTAGATCCTTGGCATATTACTATTGCGCGTCTTTTACACGATGCCGAATCCACTTGCCTTCGTGGCACAGCACCAGCGGAGGATCCTTTTCACATTTCTGGCAGTCAGTTTACGTTAGGTACCTCGTTTGCCATGCGGGCTCAGTCGCCTCGTGTTTTCCCACCTCCGATCCCCTAACTCTTGGGTGCCGTTTGTCAGCCATTTTCCCGACGGAATGACGCACCAAGGGTATCTCAATCGGCCGATCGAACCTCGATGGAGGAGGTGGTACCCATGCTCCTGGACTTTGGCCGCCATTTTGTTCCGACAGGCAGGCACAATGTATGTTTGTGCATATTCGAGCATTGAGTAAGGTTTACCCGCTTCTTGTATGTTCTGCTACTTGGCGGGAGCTCCTGGGGCTGGGCGGGTTTGGAGTTCTCTTGGCAACACGACACCCTATGTTTAAATAGCTCTGCCTACGACCCTCGTTCACTTAGGACCCCAGCGTTCTTTCACGACTACCCCACAATCTGCGTCCGATCTCACTTTCACGACTCTCATTGAAGACAGCCTCTACGTTACATTCTACACACAAACATGGCATTCTGGCGCAGGAAGAAGGTCGGCCGGACTTACACTCGGTCATCAACCGTCGAGAAGGGAAAGGGCAAAGCCCAGCCTCAAGCTCACTCAACTGCCGCCCTTAACGAGCGTGCCCACCTCTTAGATAACGAAGTCATCGCCAAGAAGCTCAGGGGTAATATCCAAGACGGGTTAACCGACGTTGAGGCTGAAAGCCGTTTGGAAGAGTACGTCCTTTAGTCACCTCTTGCACCCCTGGCGAGACATAAGTCCTGATCCAATGCCTTCCCAGATATGGAGAGAACGCTTTGGAGGGTGGAGAGGGTGTTTCTGCCGTTAAGGTCCTGATCCGCCAGATGGGTATGCCATCATCGATCAGTGGCTGGACCGATTTACTCAAGCTTCCAAATAGCTAATGCTCTCACTCTCGTATTGGTCGCCGCTATGGCTTTGTCCTACGGTGTCCAGGACTGGATCGAAGGTGCCACTATCACCGCGGTCGTTGTTCTCAACATCACCGTCGGCTTCTTCCAAGTTCGTCACCTGGTCATATGATGTTTCCGCACACGACCCTAACCACATCCCTCGCAGGAGTACAGAGCCGAGAAAACCATGGACTCCCTCCGTTCGCTCTCGTCACCCACTGCTCTGGTTATTCGCGGCGGTGAACCCAAATACATTGCTGCCCGTCACGTGGTACCTGGTGACATTGTTATGATCAAACCCGGAGATGTCGTCCCTGCCGACATTCGTCTCTTCAGCGTTGCTAACCTCGAAACCGATGAAGCTCTCTTGACCGGTGAAGCCCTACCCGTTGCCAAGACCACGGACACTCTTGCCACCCGCCCCGGCCCCGACGGAGATCTCATCCCCATCGGTATTGGTGATCGCATTAATCTTGCTTATGCCTCTACCAATGTCAGCAAGGGCCGTGGTAGCGGTATCGTCGTCGCTACCGGTATGGGAACTCAAGTCGGCGCTATTGCTTTGGCCATGAGTAGCAGGAAGAAACAGGAGAAGATGGATGAAGATGGAAACAGACTCCCGTTGTGGTCGAGAATTCACGAGAAGCTGATGCTCTGGCTGGGTCTCCGCACTGGCACCCCATTACAGATCAAGTGCGTTCAAGCCAGCTCGCCCATTTTATTAGTGGCTGACCCGATAAAATTCCGCCACTCACTACTAGACTGAGCAAGCTTGCATATATCCTGTTCTTAGTGAGTTCCTTAATCCCTACCCCTCAAATACCTGGCTGCTTACGGGTATTTAAACAGACTGCTATTATGTGAGTCTCAAGTCTGCCCCGGGCATCTATTCGAACCATCTCAACGTGTTTGTAGTCTCGCAATCATCGTCTTTGGTGCCGCTCGATTCCGTGTTAACGAGGAGGTCGCCATCTACGCTATCGCCCTTGCCATCTCCGTCATTCCGGAGGGTCTTATTGCCGTCTTGACCGTTACTATGTCCGCTGGTACAAGCCGAATGGCAAAGAACAGCGTCATCGTCCGTCGTCTTCACGCCCTCGAAGCCCTCGGTGGCGTCACGTACGTTCTTTTAGTTGGCCATGTAGGCTCTGTGCTGAATTTTGTTGCAGAGATATTTGCTCCGACAAGACTGGCACTCTGACCCAGGGTAAGATGATTGTTCGCAAAGCCTGGATCCCCTCCGCTTCTGGGCCGGAGAGGAATTTCACCGTCGAATCTTCCAATGAGGCTCTTAACCCTGAAGGCAGTGCCTTCGAAGACTTCTCCGACAGGGAACGAGTCATTGTTGATCCCTTCGCCTTGGATGAGAGTTTCAAGGAGATCATTCACGTCGCTTCTATGTGCAATGTCGCAACGTAAGTTTCATCGTGGTGTTAGAATGGGCTCGGTGGATTTACACGAGTGCACAGCATCAGCAAGAACCGGGAAGGTCGCTGGAGGAGTACTGGTGACCCGACTGAGGTCGCCCTCCAGGTTTTCGCCACCAAATTCGGCATGGCACGCGCTACACTCAGCACCGCTGGAGCCCGTGAGGACGAACAAACCCGCTCGGAACGCGAACTCAACGAGAATCCGGAAGTAAACTCTGTTCGGTATCACCTCAAGGCTGAATACCCCTTCGATTCGTCCATTAAGCGAATGTCCACCATCTTTATCGATCGTAAACGCCCTGATGCCCCTCTCGCTCTTCTGAAGGGTGCCGTGGAACGCGTCCAAGATTGCTGTTCTCACTACCTCGCCCATTCTCACGCGGGTCCCGAGCACACCGTTCCTTTGGTGGGAGAGGTCAAGGAGAGGACTTTGCAGGCTATGGAACAACTCGCCGGTCAGGGACTGCGTGTGCTTGCTCTCGCTAGCCGCAGGTTAACTGAGGTCGACGACTTGGATGCGTTGAAACGAGAAGACGTTGAGAGGGATTTCACTTTCATCGGCATTATTGGGATTTACGACCCCCCGCGACCGGAGAGTATCCACGCCGTCCGCGCTTGTAAGGAAGCGAGCATCACGGTCCACATGTGCGTCTTCCGGCCTCCAGGGATCTCCGCCATTCGCGTTGAATGTTGATGCTTTGAATCCAACTAGGTTAACGGGAGATCATGCCGCTACCGCTCGCGCCATTGCAAAGGAAATTGAAATCGTGATGCCGAATGACCCGCCCAGCGCCATTATGACTGCCGCCCAATTTAACAAGCTCAGTGACAGGGAAATTGACGCTCTGCCCGAGTTGCCACTTGTCATTGCCCGATGCGATCCTGAGACCAAAGTCCGAATGATTTTGGCTGCTGGAAGAAGGGGAAAATATACTGCCATGACCGGAGATGGTGTGAACGATGCTCCTTCATTGAAGCTCGCTCCTGTCGGTATTGCTATGGGTATGGAGGGATCCGATGTTGCTAAGGATGCTTCTGAACTCGTCCTCACCGGTAAGCGCAATCACATTGACGGTCTCCACGAATCCTCTACTCACTGCGCTTGCAGATGACAACTTCGACTCCATCCGTTTAGCCATAAGCGAGGGTCGCCGTATCTTCGATAACATTCAGCGTTTCATCCTCCACTTACGTAAGTTGTTCGACTGTCACGATGGATTTTCCTGGACTTACTTTCAAAACAGTCTGCGTCAACGTTGGCGAATGCATCTTGCTGGTTCTCGGTCTCGCTTTCCTTGATGGGACCGGACATAGTGTCTTTCCCCTCTCTCCCTTGTCCATTCTCTGGATCAACATGGTCACGTCGAGCCCTCCCGCTTTCGGTTTGGGTATGGAGCCCCCCGCGGCCCGCGTCATGAGGCGACCACCCCACAGCATCAAGAAGGGTGTCTTCACCATCCAAATCATCATCGACATCCTCTATTACGGCCTTGTTATGGGCATTACGGTCATGATCGCGTTCGTCGTGGTTTTGTGGGGACGATACAATGGCGATCTCGGAACGGAGTGCAACCGTGCCGATCCTGACGGCGATTGCGTCTATGTCTTCCGTGCCCGTTCCACCGTCTTCGCCACTCTCATCTTGGAGATTCTGCTCTTCGCTTGGGAGCTCAAGGCACTCGATAGGAGTATGTTCAACATTACCCCTGGAAGGCCCTTCTACGAGGACTTGTGGGCAAACAAGATCTTGTTCTGGACTGTTGTTGTTGGATGTGCGAGTATCCCGCTCGCTATCTACATCCCAGTGTTCAACTCGAGGGTCTTTTACCAGGCTCCCATCAGTGCGTTTAATCTTTTATCTTTTCCTCACTTCGATCGACTGACGTTTATTTTTAGCCTGGGAGTGGGGTGTTGTGATTGGCATGACTACTCTCTTCATGGTGGCCGCCGAGCTGTACAAAATCTTTATTCGTTCCAGCTCATGGTTCGAGAACCTCGGTCGCGAGAAAGAGCCCGCTCCATTGGAAGGCTTGAACGACGCAAACGATGCTGGTTCTGAAACCCAGGAGGGGAAACGGGAGGAGGTTTCCAAGGTCTAAAAAGAAAGACTTTGGATATGGGGCGAAAGCGAAGAAAGAATTCCTTTCCTCCGTTTATCCTTGTCCATTCGTTCGTTTCTCTGTGGGCTGGATTCGGGAGGTGTTTTGTTGGTGAACGTTTGAAGTGGCAACAGTTCAAAATTTTGACTATCCTGTACTTCGTTTTTTGTGTATCGCTAGCGCAAACCCCGCTTTTCCCACTTGTTGTCGATTAGCACATTTCATGTAGCACCTACCCCTATCCTCTTCCCTCACGCATTTCTTTCGCTTGCTCGAATGATTATTCACGACTACCACGCCTAGATTTGATAGACCAGGACCTAAGGATCTGAGAGGGTGATCGGTGGCGCTGATCGGGAACGGTCGCTGTGCTGTCCCCGTCCCTCGGAGACCGTCTCTCCTTAAGTCGTCATGTTGTCCCTCCACATCAAGCGCGAATCGCGGCAGAGAACCCTCTTGGTCACGAGTCTAATGTCGAACGCGAAGCCTACAGGTTCGATCTGAGGCCATCAGGATTGCTGAGGATGTCCATTCCTGCCTTCTTCCAACCTTTTCGCAAGAAAAGCTAGAGAGAAGAAAAAAGTACCCGTCTCCCTGCCAGGCGGTAAATCAGTTGACGTGGGTTAAACCGCGATCTGTATAAGTATGATCGTCCGCTCACAGTGCTCTCGATGGCAGGGCTGTGTCCGAGACACAAAGGAAGGTCACCGAGCGAATAAACTGAGAACCGCCACCGCCGTCACCGAGGGCCTGCTTGGCGCGACGAGCTGACCGTTCGAAATCATTATACGTCGCTCGTACCGGTGCTGGCACAACTGACAAGCCCGGGTCCACCACCTCGTTCGTCCTCCGCAACAACAGCATCAAACACGGCCTGTCGGTGTCTTCCGTTTGCCCTCACGACGGGAACGGAATAGACGCGTGTGTACGATGTGAACGGGATATCCGCCTCAGGCACCCGGGCTCTCGCTTGGACACATTTTGTTATTTCATTGTTTGATATCCGATACTTCATCACGGTTCAGACTTGGGGAATGGCCCAAGACGCGCTCAGAGAGCTCCTGGCCTTCAACCTCCGTCTCTGCTGCAGATGTTGACGAAAACCGTCTACTGAAACTACTGGCCCTAGGCTTGTCCCTGTACTTCTGGTCAAGTAAAAAAAAACATTGGATTCGCGTGGGTCATACGATAAGCCTGCTGATGTTCTCGTGAAGAGATCTCCGCCCTGCAGATACCCCAGATAGGGGTCATCGCACCGAGACCTCATGGACGTGATGCGAAAGCGTTCGTTCAGCCAGCTCCACCTCTCGCAGCAGATGCCTCGAACCCGAAACCCTGATCACCCGTCGTCCCCTCGCCAAGGGCACTCGACTCGTCCTCGTTGCCACAACCGGTGCAACATCTGCGTAGTCCTCGATCACGATGGCACTACCCCTTATCGTATTTGATACTTCGTTTACGCAGCTAGACACAGCAATCGAGCGCTCCGAGAGAAATCCAGTTGGAAAAAAGAGCCGGAGCTGATGCTGCTGATGGTTAGCTTTGTATACATAATCGGCGTTGCTGAAATGTTTTACACTTTCAATTCTATTCACAGCCGACAAGCCTGCGGATGGTCCCAACCGAGCGACCGCTAGCGGTTCTTTTTTTTCCCGCTTGGCGACAGTCACGGTATATCCGAGGCGCCGTACATATATCTTATGCTACCTGCTGTACCCCAGCTCCGACCACCCACATCAGGTCCCCTCTCCAAGGATATATACCCGCACCACAGACCAAGATGAACAGGGAGGAAGTCGTTTTAGAAGGAATGGCCCAGCCTTCGGTCCTCGGGCTGCCACTAAAATACGTTTCGTGAGTTGCAACGAAACTCCCTCTCTCTCTCCGGACGCCGTTAACACATTGTTGCATTGTTACATCGTTAGATTGATGACGCTGGCAGCTCAAAACGCCCTCTTATCACTCGTTATGCACTATTCAAGAGTATCCACCGCCCCCTCTGAAGCGTACTCGGCCGGGACAGCTGTGCTGATGGTCGAGCTACTCAAGGGCGTCATTTCCTTCACGATCGCGTACCTGCGGGTAGAAAGTGCGACTACATACAACCTCCCCACCAATGCGTCCACATCGAGGTCGAATCCATTTTCACGGTTGAGGAAGCTCGGGAGGGAGATATTCAAATTGGATTGTTGGAAATTGTCGATTCCCGCTATACTCTATGGTGAGCATCGAGCCCTCCCCGCGTCGAAGGGTGGACATTGAAGGACGGGCGTCCGCATATCAGTTATCCAGAACAATTTACAATACATCGCCGCCGAAAACCTTGACGCTGCGACGTTCCAAGTCACGTACCAGATGAAGATCCTCACAACCGCCGGTTTCTCAGTTCTCCTCCTACACAAGTCGCTCAACCTAGGCAAGTGGGTTTCGCTCCTCCTGTTGGCTGTGGGCGTCGGGATTGTGCAAATACAGAGCGTAGGAGGTGGGGGGAGGGAGGTTTCAGCCCATGTGATGAATCCTGTCGCCGGGTTCCTCGCCGTTCTGGTCGCGTGCGGCACCTCGGGGTTGGCTGGCGTCTATTTCGAGATGGTCTTGAAGAACTCCCAAACGGACGTGTGGATAAGGAACATCCAACTCTCGCTCTTCTCCCTTATACCCGCCGCCCTTCCTATCGTTTACGACCTATCGAGGAACGGATATGGATTAGACCTGTTCCACAACTTTGGAGGTTGGGCGTGGTCAACGGTCTTCATCCAAGTCTTTGGCGGTCTCATCACGGCGCTGGTGATCAAATATGCCGACAACATTCTTAAAGGCTTCGCTACGAGTTTGAGCATCATCATCTCGTGTCTCGCTTCCGTCGCCCTCTTCGATTTCCCGCTCACTTTCACCTTTGCGCTCGGCGCCAGCGTCGTGCTAGTCGCCACGTGGATGTACAACCAATCCGGGAACGTGCTGGACTTTGGGTTCCGGAAGAGACCTCCAACGTTTGCTTCGCTGAAGCTTGGGGACGACGTGATCATGATCCCCCTCACGAGGGCTACGTCCTCGTCATCTTCTGTCTCCGCGACTCCTGCTGCCGTCGGTTCTCCTAGAGAGAAGTCTCGCTCGCTAGAAAAATGATTCCACGGCCGCTTCTCATTCTAGAAACTTGTACTTCATGGACCCTTTCGCTCGGAATTATTTATTCGCACTCTAAACGGACCTTGCATCCTCCTGTTTTTATTCTGACCCTTTGTTTTCCCCCTGCACATACACAGATTCCGGGTTTCGGGTGTAGTGTTGGTAACCTTTATTTTGTAGGTACTTACTGTAGCGCACCTTCTTTTGTATAGCATTTCAACAAACGCGCACAATGACGACGTGTTTCGTTCTCTGGTTAGTCGGTGCGCCCTTCAAGGCAAACGACCTCTTCTCTGGGATGTTGTGGACATTGGACACGCTCAGAATCCATTCGTGTCCCAGTTGTTGTTGTGAACTGGGATTCCAACCCGGGAAAGTGGCTCCGTGTTTGTCAATAGGATATCCATCTCCATCATGATTTGGTGGCTGCGCTAGATCCTACTAAGTAGCTCGCGCAGGGTTTGCGGAGGTGGGTGGGTCACGCTCAACACCGACCAGTTGACAGTGTTCTTCTCGGAAATTGCCATTACAAAGGAATGGAGGTTGCGGGTCAACTGGGTGAAGAGCCATATACATATTTACAACAGTAGGGTAGACATGGCATAATTACGGTGTTGGTCTACTAACAAATACATACATACAAAAAAGCGAAAGTCCGGGATAGCGACCTGGCATCGATCAGACAATGCATCGCACGTCACCGACAGTTCTAAAACGACCAAGGAAGTTGCCCAGGCTGATGCTCTCCTCGACAATGAGCTGTTTGCACCAAAATCCGATCCAGATCTCAACCACCAATGTCTCCCCCCCGTTGCTCTTCGTCCGCCTCTGCCGTCCCAACTCGAATAAGAGACGGTCGACTGCATCCCAGTCCGCGATGTTGATCTCCCCAAACGTATTGTCCGACCTTGTCAGATCAAACATCTGGATCGTGACTTTCTGAAGCATCGGGGAGGTTACTGAGGATAATACTTCCTCCAACGAATGGTCGGGGTAGGCTGTCCCGCCAGAGAAGCTAATCTCTTGTAGCTTATTGCACAAAGATACAGAGAGTGGCGGATTGCACGGACGCATGCCTGGATGGAGCAGAGGTATTAGGAGAGTTTCGAGCGTTATCAGGAAGGGAGACCTACCAGTGTACTTCTGCGAGATTTCCAACGTCTTCAAGGTGCGCGAACAGGCAGAGATGAGGTTATTGAAGTGGACGCCAAGTTCCCGCGATGATCCCGCGATGGAGACGCAATCGTATCGCAGCGGGTACTTTGCGAGCTTGGAGAGAATGTGCATATCGTTCCCTGCGAGGAGGCGAAGGTGGAGTTTGCCTTTGAAAGCGTTGGGATTGCGGGATTTGGGACTGGGTGGGGCAGGGTGCTCTTCCCCAGCAGCCATTAACCCTTCGATGGTGAGGGACTCAAGGTGGGGGAATAGGTATATGAGTGGCAACAAGGCCCCCAGGCTCTCGGATGGGTAGAGCAGGTGGAGCGAACGAAGGGAATCGCCGAAGTGGCCATAGTACTTGTCCGGGGCGATGGGAAGATACGGTTCGTTGTCGAGGTCCATGCAGTCGTAGTCGAAGATCATCAAAGACTCCACGCGCTTGAAAGAGCTCAGGTGGGGCATGACGATCTCAAACTCCCGCGGAGATCTATGGGAGACCTCGAGCTTGCGGGTGAAAGACGATAAGCCATCTTCACCCGGGGAAATGTTTCTGCACCATTTCATGAGGAGGTAGTAGCCGATTCGAACCTCTGAGAAGATGTGTTTCTGGGTCTGTCGAAGCCAAGAGCGGGAAACGAGGGCACAACTTCGAAGAGTTTCGTCGTCGTCGTGGAGGAGATCAATGACATGATCCCTGATTTCCTGGGGAAGGTAAGGGGGGCTCATCGCGAACCTGGGCGTGGGGTGGGTCTGGGGAGTTGTGCGGATATTAGGGGTGCCTCCAAACCCTTGAACGTGGTGGCAGGGTGGAAGAGGAAAGGTGATTGAGCTCACGTGATGAAAATGATCCCGCTTCCCTTTTAGGAAGTCGATCGCCTCACGCCTTGCCAGTCACTCCCATCATGGACGGCAGGGAGGAGCTGTTGAACGAACGTCTACTTCAACTAGAGTGAGTCCCAGGCACAAAATTCATCCTACAATTGCGTTCGTGACCTACGCCTGATCTAGGGAAATATCGCAACGACGAAAAGTCCTTCTGGGAGAACTGTATCATGTCCTGAAAGGGAGCGTATACGGAGGATTGGAGGATACAGGAGAAGACCAACTGCCTGCATTTTTGGCTCAATTCGACTTCGAGTCTGAGTGAGTGTGTTTTTGTCTCCCCGAAATCTCGTTTACACTCGTCTCCGAAGCATACATCGCGGTTCGATCGCAAGCCTTGACAAATGGCTTCACCAGATACCAGCACCTTTCGATGAGGAACCCGAGGAAGAGGAGGAGGAGGAGGAGGTCCGGGAAGTATCCCAACAACCCGAAATATTGGAGATTCTAGAACAAGATGACGAAGGATCTGGCCCGTCCATTGGTTCAATTGCGGAGTCTGCCCAACCCCAGCTGACCCTGGTCCCTTATGCTACGGAAGATTTTGAATATCATACCACGCCTCCCTCCCAAGAGCCGGAGTTACATCAGGAGACACCACCAACAAACCTCCCACCCACAGAAGTTGCCCCGCCTACACCCATCCCCGTAATCGAAG
>Ga0307515_10004083_pt1 | contig 30430 bp, 16 predicted proteins | sample 17_EM_MG_FD_194513 | JGI IMG/M metagenome (GOLD analysis project Ga0307515, IMG submission 194513) | Populus trichocarpa ectomycorrhiza microbial communities from riparian zone in the Pacific Northwest, United States - 17_EM | ecosystem: Host-associated > Plants > Roots > Unclassified | place... | reverse complement strand
GACTGATGTTGTATCCTTCTCTCTCCACATACGGTTCTTGCAACATCACAACATCAGCCCCCCAAACAATTCCTGTTTCCAACGCCATCATAGTCGCCTCATACCCCCTCCCACAGTTATGCATTATGCATTTCACCATGACTTCATGGGGGTTTCTTGGGTCCCTGTGTTAGAAGATTGTCCTTCAGTCTCTTGTGTCGACACGACTTGGACTTCCGGCTCCTTTTCGATTTGCTCATCATCCTGAGCCTTCTTTTCCGCATCTGCAGTCGATGGTCCCGCATCCTCTGTGCGCGCCGGTTCCTTCTGTTGATCAGTTGTAATATTTCGACGTTCCCCCTCTCTCTCCTTCCAGGTACGTCTTTCCTCTCTCGCAACTTTGATAGCCTCCTGCTTCTTAACACAGCAGTTGGCCTTCGCGATATGATTTCCCTTGCAGTTGACGCATTTGTCGACATTATGGGCGCAGTTCTGTCCTGCATTAGCCTTGCAACCTACCACGTTGCACTTATGATCTTTCGTTAAATGTCTCCCCGTGCACAACATGCGCGCCGGCATCTTCAAAGATCCACATTTCGCATCAACATGTCCCCATCTGCTGCATACTCCACAAAAGGAATCTGGTCCGGCATTCACGAACTTCTCCACATCATACTTCACTCCTGCCGGCCTCAAACCCCCCTTCAAAACTTTTTTGGCCATTTTACTTCCCTTGACTGCAAACACAACCGAAGATGCTTTCTTTCCTTCCGCCTTCTTTTTCTGCACATCTTTCGGTCCTCCAATCCAGTTGATGGCGAGGGGCAACACCACCCCCTCGTTCTCAGCCTGCAATTCTTGCCTCAATTTCTCAAGTCCACCTCCCGTCTTCTTTCCCAAATACCTATCAAAATTGACGCCATGCATTTTCACTCTCTCCCAGAGCTCATTTGTCTCGATGTCCACAATTCCTGCGTCCACCTTCCTTGCTGCTTTTATCACAATTTCCCTATACCGAATCAACATTTCGGCCATTGCTGCGGGAGTCGTAATGGTTGATTGGCATCCTCGGGTGTTCTTTGTAACTCCCTGGATGCGAACAAAGTGTGGGACCTTTGCCTCGAAAAGTGCTCTATTCACTTCCGACGAAATGTCCAAATCTTTCTTCTGAGAAAGGGGGAGACCATTATCCCTCTTAAAGGTAACTCTCCTTTTCTCCATCGAATTTTGTCCTGGGGGGACCGGCTTCATCTCCTCCTTCTTCTGATTCCTCTTAACTTCAACAAAGCCATCCCCCTTCTTCTTCTGTTGCTGTCCCGATTGTTGTTGTTGTTGTCGCTGTTCGGGTTGCTTCTTTGGTGGTGGAGGTGCGGCCGCTCTCTACGCCCACGTTCCCTTCTTCTTTTCTTCCGGTTTCTTAACTTCCGGTTTCTTAACTTCTGGCTTCTTGACCTCTGGCTTTTTCCCCCCCGCCTTTGGTCCCTTTGATACCGCCTCTACCTCCGGTTTTTTCGCCTCTTTCTTTTTCTGTTGTGGCACCGCTGGCGCCCCCGATTTTTTCTTCAGGATTGTAACCTGCCCCGCCTCCAGACGCGGAAACTGCTGTCCCCGATTTTTTCTTCAGGATTGTAACCTGCCCCGCCTCCAGACGCGGAAACTGCTGTCTAACTCCTCCGGGTGGTATAATCGGTGCATGCTTGGATTGCTCCAACCGCTGCTCATCCACCTCCATCTCAGCCCTAACAGCTCTTTCCACCTTCTCATTTTCCTCCATGGAAAAAGTCGCTCCAGGCTCAAATTCAATATCACTCATCTCTTCCTCCTCAGGGGTGGCTTCTACCTGTTTCCCCCTTCGGATTTCATCCTTCTTCCGGTTCTCTTCCGCCGTATCCTCAAACCTCTTGACCACCCTATCGGTCAATTGGTCCACCATTTTTTCCATGCAAGCACTCATTGCATTTTCAATCCTTTTAGCCATATTAACCAGGGCTAACTTGGCCACCTTTTTCTCAATCTTTTCCAACCTCTGGTCAAGTCTTTCCGCCCTCTCCTCATCATACTCCCTACTCAACTCAACCTCGGTCAAAATCTTTTCCGATGTCCTACGATTAGCGGTAACCCCCGCGTCCGTATGATTTTGTCTTGCCGCCATAAACTCTGCCTGCTTTTGGCACCACTCATCATATCGCTCATCATGCAACTGACTGGTGGCCATATAATCCCTCAGCCCATTAGTGTTCCGAAGATACTCACCAATAAAGGCTTCCAGATTAACTGGCCCATTTTCATTCGTCAACGACTCTGCAGGCTTGGCCCAATCAGCCTCCAATCTCTTCCTGCTTGGCGTCTGCGGCATATTCGGGATTGGTTGATCGGGCGTTACCGGCCTCTTCACTCCCTTCCCCTTATTGCGCTTTTTTCCCTTCTTCGTTGGCGTCATGTAGGGCGACTCGTCCCTCCACTCCACCTCCGTCCTCATATCATCTTCGTTGTCGCTACTATCGCTGACTTCGAATTTTCTCGGAATGGGTGTGTAGACTTTCCGGGTCTCTTCCATTCCCCCCTCATCTTCGACGTTTTGTGTGGCATCTTCCTCCAACTGAATATACCTACGCGCAATAATTCCAGCGCTCGCCCTGGGAGTCGAAAAAGGATCCTCCGTAAGAGCATTTAGAGCGCTTAGATGTAGGCCCTTAAGGCTTCCCTCATAATTTGTGGATGGGCTAGGGGGTAGACCCCTTTCCCTCGGTGTTTGCGACGGGAAGGAAATTTCGCTTCCCCCGTAATTTGTAGTCGGTGGTGGCAACAATGAAGAACTATCATCGCTCAAAATCGTGTGAACTGCGTGATCGCGCCTGTTCCCATATTCATCAATAACCGAATTTTCACCCCAAATCGGCTCAATAATTTGACTCAAATGCCCCTCTGCCATCACTTTGGCATTATGAATCCTCACTCCTTGATTGAACTGTTCCCTGGTCAAAGTAACTGCCGCCTGTTGTACTCCCAGATAATCACCTAACTCCTCCCGAGCGATCTCGGAGGTTGTAGCTGTTCCGTCCGGGTCCACAGGAAGCGGTCCCTCACGGTCCTTAATCAGCTCGCCAATGTGGCTGCTCTCATCCGTCCCAGCTGGGCTGGCACTCTCTGACGTTAACTTATCCATTCTTTCCTTGGCTCTCTGAAAGGTGGACGTCTTTTTGGCTCCGAAGAGACTCATTTTGGCTCCTAGGTAACTGATTTCGAGGAAAACAGCTGAAAACCGAAGCAAAAGTTTTCCGGCAATAGTAGAATTGATTGGACTATAAGGGTCTTGGCAAAACTAAAAGGTGGTGTGGTGTGTTGTCGGAGGTGTGTAAAGTGACAATCGTGATCGTATGAGAGATGATAAAAGCGTGTGTATGTGTATTCTCGAAGTGGAGGTTAAGTCTCTTGACTAAAAAGCCGATGAGGCTCTGCGGCCCGTCCCGGCACTAAACTACTGACTATACCCTTTTTAGAGCATCCTCCATACTGGGACTCGAAGCCCGGTGGTAAGATAGAGCATTTTATACTGGTTCCAACCAGTTGATGATTCAAACAAGGGTATGCAGTTTAACTGGTTCTCAGCTAGCTTTTTGCACTGGTTTGTATCAGTGCTCAGCTGTTTCGGTCGGATTCTTTAACCGCTTTCCATTGTTCCGGTCCTTTGGCGGATCCAGTCCTTCACCAATAGCCCGCCTTTCTCTTCAAACTCCGAACAGCCCGGACTCCCTGAGGATCTACGAATGGCCTTGATAACTATTTCCCACAACATGCTAGCAGCATTTTCCCTACGTGTTTTTTCAAGTAGCTTTTTGAATTACTTCACCACGCTCTACCAGGAAGCATTGGCCGATTTTGTTTTTATCGTAGGAGAAAAGGAGATATCTCGATATATCGATGATAGAAACAGTTTGTCTGCCAGCGCTTATCCTCTAAGCCCGCTAGTTTGAGATTTCAGCTTTGTGGTATTATCATTATCACCGTACAAGAACCCACTGTCCAATAATTGGTAAGTCAGAATCCTGGTTCCAGTCACAAATTGCAATTCGACATTCTGAAGTCATAAAATCTCACTCACCGAATGTCTGGTTCAGAGTACTTGGGTACTTATTTCATATACTAAAAACTTCCAAACTTCTATATATATAACAAAAATCATTTCGGAATTGATCCCTCCCACTAGCGCTGTCACGGGAACACCAGTACAGAGCTGTACCTTATTTTCACTGCACTATATCTCACTCGCCTCTCCAATTCCCATATAGTTACCTAGCAGTGTCTTAAGTAGACTATTCAAGCGAGCTCCCAGTACGGGTTATATCATAAAGTACCGTTCGACATGAGCGACATGCCTGAAATTCCGGCTACTGTGTTCCGTACACCCTTAGCTAGGAACATGTGCAAAGCCAGCCTTTAGGGCTCAGAGAATCTCTTTACTGCAACTACAGGACTTATGCTGTTTCCCCACGCAATGATGCAAGTTGCAACCAACTTAGGTAGTAGGTGCTAAATTAAACTCCGCTTATTAGCTATCCCTTACACGCTCAAATTGGGGGCATTTGCTGCATTAAACTAGCGGCAAACAATACCGAACCTGATTGGTGTGGCATTCGTCAAACGTCGAGCGGGGTAGTAATGATTCACTGTGTAATCAGCTTGATCAGTTGCTCGATTGCAACAAATTTCCCTAATCTGAGTGTGTAGAAGATACTCGTTGGGGTTGATTTACGAATGCTGAATGCGTGAGTATGAAACGAATTGGATTTCTGTTTGCTGCCGAGGGTGCCTCATCTTTGCCGTAGAACTAGTTGGGACATCTTTGAGGAATGGGGAACTCTGATTTGATTTTGAATTGGAGTAGGTGGACAAGTTAATAGCGGTTAGCCCTTGACTCGTCCCTAGACTCTCGTTGCCTTCACTCGCAGGTACGCTCCTGGGATAGACGAGGTACGGGTAGCAACACCACTGGAGGCTGGGCACGAGACAAGGTTAGCTCAATTTTTTGTGTTCTAAGTAACATACCTACCACCGCGCGACAAAGTCCGCCAAAAGAGAGGTACCCATTGACTAGGCGCCGTCGCTGTAGACGATATCCACGGCTGGCGTTATTTGTAACCTACACACCGTCACTCGGAGCTCGAACATGAGCTTTAGCTTCTGAGTTCCAAATCAAAGACGAGGTCGCGGAAAAGGGAATGACTCTATCTGCTAACTAAGCGCGAACAGCTAAGGTACAGTAGTGTGTAGAGCTACTAGGGTAGAGAGAACACTGGCAAGAGGTATTAAGAGAGTGTGCCCTAGATGTAGAACCCGGGACCAGTCACATGGTGCCACACACCACGAAATAAGGTCGCATGCTTTTTGGTATTACTCGATGCCGACGGCACATTCCATAAGAACCAAAAATGGCTATTTTCCGCTAGCGAGTTACACAGCTGTATACGCGGATCCAAAGCTGTCTAATAGACTACAAACAGGAACACAATGTATTAAAGCTCGCTAGTCTATCTTCGACTAGATTATCCTCACTCCTGGCCTTGGGTGCTTTCCGATCTATCAAGTAACAGTGGAATGATCACACGACGCCCTTCCAGACCATCCGTCCTAGTATCCGTCCAAAAAATTGGCCGTGGAGGCGGGCCAGCTTTTTAAAGTAATCAAATCATTACTATACAAGACGATTAGCTGTAAATTTCACTGACAGGTTTTGAGAGCCTAGTAATAATACAATAGAGTACAATTTTAAGTTGACCCGGCGGTGCACCAAAAGCATCTTTCGCTTGGATGTACGCACCTGCTGCTGCTGTCGTTTCCCGCTAGTATTTAGCACGGGACGAGACAGGACGACATCTGGTTTTCAATCTAATTGTAGTTTCGGTTTCCGGAAATGTTGCGTCGGAATAATACTACTAGGAGAGCGCGGTGTTGAAAAGTCCCTTTTGACGGCGATGGCTCACTGTACATACCTCAGGCGGATATGTTCTGGTATGAGGCGATCGCTTCTGCTATTACTGCTAGCTGCTCCGCCACGTTAGTTTGAGACTGTACTATGGCGCAGATATGTGACGCGGTAATGTTGAAAAATTAGGTTTAGTAAGGAGAATGAAGAGTGGGAAGAGGAGGATAGTCTCTAGACCGCCCCCGCGGACAAAAACAACTTCAACCTTGATCTTCTTGTTTATTCAAGTGTCTTAGCTGCCGTGGGCATCTGGAGCACGCCGGAGTACGGCGTGGATATTGGGCTAGCTAAAGAATAAAATAATCATTGAAGGACACCCCCCCGTGGGGTTACTTTCTCACTCTTACATTCTCGATGTTAACAATACGGAGCAGAAAGGAATTCAGGTCGAGAGTCCCAGGATTTTTATACAGTTGTAGGTTGACTGATATATATTTCAATGATACATCCGAAAGGTCTCGTCAACGCTCATGTACTTCATTCAATCGGACCTTTATCCGCATTCCGTACGGATCATAGGTTCTTTGCTCAGCTTGTTTATAGCATACATGCGCATTTCCCCATCAGAATGAAAAATAAAAGATTTTGTTGCGGAGACGGGCAAAATAATTGTTGGAAATGTTGAAGTTTCCTCAGCATGTAAGGGCAAAGCATACCTTCAGATTGGGGGTCCGATCTGCCCATTATTTCTGCGATGACCAGAATGTATCTCAACAGTAAGGGGTTTCGTGTCTTTCCTTGGTGCTAGCAAGGGTCACCGGGACTGGCTGTTAGATGTGCTACAGTGGTATTCACTGCCGATTTCTCCCCCGCTCCCCTCCGTGGACAAAGTACATGCAGTCATACGAGAGCCTGCAGTTTTCTGAGGCAGTTTATCTACATGCCTGTGAGTTGGTTTTTCCCTTCGGCAGTTTGGTTCAAGGAGGCCGTTGCTGATGTCCATGCACGTACCTCGGCCTGAGATTGGACTTCGTACATATAACCCCCGACTCTATTCATGATATCGTAGAGCCTTGTTTGGTGTAAGTGCCCAGGTTTGGTTGCAGCATGCACCTCAACCTGAGGTAGAAATCCTACATATACACGTCAGCAATTTCATGCACATGAATCTGAGGTAGAATTGTGTTACCATACCAATATTTTTTGTTTCACGCAAATTGCAGATTGGAAATCCAGAGTACATTTCCTTAGCCAACTACGGATGTAGGTGCTTTCGTTTCCAGATTTTCTCGTCGCTTGCAAGCTGTCTGTCAGATAGCTAATTTTGGAGCGCAGAATGTAGGACCCGCTGACTGTAGTTTTGGACAATCCGCTATCTATTCATCAACTTTGGGACATGAAAAGTAGAATAATTGCCGATCCACTCGGATAAAACGCACCCCCCTCTTTAGGTTAGCACATCATAGCCTACCAGGATGCTCTCGTTCGGCGATTTTTTCGTCGCTCGCAAGCTTGCTCCTCGATAGACGGCTGCATTTAGAGCGCAATACTACGATAAGCAATTGAAATTTCATTGATTTCAAATTCACTGCCACATACGGTGATAATTTGACCACTAACTCAATCTCCAGCGTTTGTGATTATTGAGTGGATGCGATAAACTTGTTTGTTTAGGGTGGAAGATGATGCTAGGGTAGCTTTTCTCAGGGGAATGCTGCAGAAACTCAGCTATACGGATAGCGACTGTTGATTTAACTGCCAGAAGATCTATTAAGCCCGGGACGGCCGAGGCTCATTTTCACAACCCCAGGCCCAACTCTACGTTTGTTGACACAGCTACTTGCATGATGTACACCCAACGGGACCGCTTATTATTGGCTGAAGACTTACACAAAAACGTTCTCAGCTTAGATCGTCTGTACCCGAATAAAGTGATTGCCTTAACTATTCCAGATGCGGTAACACGCGGTTTGGTCGCCGACAACCATGGGTAGAAACGCGAACGGCGACTATAAACTCGGGGACCCCCGTGCACGGATATGGCATCACCGCTGTCACCACCGTCACCACTAGTCATTGCCACCACCAAACTAAACTTCGACTTGAGCATTTGCAAAACTCTAAAAACTGCGCTATGCATCATGCTCTATTTCAACTACCCACAAAACACCCAACCTCTCGATGTCGCAAATCTTTATTGTAAAGATATGGTTTTTATTATAAAAGTTATCGACGCTTGATCCATCTCACCGAAACTTCTGCAGCCCTTCGCTTCTCTTCATCCCTTGTATTTGCCTCTCTTGGTTGTCACTCACCGTCTGTCAACTCACTGCGGTCATGAGCGGTGAGTTAAAGGTAGGCAGGATCGAACCTGCTCTGTCAGCTGGTGCTAAAGATGACAGGCCGGACGCCAAAGAAAACCTCGTTTTACCTACGGAGTTGATTTCAATAGGCACATCAACAAAACAAAGCACTTCGATGCTTCAATCTCAGGACCTTATTCAACCTACACTGATAGCGAAACTAATCATCAAAATCTATAGGCCCTATATTCGAGCTACAAGATAAAAAAGAAAGCTTCGGTAATACTGGTACTACCGAAGATCCGAACACTACGTGCGCCAGATCACGTATATGCTTATCACTCTTTACCTAGCCTCCTTTGTCTTTTGCCACGACCTTTCGGGATCACTTTATCGTGCACCCTTCGGAGATGATCTCTGAGATTGTCCTGTCGTCCGAAGCCATTGCATCCCTTTCTATTACATCCGTTCTCGGGACAATCAATTGTGGGCCTTTTCCGATGAACGTCTTGGATATGACGAGAGAGGGCTCTGAAGGAACAGCCACAAAATTGACATCGAGCCCAACCGGGCTCAGTCGGGGGCTCTTGCCTATGGATCAATGTTAGAGGCAATCCATACAATACAGGGCCCAGCTATTCGACTTACATCGAGAGATTTGCTATGTATCCTGTCATTTTTCCGAGCATGCTAAAATCTACCCCCGCTTGGCGAAATTCCGAGGAGAAATTGTACCGCTGGTTGTTGAAGCCGTCGTTCGTCATAGAGGTGGAAGTAATGGAATGGCCAGACGGCCTCACGGTGTCTTGACCGATGATTTGGGAGTTGCAATTGACAGGGCTGTCTGTCAGAAAAAAGGCGTGAGGACTGCCCACTCTAGAGTAGCAATCTCTGGTACTGTGTCCCCCCGAAAGTTAGTTTAGCCACACCAATATCCTTTTTTCGCTTTACTCAAGAAATTTCTTAATACCTCAGTATGTACCCGCTTGCGTCATAGCCAACTGGATATTGGCCCTGTAACTCACCAACCATACCGGCTCTTATGGCGCTTCTCTCGCCGTGCGGCACGCTAGACAGAATGTACTCCTGCTGGCTGACCACATTAGATGGCATCTGAAGCAAAACAAATTTCAAACGTCACGACTCCGAAAGATTCATCCTACAACTTACACCTGAGTGGTAAGGCATTTCTTCACCATTGATCTATAGTCACCACTCACATCAGCGACCGTTTCTCAACCGATGTAACCAAACATACTTCAAAATACCGCCCCTCGTCGACCATCATGACAGTAATGGCTTCCGTCTTTTCAAATGGCCTAGAGGAATGCGGAATACTTGGATTATCCAAATGCTGCTCTTCAAATTTGTGGTTTGATGTTGATATATGTCTGTTGGAGGAGTATGGTGGGGAACGGACTTGCGGGAACTGCGTGAATAAGGCCTGACTCGGTTGAGTTACTGGTGCCTTTTTCTTTCTCGCGGGATACAGCTGGAACAGCAACGATGGGGTGGGAGGTATCATATCTCAGACTGAATCGGGGCAGGATACGTGACCTGGTATGCAATTAAACCTCGGGCTACAGGGTTCAGCTTTGCACCCCAATCAAATCAACTATCTCAACAACCTTCTATACTGCTTCTACTTAGCATCGATAATGATAGTGGCGCACTATGTATGAGGGACACATACATGCATGCAGTTGGGAACCCTGAGGTTCTGTTGCCTTTTGCGCGTGGGTTTTCTTTTGCCAGCTGGCAACAAGGCTCCCGGTCTGCATTTATCCCACACACCATTTTCTGTACATACACTTTGCTCGGGAGCTCGAAAAGATTGGTTCCTTCAAATCCCGAGAGAAATGCTTGTCTTATCTCCATGCCTTTGTTAAACTCACTGGAAATATTATTGTCTGCTCCGATAATCTTAGTTTGCGGTTGATTATAAGCCTTCACTAACGGAACAGATAGCCAAAATATGGGGCTTTTTAATTTAGCTAAATAATTGGTAATTAATAAGACATGTGTGCTCTGCGTTCGAGAATGAGGCGTTTTCACGGCGGTGAAAAGTCACTTTTCGATCCGAACCTGAGGTACGAACTGATGAAGTAGCGCTTCAACATGCTTAGAATGGTAGGAGTTTAACCGCTTGTACTTTCTACGTCATTACATGTTGCCGGCTTATGGGCATCGGCCAATTGCCAATTTCACCTGACACATTCATAGGGTCACTATACCTCCCTCGCAACTCCGGAATACGAGTTGGGGTACTCTCAGATAAGCAACAGGTTCACCGATTTATGGGGCGGAATATTGGCTACCCGTTCAGAGGCATCAGTCGAATAATGTTGCCGAGTTCAAACATTTTGGATCTACGTACTCTACCTTAGCTGGTCTTGCGGCTGTGTATCACAATCTGAGATTACCCGACAACTGCATGTGCATAATCACGCACTAGACTTTGTCCAACTTGCTTCGCGGGCTAGGCTTTACGGTGGGCGAGCATGGGGAAATACTGTAGTCTGGGGACGTTCGAACGAGAGCATCGGTGTTACATACACTTAGGGTTTAGGGTTTAGGGCTGCGGTAGTTCGGGTGATCCTTCATGTAATGTTCTTTGAATTCAGGATCATTCGCACGTTATAAAGAAAGAATTATGTTGTCTCTATCGACCAGACGTTGGGGATAGATCCGAGATATTATTTCTGTGAAGGCTTAGGGGTATGGTGCACATGCCCGCCAGCCCACATTTTATGGACACATCCATACCCATCGGTGTGGGTAATTTTTGTCTGCCCTAACCTGCAGATCTCAATTTTGCGATGTATGGCAGATTTTCAGTTCTAGAGTGCACGAGGAATGCTGTGAGGTCCATCGTAATCCGCACCGCCGTGCAGTTGAGCCTCAAGATTCCCGCAAAAGAATGATTACTCTCCAATCACTTAATTTCTACTCCTGTTTGTTCGCGCATTGTTGCAGTTTAGGAGTGGAATGTCCTACCCTGAGACCGTTAATGTGTCTCTAAATGAGTATGTGATACGACTCTTTGGGATATGGATACTGCTTCGAGTAAGAATTCCGAATGCTAGGTTGTTGGGGCAGGGGTTTTCTTCGAGACTAGCCTTAAATACCGGGTGGTGCACTTTGAAATGTATTAGCTAATTGGTCTTGATTATTGGGGTGCTTTGGTGTTGGGTAGTGGCGTATGTGGGGGCAATGTGTGTGGCCGTTGGTTGTGGGGGCCATGTCGGGCAAACTGCTAGCATACCCGGGCTCTCCCGAGTCCCCCAACGCACACCTCCTACTCGACCACTCCACTTCGGCCAAACTTATCGATAACATAAAGTGGAACGCAGCTTCTTTCTAGGCTCGACAAAGGGCACCCATACATGCAGTACCGCCGATTCCTAGTTGCGGTCTTGCTCTACATTCGGCGTAGTATACGTGACGTCGAGGGCGATAGGGCTAAACCCTCCGCGCACCAACGTCAATTGAACAATTCACTCTTACTCTAGATCTCCGAATGCAGCAAAAAGTTGCAGATTCTTTCTAGGCTAGTTTAAGCAATCCTTTGCACCACTCCACCACACATCATCGGGAAGTGTTAGTTGATTAATATTCTGATCTCTATAGCGGGAGAGATAATAGATAGTCTATCAACGCCCAATCCCTTAGATGTAGCCCGCTAGCTTGAAAATAGCCGACTGACTAGCAAAAATTGACAGTTTTCCAGTCTAGTTAAGAATTTAGCTTTGGTGCTCTATGTCTCTACCACTGTACAACAAATTGTTGCTTCATAATCAGTAGGTCCTTCTACTAACTACAAATTACAATTTGAAAGTTTGGCGTCATCAAATATCACTCGTGATGTGGGTTATCATCCATGGTCACTCGCCTAGCGAGTGATATACAATGTTGCGCGTCACCCTAGCTAAGTTCTAGACAAGGGCTGTCATGTAATCCTTTCCTTTCTTTCCCCTCTTCATTCCCGTCATCCGGGAATCAAATCTTCCTCCGACTGTGAGAGACGGTCTTTTGGCGTTTTTCATACATATACGCAAAAGTTCCTTTTTGGACGCTGGTGTATACCGAGAGATGAACAACGAACGTCACTAATCAGCTTCTCAGATGCACAGCTTGGGAAGTGTCATTTAGGGTTAATTTCTGGCCAAGGTGTACGGTTGGTTACCTTGTCATTTTGGCGGTGTACGCAGTATAAAATGGGCACCGTGCGCGCAAATTGTTTTTGGGCGGCTACCGATCTCTCTGCCTCCATATCGGGCCCGAGCCTGATCTTGTCTTGATATCATGCCCCCCCTCCCCCCTTCAATATTAACTCTTGTCTGCATCGCCGATCCATCCACTACACTCTCTCAAGTTTTGGTAGGTATTGGGTGAAAGTGTCACTTGACTTAGTTCGTTCTTGTGTACGCGTACCTCAACTTTCGCAACAAAGCAGGGGAAGGGCTGTGCGCTCGTTGTATTGATGTGCACTGATAGAGAGATGAAGGAAAGCTGGAAGTAGTAGTGTGTGGGGGCGCAGCAACTCATGAGTGTTCGTGCGCACTTGCAGCAATCCGTACCCGCGACCACCGTGCGTGCAGCGAAAAAAAAAACAAGTCCATCAAATTTTCTTCACCGGGATGAACTGAAACCTGCCTGATGAGCTGCTGTTGGCACGCCTTTGATCAGAGGGTTCACACTAGCGAACATGCATTGCCCACATAGTTATGGTATTGACCAGATGACAGTGTATCGTTTTTGACTCAGCCAGATGACAACACTCATGTCGTTGGAGACTGTGTAACTGCCTACATGCCTCATGTATGCGTTCAGGTAGATGCATTCTGCCTCGGCTGCATTAGTCCATCATTACAATTGCGCGCTCAAGAGTCATCTCCCAAACTCCACATGTTCTACGCGCGGCAACAAACTTCGCCAAAGCTCAAGGCCACATCTCTCCAACCACTTGTTTTAAACATTGCAAAAAATTATAGGTAATGTGGGAGGAATATAGAATAATATTCCCTAGTATGAAGAGTCGTTAAACTGTGGTTAATTTTTGGTTGTGGGGAAAAGGCACGAGGGATCCGGTCCCGTTCGCAAAAGGAGCTTAAACAGTCGAAACAAGAAAAAAAACATTCAAACAGCTGCTATTAACTAACTAAATAGGCTTCAAACTCATATGAATCGTAATGGATTTCGTCAAAAGATAAAGAATTATAGGAAAAACAGGTGTGCTGCTGTACTACAAGACCACCATACCAGCACAAAGTACTCACGCATAACTCCAGCAATACCTCAAACTCCCCATCCCATCGGTAGCCCAACCGCTAATCCTCAATCAAATCCCATCAGCAACGAGCGTCCTGTATCACCGATCACCTCCCTCACAGTGGCACTTCCTCGTCTTCCTTCCATCATTTCCATTCGGATGCCTATCGCCGAACTTTCTTGGGGATATTCTGACCATGGACGTTTCGGAGATGTTGGATTAGATTATCCTTTCTCTTAAACCCCTTGCTGCCCTTTCTGTTGCATCCGTACTCATGGCAGTCCAAAAGTGCTGGCGGGCTTTGTGATACATCGCGATGCACGTCTTGCATATGTCGGCCAAGAGCCTGGAATAAATGGCCGCAGATTCCGCATCGATGGCCGCGTTCAGGTCCAACGGTAGAGCTATTATGACTATCAGAGATTTAGGACATGAAGCGAAGTCTGTTTAATAAGGATACTCACCTTGAACCGCTAGAGACAGAGCTGCTTCTGGAAATACCGCTAGCAGTTGCGTAATTGCCGTTGCTAGTACCCCTAATTCAAGTTGATCTTCAGCTTTATTTGGCCAGATAGGATGAATGAATATTACCACATACCTTCCAGATGAATTTCTCGCCCGACGGGAGGAGCCTTCGTCATAAGTCTGTAGCATAGTGCTGCCAGCATGGTACACCTCTAGTAAAACCGGTGGAGTATGATGAATCGGCACCCCTAAGCCACTATTTGCATGAGTTACTGAATAGTAGTCGTTTCTGATAGCCTGTCAGCCTTTGGCTTCACATCTATTGGGAAATTACCGGGCCGTGGCTTACAGATATCTAGTTGAATCTTGAAATCTTTCGCTGTGCTGGTTGACACAATGTGTTTCGGCAAAGTCCCTCTCCTGTAATGATAGGGGAGGAATACACGGTGTATAGGGCACCTCGGTTGATGCCATATTCGGGGACAGAAACCCGGGCTGTATTCGTGCCGCAGAATCTTGCGTTAATATGTACTGGGTGGACAAGAGATATATGAATTACACAGAATGAGGGATACTGACTGGAGACGGGGTAGATACCCCTTGAACATAGATGCTGGGAATATTTGTTCCAGAACCCATGACTGGCACTGCCTGTGGTGTGGATTGTCGCTCCGGATGTCGAGACACTCGAGACACAATATCCAGCGGTTCGTTTGTGCTGAAACGTTGACCTTGGAAGTAAAAATTACCTCGCTCCCTTTCAGAATAAATGTTTAGAGGCCTCATCGGAAGAAATAAGCGATTCTTGACACCTGTTGCACTGCCGTTTATGAAAATCCAAGGGCCAGCTATGTGTCCCACTCTACCAAATACACTGTAGCCAGTCTGCTGGTGCAGACGGGTTGCGCTGCAGTCTTGGCGAGTAGTGAGAAATAGATGTCCTTGATGCCGGCCATGGTAGGGGGGGTATCAGACATCTTATAGATGAGCCTTGTCGAAACAGACAATCCACCAAACACCAAACTAGAGACCGATGTCGATCCCATTTTTCCAATGGTCACACCAATACCTGGCCGCATGAGATTCTACCTGAGGGTTTGCTAGGCGGCCTTGTAAAAAGCAGGAAATCAAGGCGCAGCACTGGGGTTTAAGGGAAAACGTGTCAACCCTTGCTGCATCTCATAGACTGAGTCGTCCTAATCGCGAACTGTACCAATGGGATCCCCCACCTATAGATAATCTTTTTGGTGTTAATCGTGTTTTTGGTGCAACACCATTGGCCTCATGCTGAGGTGCTGGTTTAGTTGACAAAGCACCGAGGGTGCTGGTTTAGTCAATAAAGCACCTAGAGACCACCGAGAGTGCTGGAAAAGCCACAAAGGCAGATATACCCCAACAGGAGCTAGCAGATGCTTGAAATGCATAATGAGTAAGTTTGTACTCTGTAGTTTAGGCATGGTGTATATATCGCACGACAAGAGCGAGGAAACGCGCAAAATGAACTGCCTCCAAAAGCGCCCAACAACCAACAACGCCGAATTCAATTCTTGAAAAAACGAGATGCAGTCCACTGATGTGGCTCTGTACATAGTCTTGCATTCGATCAAAATTTGCAGGGGTGAAGGGTACCTTTTGCGTCGGGTGTTGCGGGATCGTCATCCTCACCTCTCAAGCTTTCCTCTGAAGAAGCCAGGTTTTGTGACGTCTGAGTTTTTCGCAGCAATGATTCTGAGACCTTTGCGTTCGGCTATGACCTTATATATTGATGGTAATCATGGCCGACTTTGTGGAATCGTCGACCTCATTGAGAAGGGTTTCCCAATTTTGTCACGTGACTCTCCTGGTGAAACGGAGCAAACTCTGTCCGTGTCTCTAGCTGTGACGAAACCACAACAGTTAGTTCAATTTTAAGGTGACATCTGGGTGATTGGGAAACTAACGCAGAAGGCTTCGTGGATGCCAAAGCTGGCTTAAGCAATCGTTCCTACTGCGGAACGCGTTTTAATCGTCTATATCGTGATTAACGAGCAAATTTTATGTAGCATATCATTACTGAAGCTGTAAGATTTTCTCGCTATTAGAGCATTCTTAGCTCGCTGCTCTTGCCCCACACGCTCGTGTGAAGTCAGTGGGCAGCCGGTTTACACGCGCAAACTGATGTTAACAATGATTTCGATTTTGCGAGTAACACCATGATGGCGTCGATTCGTTTTACAATACTAATACTTGTTTAAACATCAAAATTAGAATTAGCCCAAAATCAAGAAATGGTAGATCTGGAGCAAAAAAAGGGGGAACGTACCGTCTGGGAGCCAAAAGGTACTCGTGCACGCGGAGAATGGGGGTTACTGGTTTTATACCAAAGTGGCACTGGTTGGGTTTTTGGAGACTTGGTAGGCGCCTGTGTTCCTCCGTTTTCTGGCTTGCCTGGTTGCAACGCTGTCGCGTCATGCTGGCGCTGTACAATGATTTCGATTACCAGAGTGGAGCCCAAGTTAAAGGATGTATGAGTACCAATCTACTTCACCTAGCGAAATCAGCTTCTCGAGCAGTCACATCGCATGTTCGCCTAGAGGCCAGTTAGGCGGAGTAGGAAATGAAAGGAATGAGCCTTTGGTTTCCAATTGCCAACCCACAGTAGAATTCCGTCGGCATATTCATCTGTATGGCAAGGCGCAACTTAACTCACCGACTGGAATCAATTTTGTTGTAACTACCATTTTTCTAACCCCATCTGCCGACCTCATGCATATTTGCGCACACAGTTGCACACAAAAAAGCAAATTGCTACTATGCAACCTCTTCGAAAGCGAAGAGAACGTCAGCTATCAAGAGCCGCACTGGACTGGGGCGTTGTATCGACTGTCTGGCCTATTACAGTACAAGTCGTCGGTAACAAGGCTTCGCAAACAATCTAAGATCGACATGGTTACATTGTTAGTTTCCTCAGAGCCTCGTCCGATCTGTTCCGAATATTTACCTCAAAGCAGAAGGCACAACCCAGATATCTACCTGAATGCACGAGCAACATCATACATTACTGCGCCCCCATTTGTTGCGCACATCCAAGGTTTTGCTGTAGGCATAGATATGATATTGGCAATAGCTGTACCTTGAAACCACGAAATGGCCACAAGCGCCAGCCTTGCAGAACACGCATATGCAGCTAATGCACTTGGCAAGGCTCCGGGGGAAACAAACCTCGAGTAGAGAATGGTATTGGATTGTTGGGACGGAAGAGAGATCACGCCGGGTGTTCTAAAGTTCCTGAAACTCAGGTAGTTAGGCAATTACGCTCTTTAATACTCTTGAGCAAGCGCTAAAAGACCTAAATTTAGTCATATAGGATATCATATTCTGCCTTGTTTGTTGATAGCCAAGAATACGTGAACTAGGAAATCCATGGCGCCCAGCAGTAAGATTCCTCAACGATTACAATATCAAAGAGAAGGGGGAGCCGTCCGGCTGTGTCCCATGCCGCTTTTTTAGATCGTAATTTTTGTTGAGGTAGCTTGATAATCCGCAAAGGCCTCGCCCACACACTACTACTAGTTTCGAAGAACCATTCTAGTAGCTTCCTCAGGCACAATGTGTCAACATCATGAGTCATAGATACGGGCAGCTACAGTCTCGAATATGTTAGCGCATGTACTAACATTCAGGCAGACCAGAGAAATCTATATCTCTCCTTTGAAGTGTACAGTCGAAGTTGTAGTTTTGATATGAGGCTGAGTTACACTAAGATGCATCATTTATATCAAGCTAGCTTCTTTTTTGTGGCGTAGGGCTAGTCATTAATCTTCCTCACTCTTCACAATTCCCCTCTCTTTTGTTTCCGGCGTTGGGACCAATACTTTAAATATTCGTTTCCTTTGCGGTGCTTTTCTCGAGCTTTACCTCGAGTCGTCGCATTGACGTTATAGATCTACCTAGTATACTCTGTTGCTGGCAAGAAAGTATTTCGGGGCTGTGAAGTCTTAATAATCAAAACTAAGTCTAGTTGTGCATGGCAGGGGACCACATGGGTAGCTAGTGCTAAACTACCTGTTGGAATTAAATCGGCTTTGCTTGGAGTGTCTTCTCTTCCTCTCATGATCTTTTGACATAACTAGGATCTACGCCACTCTGTGGGGAGGTTTGCATGCAATGGACGTTTAGCACATTCCTATATTTGGAGCACTTGGTAGTGGTGTTCTAGGGTGGCTATGTTGGTATCTTGCCATGACGTGCAATGCCGAATAAGTTTATACGGCCACAATTTGAGGGTTGCCGAACATGCCTTGTAGCCTCAAAACCATGAAATTGACTAAACTTGGATTTTGTATGGCAACTTCAAGTTACAGGTAATCATTCGAACGCACCCTAAGTAATTTGTTGTAAGATTCTTCCTACTCTAAATTTCAACACATCTCACGCCAGAACTCGTGTATTGCGGCTCTAGTCGTTAGTGGTGATACGAATGGCAACCACGTGACCCAGAAAGATTGCTTACCGTCTAGAGCAAGACAAAGTCAATGTTAACGTCGCTATAAGGTTAATTTTGTCTCATTCCGAGACTCTCGTTGTCTTCGCTCACAAACTCGCTCGGCAACGAAAAGTTACGAGGCAGCACCACTAGAGGCTGGGCACGAACAAGGGTTAATTTAGGACAGCCCGAATTTTTTGAGTTAGCTAGAGATCACCTAGATACTCCTGCTGTTACTTGTAGATGAAGATAGATAATTTGGTAGTCTACGGGTAAGGACTTTATCCCACTAATCAATCATTATTTGTGTGTTAGAGCTCGTGTCAAGCCCTGTTATTGTACAGAAGACTCTGACTTCGCTTTGCAGCGAGTGAGGCGGAAAGTCTGGGCACGAGAGCAGTCATGCCCACAGCAGTCTCTTAGGGTAGGTTATTTACATATATGCAACACATTTTCAGAACTAGGATGAGATGCGATGACTGATATAAAAGATTATCTACGGTGTGCTTGCAATTGTGTCCTCTCATTCACGCCTGAACAACAAGAGAAAGTTCTAGTGTAATAGTGAAGCGCATTATTTTACTACTTGTTCTATGGTCATCGATATATTGATATCATCTTTGTCGTACGTACTTGGATCAGGGCTGTAGTTAGTACTCCTTAGATTAAGGATTAAGTAAGACTATATACAATAATACTAGACTCACCCAACAAGCTTCCGCATAGCGGGAGATAGCGCGTTTGACTGAGACCAACGTGCAGCAAATAAACTGCCGGTACCGGTATGCCTCCATTTATGTACCCCACAGGCGCCTAGGCCCCCCGGCTTAGTTTCCTGTATTGACTAACCGATAAAGCCTCAACTTAAGCGCGCTTGACATCGCTCGTTGCCGGACTGCCGGAGAAGGAGAATCATTGCCATACGAACATATGTACCACTTCTACGACCCGTCCGAGCGATTGCCGTCTGTGATACCGCCGTTACTAGGGATGTGCCGAGTCCTAGGCACAGAGAAGTTCTTGGCACACCTTGCAAACAGATCTCGTCCGGAGTCCGGGGACTTATTGACAAGAATTGGAACGACTTTGATAATAGTTAAAAGCGCCATCTAAATATCACCATGCTCCTACGGCCTTTCTAGTATCACTTAAAGTTTCAAGTCCTATACACCCAGGGCGCCCTAAGAAGGAACTCCCAGACGCGCCGCCAGAATACGTCACCCTGTTCTTTGAACATCTCAGCAAGAAGGGAATGAAATTGTGCTTCTGCATCCCGTTTCACATCATCTAATACATTCATGGAGTTCCCGGATGTCTGGAGACTTTCCAAAAAATGTCCTGGGGCATCTCCCTCGTGGTGTCAATAATCTCCTCAGGCCCGGGATATCGGTTCTCATGGCTAGATAGCACTAGTGCAGACTGGCCTATACGATCAATCTATGCCGCCTGCCCTTAGGAATCGCAATACTCCACTGTGTGGCCACGTTCTTCATACGGTTCGCTATCAAAGACGCAGCTTGTCTGCAACCAAGGGATACCGATAGCATCTATATCGAGGTGATGCGGACGAGCAGAACATCTGTGAAAGCGAACCATTCGTGCTGGGGTGAAGTCAGATCCTCCGGTTCTCTGCTGATCTAGTTACATGTACGGCTACGCTGTCGGCATGCATGAATATCATCGCTACTTTGTGAAGATCGAAAGTTTGCATCTGGAGGGATAGGCATACCGGGGTACGGATGTTTTTATGTACTACTTCCTCAAGTTGAAAGAGCTCATGAGTTTTATGATCGGTTTCTGCTTTCGAAATAGGTGTCTTAAATAAGGTGGTATAACTGTGAGTGATGATTTGACGGAACAGAAGCAAACCGGGGAAAGTGGACGTCGTCGAGATCTCGCGGAGAGCGGGAGAGCTGGATCCGGAGAACGGTGGAGGGGTTGCAGATGTGTGGAGTAACGAACTGCGTGCTGGATTGTTCTGTAGAAAAGGAAATTCTTCGTCTCGAGGATGGAGGGAGTATTTTGAAGTGTAGATAGGAGGGAGTGAATGGGAGTTTCCATAAGGCTAGGCGTAAGACTTTGATTTGATGTTATGCACAGTTTGGGTGTGGCGATATGGTTCTTTTATGGAAGCATTGTAAGGGAATGATAAAGGAATGAGGCAGCGTTTCCCCTGTAATATAAAAAACTGAGGAGACACAATCTTGCCCGAGTTATGAAGCAAAAAAAGTTTTACTAAAAGTAGATTCGATTAAAGAAGTGGCAAAACGCACATGTACACCTATAGGACATGTCCACGTACTATACCGAGTGTAAAGATTCGTACGAGATTTCGAGTGTGACGAATTTTAATACCGAATGCCCAAGAGTAAGCTAAATTCGCAATAAAACCCTTGAGTCGGACCCTCCGTGATGTGGACTTACGAACCTTGACGCTCGGTACAGTAATTCCAGAAGGCGAGTTTGTGGGTGTTTCTCCACAGATATATTATCAAACGCAGTAGCTAGCACTAGCGCTATTGCTGAATGCTTAAAACGAGACTGGCATACGCCTCGTCTCGTTGGCCATAGTCTCGATGCACCACACACTGAGATAACGTTAGCCATCTCACTCGCACAATCTCAGGACATGGGAGGTCTTGCAAATATTGCATAATTTACTGTATGTGGCGAGCTCGAGGAGAGCGGCTGGTGCCTAGTGGTGAAGCACTGCATTGTTGTATAAGGCTGGGGACAAAAGTCGTTGGTAGAGTGTACACGTGCGTGACAACCACCACCACCACCACATGAAAAAAATGCCGTCTACACCACCACCCAAACCACAATTTTAGAGCTCAAATGCAATTTCCATTTGCATCAGAATGTAGCTAATTCCACTTTTAGACCTCTCTTTTGTTCTCTTGTTTTGTTGTGGAGAAATATGACTTTGTGTGGTGGTGGTTGCGCTGGGTTGCGCGGGGAACGCCCAACGACTTTTGTCCCCAGCTTCATACAACTGTAGAGTACATGTAGTGCAGGGTGGCAAATTGATTCTGGGCGAAAGCATCTGCCAAATATATGGGCCACACCTTGTGCATACTCTAAGATACATGGTATATGGTTGTCATCGTCTATAGCTTCATTTAGGGCACTTTTCAATTGACGCTTCGGGTTTCGAGTTTGACTAGAGCTCGGCACCGAGTACAGAGTATATCCATCGCCCAGCTCACTTTTGGGAGGGGCTTATCTCCGCATGTGCAGCTGTGACGCCATCAAACATGTGACATTTCAAGATAGAGTTCGCGATGCGCAATTTCAATTGGCCGGTTCCAACCTCATCTCATCTCACTAGTCTCGGGGTGTGGTACACTTCGTCACAGCAGCTGCCAGTTCTTAGCGCCAACTAACGTAAGGCTTTACTAGAGTAGATACCACTGCGAGAGATACTCTTTCCTAAGGTCTAGCCAATCCATCCGCCACCTTGTCTCGCACCATCCCTCTCATCGTAAACTACATGAGGAACGGGTAAAGTGCAAGGATAGTAGGCTGCTGAGGACGAGAAATTTTTCCACCACGGGCATAAAAGGTGGCGATATTTAGTCTGCAATAGGCTATTGTATAGTACAGTACCAGCATGGCCACCGCTGTAAAAGAAAAAGAAAAAAACTCGGAGAACGCTGTGCCAAGCGGCTAAACTTCGAGGAGGATACTTACTTAAGTACTTACTGTAAGAAAAAATGGGGGGTTTTGCAGACGGACGCAAGTTGGTCTACTGGGATGAACTGTTGAACTGTCACTATTGTGTTCAATGGCGGTTAGGGGACCGTTCTTTGATTGTTTTATCCCAGCGCCCGACTTGCGTTTGTCTGCAAAAATTGCAATTTTTTCTTACGGTAAGTAGCTAATTCTCTATCTTATTATGTATGATGTAGTCTCCGCCAGTACGTTAGACGGCGGCGGCACGATGGCGCGGGAGTGGGAGCGGCACAGCATCGGGCTTTCTTTACTTCCTACTTACAAGCCAATCAGAATACAGGGAGCGGCTGCGCACATATTGATAAGATCTTCTAGCAGTCTATAGTATCAGTGCTCGTACTGGTTCGAGACTTCCTTCACCGAAACATAGCCATTGAAAATGACTCAAGAGTTTGTTACTGTGAGCACACGCTGATTCTGACCAACTCATTGCTTTCACCAATCCTTAATTGCGATCTTATCTAATCTTAATGATGGAACCTAAGCCACGCCACCCGCGGCAGGTAAACGGAACATACTGTAGCGACAGATGAGGTGCCCAGAACGACAGATTTTGGTCTAAATACGTAAGCTAAATATATTACAACTCTGGTGACGGTACTGTTCAGTCCAGTGGCGAATACGGGGCATCCATGACTAGCCCGCCCTCTGTCCACCTCATTCCCCTCAGCATAGCCCCATGTCCACATATATACTAATCACCAATGGGCTTGAAGGTAGAGGTGTGGTTAGAGGAGATATTGCTTAATGCAGCGGTTGACATCCCGATTTAAACTCGATGTGAGGGTGTCAAATAGTTTCCGTATTTTAGGAACATGACAATATTGTAATAAGATGAACCTATGAGGAAGAATATGAACTACTAAACAGGAAGAGGGAAAATTAGTGTACATGCACAACATGAACAAATTATCACACTTTACATATCTATATCTATCATGTAAGGCATTTTTTCAAACCAAGATCTCACATAGGTATCCCGGGCCAGTCGTGGATTCGCATTTGGGCAGCCCAATGGTGCATATCGGCCCATCACCAGATTCCCGGGCCATCCATGGATAGCCCGTATCCACCCCTGGCCCTGAACAGTACCGTCTTTAAATGACACCCCGCAAGCTGAATACCGATGAGTGTGATGACCGAGCGTGTCCGGATTCATCTCGGACCGCGGAGTACCGACATGCATGGACACCTTGTGCATGACAATGGCGGTCAGTTGACCTGTCATTTATCCATTCCCAATATTGATTGGCGGTGGTCTCGTCTCAGACTTTGGAATTCACTGTGCTCAATGTGCTTGCTTTAAATTGTCTAACGAGATCAAACTATTAGCGAGATCTCTAAGGCAATAGCGTCTACGCAGGAGACTTTGGAGAGGCTTACGACCAGGCCTGGTTTTGGTGTTAGTTTAACTTAGTTACAGGCACATACCTAGCTACCACTGCTTCGCCAGGCTATGGTATCTATGTATATCTACTCGGCGCCCCCTTAGGGGGATGTGGCTATAGTATTCCGTATATTGTAGCACTTTGGGATAATAAGGCTCTCAAACCTTTGTCTTCGCCCATTCCAGCACACACCGAGGTATTTGGTCATTGTGGCTTCACGGGTCCGAAAACATTGCCACCAAGACTCAGGTTAGTTTAATATCTAAGGTATACCAGTAAATCTTGTTATGTACTAATTTTTTCTACCATCGAATCAACAGCTTTGATACAAGTAATACACATAATTTTCTTTACTAGGATGTAACTCGAGTCTAACTATATATTTTGGCGCAATCCCAAATTCAAAGCTGTGTTTATACAAATCCCAAGACGACATGCTCAGGACCCAAAATCAACATCAGTACGAACACGGAATTTTCTTGGTTCCCAATAGCATACACAATACCGCTACAATCGAGAAATGGCCACAGAATGATGCTGATATCAGTGGGGGGTACGGATGTCTGTGGGTTAGTTTAAAGTTTAACTCGTAGTTAAATTGGGAGTTAAACTGATTGCTTCTTACATAGGCTGATACCGGTTCACAGGACTTTTCCACCACAGAATTCAGGGCACCGATGACCACAGAAGAACTTCATAATGACGTCTGCTTAATCAATTTCCTCATGAAGATACCGACTAACGTTGATAGGTGGTTAGGTCGGTTCTTCCGCTCCCAGCTACGAGCCAGATAAGAGTACCCCTGATCAACCCTCCGAAGAAGCGACAATGGGATTTTATAATTTGAACGGCGCCCTCGAGCTAGGGGGGTGGAGTAGCATAGACTTTGCAAGATGCCCTCCTCATTACAACCCATCCCAGCACCCTCCGCTAGGTACACCTGGTTCGTCCGACTTGCAGTTCCCCGATTCGGGTTGGGAAGATCCTGGAAAACCGGGCAGGTATCTTGGGGTTCCGTAAGCAGCGACTATTGATCATCGAACGAATAAGACACTAATGACTGTTAGCAAAAGCCGCCAGCCGAGTGATTACGAGCATGTAGACCATAGAATTGGAATCCACCACACTCCAACAGCTATACGAGATAATACTCATTTGATTAATATTAATAATCCCAAGTCTCCTTCCGCGCGGTACGTTGTTACGTCCCGAATAACGAAACACACTGAATATTTCGTGTCTTTTAGGATGATGAAAAAAGCACATGCCGAAGAAGAAGCAGCCACAATTAGCATCGAGAACTTCCCCGCAGGATCGCGTCGGTGAGTTCATTCTTTACAGGGCTTCCCTGATTGGAATGGAGATCTGAGCGAAGCTGATCATCGTAATTGGCATAGAGCAACTGCTGAATCTTGTGGAACTTGTGGTCGTTCATTCAAGCTATTGAGTAGACATGCGAAAGCAAAGCACCCAGAGACGTTTCAAGCTCAGCCAAAACGATTTGACTGTCTAATGGTCAATTGCGATAGAAAGGGGGACAAGGCGTTTTCCCGTTCAGATAACCTTAGGCAGCATCTCCGCTTAGTGCACAATCAGCAGATTCCCAAAAGAAGTGGCAGAAGCTGCAAAGTTGGAGAATCGTGGTCCCCGGAACATCTGCCCGAGATGGATAGGTAGACATCGATGGAGTGGTATGAGGTAAGAGTCTAGTGTGCAAACGTTGGTGGTGGTTGTATAACCCGGGATCTAGGTATAACCCGTTGTCGGCGCGGGGATGAATTGTACAATTGATAGCAATAATGTACGTACCACAACGTTAAAAGAACAGTGGATGTGGATGCCGTAGATAGAAAATCCAGTAGCTTGTTTCTTTGTTTTGAATAGAATAATTGCTATAGCTAGTGGGTTCAACAATGCAGAGTCGATATGACCGCCAGAGCTTTATGCTTGTATTGCTCTGGTTTTGATGTTAGCGAATGATTCTTGAGTGTGACTGACAAGTAGGTTAGAGTTTATACCATACGTTCAAACAATTGATAGTGGTGGCAGGCAACAAGTTGCAAGGAGGCTCGAGAGCGAACACGGAAGCCTAGAGTAGATAAACGACATCGGGAAATGGATAGCCGTTGGAGTCCATGATGACCCATTAATACACCATGACGTTGGAAGATTTAGACCAATAGCTAGTACTAAATTACGCTTTAATTGTAGTTTTGCCATAGTCTTCTAAAATCCGATTTGTTAGAGTTTAGTCTGGAAAGGTCAATTCCAACGGTGCCGCCTGAAGTTTATGAACCGTTGGAATATTAAAAGTGAGAGAAAAAGAGGAATATGAAAGGAGATAAGAGGAATGTAATAAGAGGAAGGGAGTATGTCTAGTCTTATGATGCTCTAGTTGCTGCGTAGGAGCGAATAGATCAGAGTTTAGATAGTACGAGGGTAACGGACTAGCCGAGAGGCGAGAAAAAAAATTACGGTGACATGGAAGTTTCAGGTAAGCTGTGGGGCTTACCTGCCTTTCCGATTAGGGTCGATGCGATGTCGCAGCGTCATCTGTATTCATGATCGGCATATGACTACATGTAGAGTACAATGAATGCGCTATCGCTCCTCCGGCCTGAGGTACACAATTTCTTGAGCACACAGCCCGGGGAGACCATTAAAGGGTGAGCTTATTCCTACCGCTCCATCCCGGTTTGCATATCCGCTTTTTGGTTTAGAGTACTTGGACTTCAACTACTGGAACCGCTATATAACCAGCGCTTTCACCAGACTTTGTCACGTTTGTACAGGTGCTAGACCTCCGGGCTCGTCGTCAATGCCCTAAACCCTCCAGTAGTCCCCCACACAACTCATTCATGAGGCAAGATTCGGTCAAGGCCGACCTTCCTTACGTCATATAATATGTCGGACAACATCTCTAGCATATCACTAGAGAATTACTGGCTCTGATCAGAAACCCAAGTCAACACAGCTTCGCACACACAATCGACGTTGCAATTGGGTCAATGACTGCATAGATATGCATACGTATCCATTTTTCCTACGGTAGATTCTAAAGACACGGCGGTCGATATTGCTGTATATCTAGAAAGTCTACAGAACCAAGCTCTTTGATATATCACAGTTGTTGTACTGTGCATAAAGAATTTCTGGTTACAGCCTGGTGAATCCAAACAGAGGCTTGATCACTGCTTAGCGAATACGAGGTGCTAGCCAATTTCTGAATGTAATGGTGAATTTAGAGTATCCGTAGTAGTCCATTCGTAGCACTCGGTTGTACTGCTCGGTTGTACTGCTCGGTTGTACTGCTCGGTTGTACTGCTTGTTCATCATTTGCACGTCTCCTGGCGAGAGAATTTGACACGCTTCATGAACGATCACGCGTACTCTTTGATAACTGGTCTGTTCAAATAGTGATGCTAGAGAAGCTTGATTGTATATTATCTAAGAGTGCCACAAGGCCATATATATATGAGTACAAGTGTGAATGCGTGCGTACGCATCTATGTATAGACTTATCAGGCCGACAGTAATCTCCGGCCATACGAGACTTATCTCTGGCCACAGAAGACAGAGACCTATCATGCAATATGGTCTGTTACATAAATAGATCTCAGCCCTCGTATCTGGTATTTATACGGGCTGACGGTGTTCAGCTGTCTCTATACATAAATGAGTACGTACGCATTCGTACTTGGACTACCATATATATATGGCCTCTATGGTCCTCTTAGATAGTACAATCAAGCGTCTCTATCTCTACTTTTAACAGGGTCTGTTGACGAGAGCAGCAAGTTGCAATGGTGGCAAAGGGTGGCACCGGCATACCCGAAGATATACCCGAAGATATACCCGAAGATTCTCTGTATATATGTCGAGTCCTTTTCCTTCTCTCATCTCTCTGTCCCATAGTCTATGCACACGATTCTCCCCTTCATATTCGCAACAGAGTCCCCAAACCACGCACTGGACAGATTACCGACCACAATGGTGTGGAATAATAATGAACAGAACACCCTATGATTACTGATTATCTTCAGTCCTTTATGCATGGTACAGTGCTTTTACCACGGGATGTTGGATTATGTCAGACCAACGACTGATTATCACTCCCTCCAGATAATCAGGGAATTTGTACACATAACGAGGGAGTAAAAAGTTGAAGCTACCCTAAATTGCTTTATGCTTGTATTTCTGCCAACCTTTTCCCTTTCATGTGCTGACTTTGAATTATGTATGCATTCACTTTACTGGTAGGATTCCTGGTTGTCGTCAGCCCGGAATAGCGATGTCGATTGACTTGTAGGCCAGCTCTTCACTTAACTCTACGCGGCCGGTTTTCCGCTGATTAACATATATATACGGCTACGCTGTCGGCATGCATTTGCTATGGACCTTATCGCTGCCTACTAAGGACTGAAGTTTGCGTCGAGGAGGTTAGGCGTAACGGGATACGGACGTTTTGTCTTTATTCCCCTTACACCGAAAGAGCCCTGAGCTTTACGAATGGCTTTCTGCTGTCGAAATTGGTGCCCAAAGAAGGCACTACGAGTTCTGTTGAGAAGTTGATGTAGCAAGAGCAAACCGAGAAAATAGACGTCGTCCGAATCTTACAGGGAGTGGGAGAACGATGGAGGATTGCAGACGTGCGGAGTAACGAAGTACGTGCGGGATTGATCCGCAGAAAAGGGATTCTTTAGCTCGAGCTGATGAGAGAATTTTAAGCGTAGGCTGGAGGGAGCGAACGACAGTGTCCAAAGGGCTAGGTGTACACTTGCTTAATCTGATGCTATGCGAGGCTTGAAAATTACGATAGGGTTTACTTTGGTTAAAGAATCGGTAGAAAATAACAGAAGAATGGAGCTGCGCTTAATGTGATAGAGTATTGGCAGGGAACTTTCGAATAGCCAGGCGTTCTCACACCTTCGCGGCTGTTATATAACGATATGTACTATCAATATATATCGTGACTTCAAGGAACTATATCATACGATCGAAACAGTCGAACGAAACACCTTCACAACCTACTACCGGCAGGATGATTCATACGTCTGCGCCGGACATTATCACCATCGTCTTGTGCAAAAGTCGATGCCTCGACTCATACGTGCAGGTCTAAGTTGGAGCCTGATTCGACTCGGATTCGGAGAGTCAGCTGCACAACCCAAGCTCCAAGTTCCGTCATGTATATCACCCGCTTACTATTACGAGTCCAGGTACAGCACCTCAAATCCTGGTTCCAGAACCAGTTCTCGATGGTTGGTCGTTTGATTCCCACCATAATCTTAATAGCCTTTCTTGTCACGCCGGTCAAAAAACCACAAGTTATATCATCGAATAATTTCCCTATAAAAACATCCCTTACATGTTCTACAACGTGTGTTATCGCCTGCGGATTCATTCGGGACCTCCCCGAGTTGCGCTTCTGGTTAATTAAAGCTCAGATTAATTTTAATTATAAATCCAACGTCGCAGCTACCGACTTTCGAAAGTGTTGCATTTCCCCACAACCAGATCAAGGATGCACATATTGGTTAATTGGGTCTCGGAACTGGGCAGTGCCTCCGCCTTCGTCTACCGAGCACCAATAAATATCAGCGCCGTGCCTAGCGGCCCATAGGGTAGTCTCGAACCGCTACTAGCGTAGTGGTCTAGTCCAATATGTAGGTTTTTTAGAGTAAGTTTCGTTTGGGTCACTTAATCCAGGAATTATGCGAAATTTGACGGTCTTACACCAAATTTGGTGGCAGAAATTGCGACTGGCACCAAATTTAGCGAAAGCAATTGCGACTGGTACCAAATTTGGCGGAAGCAATTGTGACTGGCACCAAATTTGGTGGGTAGGTCACCAACAACCCGCCAAATTAAATGGCAAGTCACCAAATACTCTCATTAGGTGACCCAGTCAGAACTTACTCCAAAAAACCCTAATTCTGGACCAGACTGCTATGCCAGTAAGCAGTTCGAGACTACCCGTAGGGTACGGCGATTTTACCACACCCCTTGCGGTAGATAAATACTGAAGATCGATTGATTCGGTGCCAGAGAAAGTGGCTTTTCGGTCAGCATGGTACGATAAAACATTACATTTATATGTATATGGCTACTGCATTAAAAATCGTGTCCTCAGAGAATTTCTTGCAATGCATATTGAATGACTTGGCTCGATACTCGGCAAACCGCTTCCTACCCCCAAATTGCTTAGCATTTGTCCTGAGTCGATTGTCCAATTTCATGTTTGCGAAAGATCTAGCCATAGACCGAAGTGAAGTTGGAGAGCAGCTGGGTAGATTCGGCGCTCGGCACGGCGGTTTTGTTTGGCATCGTCTGGCATGGGGCATTGCTCTTTGTTGAAAATGACTCAAGAGCTTGATATTATACGCATGCACTGATGCACTGTACTCGGAGGGTGCCAAAAGTCGGACGCACTTCCAGATATGGTATACTAAGTCCTGGCAGCCATTTTCCCGATGCTAGAACATACAAGGTACGGTGGCGGCTTCGCCGCCCTTTGGAGGCGCCCAGATTGATCTCCAGCCCAGCCAACCCAGAGTTGACATTTTTAGCAGCTCCTATGCTTCCAGATGTATATGGCTCTAACATACTCCTGGAATTCAAATTTATTAGATGATCTCTTGGCTAGCTCCTAGTGATCTAAGTCCGGGTGAGTCTCTATTGTTTCTGTGGCTAGAGCAAGCATATTGGTGACTGTGAAGATGCCTTCCACTGGGTAACTCCAATCAATTCAAGTTCATTTAAGTCCATGAGTTTTGCCTCTGATCACAAAGTGTTCTATACATGAACTATGCATAAACAGATCCTCTTTCACTTCCTGGTCTCCAATTTACTATATCACTAATATTCATAGTGCAGCTGTAAAAAAATGCTCCAAAATGC
>Ga0307515_10004082_pt1 | contig 30435 bp, 21 predicted proteins | sample 17_EM_MG_FD_194513 | JGI IMG/M metagenome (GOLD analysis project Ga0307515, IMG submission 194513) | Populus trichocarpa ectomycorrhiza microbial communities from riparian zone in the Pacific Northwest, United States - 17_EM | ecosystem: Host-associated > Plants > Roots > Unclassified | place... | reverse complement strand
TTAATAATATTAAGCTCTTTGCGAACTCTTATAGGTAGATCCTTTATATTATTTATAGTAACTTTAGCCTAGTATATTATCCATTTAAGGACTTTATTACTAATAATACAATTAATAGGGTTTTGGAGCTTTATTGCGCGTTTAATCGCTAACTCTATAAAGTTCTAGCGCGTCTCTACTAGCTTAATTAGAAGAAGCTTAGTATTAGCTTGCGGTATATTATCTTTACTTACTAATATAAGCTCTAGATCTTAAAGCTTAAGGAACTTTTTAATACGTTGGTTAGAGTTAAATATCTAAAAAATAATATTATAAAGCTTACTAATAGGCCTAATCTTCCGCTAAGCCAGTATTTGGCGGATAACCTTATCCTTATTCTCTTCTTCCTTATCTAGAGCGCTCAAATTTACGCTAAAAAGCAGTATATAGGCGACTAGGTTAATAATATAGCCTATATAATAAATATAATGATATAATAGATTAAATCTAAACTCTATTAAGAGGTTATTAATGTATATATTATTATTATCCGCGTTATCTATTATAAAGTAGCCAACCTACTATTTACTAATTTTAAACTTAGTAAGGATTTTCTTAATATTAGCTGCAATATTAACGCTAGTATATCGCTCTTCTTAAGGAGGGAAGGCTAGGAGGAAGGAGTAGTACTAATTTCCGGCGTCTATAAAGTAAATAATAATTCCTATATATAGGTTAGTAATTAATATAGTAAAGGCCTTAGAGTTAAGCTTACTAAGTAGTAATAGATAATTATAAGACGTCTAAAGATTAAAAAATAGATAAATCTTACCTAGCGCTCTATGCAGTAGAGCAGTAACTACTTCCTTATGTTAATTAAACTTAGTAATTATTAACTATTTTATCGTTAAATAAGTTGGTAGGAGGCCTGCGGTTAATATAGCTTAATTAGTATAACCTATAAGATCGTAAAATATGCTACTTTTAAGCTTATAAAATGGAATATTGTCGCGTATAATCTATTGTATTAAAAGTTAAGTAAAATAATCTACATTAACGCTTTAGATAATAGTATTTATTTAGGCCTAATCCTCTAGCTTATTAGCTTAAAGTTGCAGCTATTTAAAGACTAATTATCCTTACTTTACTTTTTCTATAGAGGTGTCGCTAGTATTATATTCGTCCTATATATACCTAAAGTAATTTAAGGTGCCTAAAGCTAGATATATATGTTATAGATAAGCCTTCTTTTTATAATAGAGCTTATATACCTAATACCGCTTGCCTAATTTAGCGTGCTTAATATTATATCCATACTTCTATATAGGCCTATAACGTCTACCCGCCGTTAGATAAGGAATATAGTAGCTAAGAAAACGCTTCCACTTAATTCCTTTATACTCTTCTTATTAGAAATCGGTAGTAAACGCGTTAACATTACTATCTAAGCTATAATTTAAGGCGAGCTAGAGGTTAGTAGGTGTAGTAGGATTAGAACAAGCTAGAAAGGATTAAGGTATTTATTTAGCTATTATCTAACGCGTTAAAAGCTATAGTAGTAATAGTTAATGGGCAAATCTGGTAGTAAAGTTCTTCTACCTACTAAGATACTGGCGGTAATATAACGGTGTAAATATTAGGTAATACTTGGGTAAACTTTTTTTAGTAAGGGAAACTAAGAAAAATAAGGTTTGGAGCATTATAACTTGTTAATCCTAGGAATATATTTCTATAATATTAAAAGTTTTAATATTTGTTAACCGATTTAATTTAATCGGGGCTTCCAAATTAATTGAATTAAAAAGCCAGCGAACCCTTAATCGGTTGAATTGAGTGCCAAGATTCAATCGATTCAATTCGATATTGAAATCTCGTTGATTGACTTGCAACCCTGGAGTGTTCTTGGCTGTTTTGAGGTAAGGATTCTTGTCTGTGATCGAGGCGGGACCTTCGTGTCCAACTGAATCGGATTTCCTTACCACCGTCTTACTACTGTCCCGGACGGCGACCCGGTCAACGACTCGGTCAACGACTCAGTCACCGACGCAGTCTTCTACCCCATCTTTCTTATGTATTTATAGAGGCTTTAGAGCCACATTCAATAGACAGAGTTCTCATACCTGATCGTCCGTTCAACACTTTGTGACTGCCTCTATTGTCTCTTAATTGATTGGGAGGCCTAAATGCTGGCTAAAAAGCTTCCCCCACAAAACACCGCACCGTTGAGGTGTAGTAAGGATCCTGGAGTCTGCAAAAAGCGCCTGCGGGGGTGTATAAGGGCGCACGACTGATTTGCGTACATTAATTACCTTATAAGAAGGCATTGTGAGGTGTAAGAGTGGTAATAAGGGTCTTGTTTACATCAAAATGGACTGCGCTCGTATGGACGAATATCGGCCACCTTTTTCTCCGACTGAGAGCCTGGTTAGGTTACTTCGCCGCTGTCGGGCAACCGCTACTGAAGAGAGTGCGCTATGAAGCGTCCATCTGATCACGGACATTTAATATATAAGGTGACATTACGGTGAGGTTGTTGAAGCTAACAAACATGATGAACGTTAAGATTGGCAGCTAGACATCCATTTGACTAGTTCCATACTGTGGGGGAACCGGAACAGGAGAAATCAGCGAAGGTGGTTGTATTATTTCTGTCTATCACATGCAAGGGCAGGTTAAGCTTTACTATATGTGCAAACTTCTGGAAGATCGAAAATCTGATGTAGAGCTGCCAATCTCATCAATCTATGGAATGCTTGTTGCGCTTTGCGAGGTCAGTGAACCTGTTAATCAGTAGTTCTACTGCACCAATGCGCGAACACCAGAACTACGACTATGCTTGGCAGCTCGTCAAAGGAGAGCTTGACTCGTAGGCATATTTTATCTGCCACTCATCTGTTTTTGCTATCATTTGGGTTATCCATTGAGGTATCCAATATAACGAGCAGTCCTTCATTCCGACATAAGGGAGTTCTAACTGTGGCAAGGCTAAGTTACGAAAGGGGTATACTAAAAGTCCAGCACAAAGCACTTGGAATATGCTCTGTGGGAGGCGTCAGTCCGCTTTAACTCAAAGACAGTTCTGGTACGGTGAAGGCCGCCCGGACTATACTCAGCGGACACAAAAATTTGCTGAACGCCATTCGCGCACGCACGTTTCTCACGTTCCGCCGCGCATACGTAACGTGCTGGTAGCAGGCGTTCGGCTCGTGTCGTAGGATCGCGTTGTGGACGTGATATAAAGATTTTCTTGCGCTCCGGGACTATGGAAAAGACTCGGAGCGGAGAGCGGAAGGCGGAGAGAATTTGACACTGTAGTAGTTATGTACGTGTAGCACATGAAGTGGTGGGGCTGTGGGATGTATGAAGAGTTTTCGTTGCCTAGCATGGCTTAGGACTATGATATTCGAGCGACCTGTGGAGTGAACCGATGGGAAGGTTAGTGGTGGCCCCCTCATTGATGTAAGGTATATTGTAGAATTCGTACCACAATCAACGAGCATAAAGAGTTGGCTATTAAGCTATGAAAGGCTCTGTGGTCATGGACCGTGATGTAAATGTTCATAGAATTCTGAAAATATTTATTTATTTATTGTGTTACCTGCTCTACTATCCAAATTGTGCTACCCGTTTGGCACACCCCGCAGTTTGGAGAAATTCTATCTATTTCCGACCACTTTGTACGCTGAAGCTGATATTCTGTCGTATGCTGCGGCGAGTCTAAACCTTCGAAAGGGTCTTGTGCTTTGTACTCATGAGATCTGCTCACAACAGTACCAGAACGTACTCTGCGAGTGGTCCCAACAATGCTGAGAAGTAGGCTCAAAAGCACCACTCGGAAATTTGCTCCTACCGCCTTTTCCTCGAGTGTTTCGCATAGGTGTTAAATGGCCGGAAATGGGGGTGCCAACAACCTCGTAATAATGATAATTTCAGACAACAACCACCTGGTCTCTCCTAAATTCTTAACGAGTCGTACCTCCACGCCTAATACACTGCTCGAAGGATCCATATTTTCTGTAGCTTCTAATGCCAACATAGGCAATCGCGAACAGAAACAATACTAATATGAAGAAGAATGTGACGATGGCAATGATCTCCGGTTTGTTAGATTTTCATGTCAGGTGCTTTGGGTCATCGCGGCCAAGACGCCGTTGTTCATATCGTTGCATCCGATGCCAGGCAGTCTCGTCTATTGCATGGAGGGATTCAATCGAAGCCAGCGAAGGGGGTACTGAGTCTGGATCGGAATCGGACTCGCAATATGCGCAACGTTGAACGTGATTAGTGGTACGAGAATCTTGACACTCAGTGTGAGGCGGAGGCATGAATGGAGATGGAGAATTTGTTTCAAGAGACTGTACTTTGCTGCTGTTAATCTGTGCTCACATCAGATGGGCTGTCATAATCTGTGGGTTGGGAGGACTGACCTCGGATATGGTTAAAAGATACCCAAACTATTTCGCTACAATGGACATGGGAAAGCTGAAGCAAGGCCGAAGGAAAAGCCAGAGCCGAGACAGCGAATATATCACAAAGTCTGCGAACAGCGAACAGTAGGTTTTTTTTGCAACCTCTTTTTGTAAATATGCTCGCGATAGACCAATTCAGCCCTGCTGTCAATCTGATGCGAGCCTACCTAGCAACTATCATGCTAATTCCCCTTTCCTCCACAACATACCAAAACGATTTCCTGCAAATTACAAGGAATCGGAGAAAAACAATAAGGGTATCTCTGCCCGCGTAAGCAAATAACAGACGGCGAGTGAGCTATGTTGTGCGATGATGCCACAGCCGGGAAATTTTCCGATTCCAATTTCAGCCTTGTACTCTCTCCAACTGTCCGCTTGAGCCAGACTACCCAAATTAGTTGGATAATTAAATCCAGAAAGATCGGGCTTAGCTGCTGTGCTCGGGCAGTGTGCAGCAAATTTGTCTGTGATTTTCCTCCTATGCCACTTCCTTCCTTGCTTGCAAGCAAATAAGATGTTTAGAACAGGGGTGACCACGAGTTTTTTTAGGGGTCCGGGTAGTAGACAAAGGAAATCGCTTAAAGCAAAATAGCAAGGAAATCTTGATATCGCAGCAGATAGAAACACAATCGCTCGCAATGCCAGGGAGAAAATGACCACGCTATGACGCTCCTACATGGATTTTTGATACAAGGAAAACTTCGAGAAATTTTGGAAAGGTCGGAGATGGTGTACGAAGCACTGAAGGACTTATAGGTAACATGCAGCAACGGGACCCACGCTTGAATAGCTCAGGCTACTGTACATGCTGCGGAGGAATGTATTGATTGTGATAGTATTGTGGTTGCGGTTGTGGCACGTCTAAAATTGGGGTTGGCGTGGAAGGATACAAACGTGGGAGAAGTCCTTGGCTCTTGCCAATATTGGAGTCGCCGAATTGTTCGTTGTCCGGCGTGATGGGGGGTGTGAGACAGCCATGTTGCATGACGGCACCGTAGTGATTCTTTTGCGGGGTCTGTGGCCCAAGGTATGCGCCTGTTGCAGGTTTCTGCTCTTCGCAAGGCATTGCTACTGGTGGTGTTGGTGGAGCCGCGGCTCGCCTTGCAATTTGGGCCTGGCGTTGTAGGAACTCGTCGACTGTAGTTGAAACAGATGACAAGTGCATTGACGAATATTTTCTTGAAAGCACCTGTGATGGTTGATATAGATGGTTGGACAGGTTCAAAACGGTCACAGGGTCGTAAGCTCCAGCCCAGTCAGAGTGCTTAGACTGCGTCCGAGATAAGATGCACCTTGCAAGAGCAAGCGCAGATCTTGCCAATACGGAAGGCCGTGTTGACACAAATTCCTTATGGAAGAGAGCGATCTCGGCAATGTACAGAGCCATATGTTCAACCTCGGGGTCATAGGCAACTTCTGAGAGAGCGAGCTGAAGGAATGCATCAACAGTGGGATGTCCGATGATCCAGTTAAGAGTCTGGAGTACGTGCCACTCCATCTGTGTGAACATTTCATCGTCGTATAGTGAGCAGCACATGGACTTCAACTCTCTGACTGTTGGTACCCGATCTTTCCTGTCTCCATACTTTGCGGCAATGAGAAGAGCAGCACATCCAACAAGTTGGTAATGACGCTTATAGACGACTCGCCTTGAGCAATACCTATCTAGAAGGTTGACTGCAAGGAATAGGGTTTCTGGGAGGAGCTGAAACGCGGCGTGTGCTTCAACGAGAAAGTCAAGGAGGTACGGGCGCATGAACCACTGGATCTCTGTTTGGATATCAATTGAGTTGACATCTGGCATTGTTTGAGACTACTGAGGAGTTAGCAAGTGGGCAAAGATGAGGAAGTCAAGGCATTTGACCTCCATGTGTTCCATATGATCCATAATATCCTCTTGATACTCTTCGCTTGTCATCCTTGAAAGCTCTTCGGCGATTGCTCGTTGTTGCATCCTAGCAATGGCACGAGCTCGCTCTCTCGCCTCAGCACGTACGGCATAAATCCCATCATGGTGTGTGTCCACAAAGAAACTGTCACAATGTCCATAACGAGACTGGTTCTGTTGTTGGTAGGCCATCTTGCTTCAAGGTAAGGTTGTCGATTTCCGTGAAAAAGAAGGGACGTCAATTCTCCGGGATAGACTGCTACGAATTTTTATTGTGGACGAAGCTGAAAGCCAAATCAAAAGTGAGTGAAAGGTTCAGCAGGTAAACAGTATTAGAGAGTGGAAGCCTTTGATATGGCAAAAAGCAAAAAAATTGTAATTAGTTGAAGTCAAATGACGGTCTCTGAATTCGGTTTCCTGCTTTTCTCGAGAGGTAAGAAAACAGTTGTAGCAGAGCCTGGAACGGAAAATAGTTAGTTATTGTTCCCGCCTCTAGAATCGGCACGATTGATCAACTAAGGCTTTAGTAAATTGCTCATACCTGAAGAATTAGAAAATTACGTTAAAGGAGTGAACTGTAGGTACGAGGGAAACCAAAAAGAAGACGTCTGAAGGACCCGAAAAGGCTGAGCCCCTTTCTAGTCGCATCCAGAGGCACTTGGAAGGAATGGGTTGCGACTGAGAATTTTCTGAATGAGCACGGCACAGGGAGTACTGCTCAGGGGGCAGAGCACGAATTAACGAGTCCGCCGTTCGTCGCTGGGGCAAGTGGGTCGCCAAGGAGGGCACGGGAATGTGAAAATTTCCCGGTCAGGCAAAGCACAAGTCTGAAGCAAGGTCTAGAATCAGTACTAGCTACTGAAGGAACAATGCTTCTTCCTGACCTCGAATTCGAAGTCTTCTAAAGGCTTTTGGAGTCTTGAGGATGAAGAGCTCAAGACTGTCAGATATCGGCTCCTTAGTGTGAAAAAGCAGTGAAGTACTAGAAAGGAGTGAAGAGGTTAGTATGTGAAAGACTAGACTTAGTTAAAGAAAAGAAAAAAAAAAAAAAGAGTAGTTTGTTCTGCTCAGTTGAAAAGTGGAACGGCCAGGGCGCGTTCTGGTATTGTCCAATCTCGGAGCGGAATGAGCGAAACCTAACGACCATTTCTAAATTTGACTGGCCGTGAAAATATGTGAATCTTAATTCCTAGTGTTCCAACCGACCTGAGGCATGAAGTGCCGGATAAAGCCGTGATGAAGAGTAACACGTGGCGTGAGACCGCCAAAGTTGCTGTCTCTTGAAAGCCATGTGAGAATAATAGTTCAAGTAATGTGGTGGAAGGTGGTTAATCCCCGTCGAGTGAAAAATAGCCTTGATGGCTGTACGAGAGATCTGCCGATGAAATCGACTGCAGTTATGCATCCACAAGGAGTGGACAGAGTAGCTTCTCCTGTAGGGAATGTGATGTAGGCCCCGTATCTCGGTCCATCATCCCACAACCGTTCACCATTACACTCAAACCATCTGTTTGCCCGAGCACTAATTGCAACCTATCCTTCTCCAAGCTGACGTCCAATGAAGATATTCCCCAGTTCTCACAGGTGATAGCTCCCATGGCAAAAGGTCAAATCGAATAGTGGCGGGCGTAATTCGATTTTTAGTTAAGTCGGGCCTGATGTATTGTTGAGGAGACCGGTGACCACCAGGAATGGATCCGAACGATACCCATAGCGTCCAGGATAGGTTCTCAAAATAATTTAACTGAGATCAAAGAGGTTTTTAACTTACCCAAGGCACAGACAAGAAATTCCCCTGTCGGAAACACAAGCTGAGAAACACAAGGCAGGCCGGCGTACAACGATTGCGGATGGAGTGGCTCTGCGTTCAACGAAGAGATTAGGGATCGACGACGAGCACGAGAGACTCTAAAGATCACTTCGTCGAGTTCACGAGAGGTGGAGGAGAGGAGGTAGAGGTATATGAAGGTACTGAAGGTACAGAGCACGCTTCGAGGAGTCGTTTCGGGGGAGACGGCCGGCTTTGGGGAGACCGAGGAGCAAGAGGTGCCTTCTGGATAGTAACGTGCTGAAACGAGAGTCAACACGCCATCAGATCCGATACTCAATGCTCCGACCGTTGAGAAGAATGGCGGGCGAGGAAGAGAGAAGAGAGGGTGAAGGAGGAGAGAGAAAGTTGAGCGTTAGAGAAAGCGACAGGGCCACCATCGGCGCTGGAGGACGGGCAATGGAGCGGCCACACTAAACCACTTTCACAAAGCTATGCCATTTCCTTGCTCTTAGTAGAAGCCAGCGCGGACAGCCAATCCCCAGCAGCTATGCAGCGGTCGCCCAGCACGGTGGATCGCTGGCTTTTTTGCTTTTGACCCATCTGGCATTGCAGCGCCGCGCCGCCAGGAACACGCTATCCAGCTATCGCCATCGCCTTCACCGCGTCCAAATCGAAGCTATCAGGACGGTCGCCGTCCAGTTTCGGCGGTGATGCCTCTCTCCACAACCGCAGCGCCCGAAATTGGACGGCGGGGCGCTGGCCTTACCGTTGCTGCGGTCGCTGCAATCTCTGCGGTCTCTGCTGTCTCTGACCCGGCAACACCGCAACCCAGCTGCTATCACACAGATACATCCACAACGCGCTGCTGAAGCGACGCATCCATGCTCGACACGGCGAGCGATGGCTGAATGCTAGCTTCTCTTCGTCCGAGGCGCGACTGGCTAAGGTAGCTCGCCAACGCTCGCTCGAATCAGACGCAGCCCCAGGCTCCGGTCAGCCTGAAGCCAACACATGCAGCTACACAAGGTTGCATGTATGAACCCAAGATCTCTATCCAATCTTGTCGCTTTTACATCTTCGAAACATCTTGATTGATTCCCTGCCCGCTGCATGCATTGGTTGCCTTTTCAGGCATTCTTGCCGCTTCAGCCCCCAAATGCCGGGACACAGGCCATTCTTCCTGGAATCCCCTTGAAAGGGCTGCAGAACTCGCTGCTGGGATATAGCTCGCGAAACTCCCCGCCGCTCTCTACCCGTAGTGCCGTCGCCCAGTGACATGCTCTCCTGAATATCGTCATATTGATGGCTGACAGGCGCTCCTGAAGCGCCTTACCTCCTATTAGTGGAGCGGGTTATGACATTGGAAGGGAACACAGCTGCAACCCCCTCAGATAACCGATCGAATTGCCGCCTCCACGCTTCCTAATTTGAATAGTTTGTTTGCCCATCTGCGCGCTCGATGCCCCGTATTTCCCACCTTGTGCCATGGCAGCGCCCTAAAGAAGTATTTGAGTTTCATGAAGTCTCAGCACCAATACGGGTGCGCGACCTTCACGACCATTATGGTACATGTGGATCACTCTAGAAGAAATTGTGACCGTCGTGCTACATCGCTACCAAAGTTCAAGTCAGAGTATTACATATGGAGCTCATCCCTTGCAGCAGAATCCCCAGAGCATGGGCCAGATCACATCTGAGCCGTTGAGCCTTCATGCCGTGTCTTGCACAACGCGGCTGCCTCCTAAAACACGACAGAATGAAAATGGCGGCATTAATTTTGCACGTCGACTTTCTGGACGCGTTTGTTTTCAGTTTTTGCAACTGACATGTGTAGTGTGGTGAACTTCCAGGGGCTACCGTGTCTATTTCGCTCCACCACACCGTATTCATACCCTGTGGCGCCACTCAGAATCTTCACCGTTTTACTTTCCTGGCTGCAGCTCTTCAATTGCGGGGTTAGTATCGACCAGGCGCGATGATAATTATTATCGGACTCGCACCCGAAGACGGAGTCATGATCGGAGTCCTTGTCTGCGTAAGACTTCCAAGAACTTGATACAGACCGAAAACATCGCATGCTTTTCTGACATCGGCCCTGGCTGTAAGTCGGCAGTTTTTTCCCAATTGCCATTTCCTGTGTGGGAATTTTCAGCTCAGCTGCCTTTCCGCAGTCATGTCGGGATCATGCATTTCTTGAAATCATCGATCAGCGTCTTAGGGATAACGTCAAATGGCGTATGATTCGTTCCGGAAGCATCCTCCAATTCTGTAATACTGGCACCCTAAAAGACCCCGGCCGGCTGGTCCACCCAAAACGCGTCGGCTCCCTTAGCGCGATCTTCTGATACCCTCGGCGCCAACTCCTAACCTGCGAACCGTGAAACGCTATCAGAGAGGTGCATGCCATTTCCCTGATTCTTTTGGCGATGCTACTGCAGCTAAAAGCCGAACCTGGCTGGATGGAAAGATCTGGTTTCCACGCTCACTTTGACCAACGGGATTGATTCATTAGTAGGTCATTGCTATTCACGAACATGGATGGCGCGTCATCTCGAAAGTTCAGCCTCATGCAACGCGAGGACGCGGCGACTGAGTGATTTTCTTTAATTATAGACACGAGTGTCGAAGACAGCTGATGAGGTATGTTCTAGAAGAGTTCTACGCCAGCATCTCACCGCTGCTGACCCTCAATACTTCCACTGGCATGCTTCGAGTGCTCGGAAGGATGACTACAAAATTCTGTCAAGTAAAACCTAAAAAAAGTCTCTCAACGTCCTGAATCCTTGTACAACTGCTGAAAATGTGAACCATCCCCGCACCAAAGGCAGCTACAGCACCGGGACCTAATCCCACTTTCGGAATCCTGCGAGTAACTTGTGGAGCTACCTGCCACATCAGCTACAATATCTGTGCTCTACTGAGCAGAGCGTTGCCACCACAACAAGGCCGTTGACGCCGCCGTGTCCGAGATGAACGGCTTTGTCCAAATCAAATTACCGGTGAAGACACTTGTGGGTGGTCAGAGCTCAGATCTCCTAAGAAACCAACGACTTTGAGTAATAGGATCTCCAAGACCTATTAGTCTGGTCCTTTCTTTTCTAAAATGGATCTTCAATGAACATTTAGAGACCTTTTAGAATGGAATATGGGGACTGGTGTTCTGCTGGACTATTCCTTGGGACTTGACGGCGATCCGTTAAGCCATGGGGAAATGTCTGGAAGCAGATTTCCATTGAGTGTATAAGTTGGCAGTGACGGAAGTTTCATGTCTCGCTGATCTAGTTGATGCTGGATTGAAAGGGGCGAGGCGATTCTTGATTGCGCAATGGACATAATTGAAGCAGCAATTCTGAGAGAGGAATAGTGCCCCATAAAAATGAGGGAGCTGGTTACATTATTCCATAGAGGGGTGAGCAAGATGGCATTGATTGGCCTCTGTTGAAGACTTTCAAGCAATCCTTAGCACACCAAAATCCAGAGCGACTTTCTGCCATTCAATTTTATGGATGTTTCCTACCCTTTCAATCATTCCGCAGTGCCTCCACAGCAATATAAGCGAAGGCGTGCATAAGCTAACGAAGATGCGGGACAGTGGTGTTTCAAGCTCTGAGCAGGATTGTGAAATGTATCGCGTGTTCTCTTCGACTTTGTTCCACGCGACTGGTAGGGATTCTCTTCAGGCTAAGGAAGCATTAACTTGTGTAATGTCTAGAAATGCACTCTCTACTAACGAGTCAAAGCCATTGTTCATGGAAGATGGTATGACATTAGTCGAAACAATAGAATACGCGTAAGAGGTTGGTAAGGGCCTAATATGAAACGTAAAGATGACTGTTCTGAAGTTAAAGGTTCGGAAGCTGGCCCAAGCGATCTAAACCCTTTACATAACCGCCGGCAAAACGAAAATCCGCAGCGCCAAGAAACCCGAAAAATGTTTCAAGAGTTCAAAATCGACCACCCTTTCAATGATAGATCCTCTGGTCTAGCGGTCGGCATGGAATGCCGGTTCGCTTTTCAAATTAATATTTAGAACCCATACACTCACTCCATCGGCACACCCCACGAAGCCATGGACATCCACAGATCTAGATTTGTTCCTTATCCGCCATCCGCTATTAATGCGCTCGCATTTTCACACAACACAAATGATCCCTCCACTGGAGATGACCCTTCATGCCTAAGGCTTGCGATTGGGCGCGCAAATGGAAACATCGAAATCTGGAATCCCTCAAAGGGCCTTTGGATACAAGAACGAACTTTTAGTGGAGGAAAGGACAGGAGCGTGGAAGGATTGGCATGGATACAAGAGCCAGGGGAAGAGTCTGAACAAGCTCGTTCCACGGCTGGACAGCTACGACTTTTCAGTATTGGGTACTCTAGCAGTGTCGCAGAATGGGATCTGGTTACAGGATTACCATTGCGTTATTCCAGCGGTAACCATAGTGAAGTATGGTGCTTAGCTGCTCAACCGGCGTGGCAGCCTTTGTCAAAAAGAAAGAAAGCTAAGCGTGCGCTTGTCTCAAGAGAAGGCGAGTTCCGCGGCCAGAACCTGGTGGCAGGTTGTGCTGATGGCACTCTGGCTATCCTTTCAACTTCAGATGGCGGTCTCAGGTTCCAGAATTACCTCTCTAGATCAACCACGAAGAAGGCGCGCGTTCTCAGTGTCACCTACCAGGATCGGGATATTGTTGTGGCTGGCTTTGCGGATAGCACGATAAGAGTTTTCGACTCAAGAACAGGAGAAGTCCTTCGAAACATATCTCTAGGTGCTGGACCTATCGGAGGTCCAAAGGAAATTCTCGTTTGGAAGGTTAAATGTCTACCGAACGGTAACATTGTCTCAGGTGACTCGACTGGGGAAGTCCGATTCTATGATGGAAGGAATTATTCCCAACTTCAGCGTATCTCAGGACATGAGGCCGATATCCTAGATCTGGTTACCACCAAGGATGGAAAATATGTCTACAGCGGAGGAATGGATCAACGGACTACATTATATAAGCTCATGGACATATCCGGTGGGAAGCGGAAATGGGGCAAAGTTATGCATAAAAGATATCATGACCACGACGTTAAGGCTATGGCCACTTATGAAGGCCGAGCAATGAGTATTGTAGTCTCAGGAGGTAGTTTTTCTCTCATTTCCTGACTGATCACTCTAACATTACCTTAGGTATTGATACACATCCGATTGTCGTACCTATCCGAGAATTTGGAAAACAACTAAACCGCACGCTTTCAGCACTGCCTCAAACTCCGCCACTGACCAGCGCTCCTACTCCACGCCTCTTGGTTAGCTGGTGGGGCAATGAAGTCCGCATATGGCGCGTTCAACGCCAGAGCGCGGCAGAAAAGCCAAAGATAGTGGCAAGATTAGCACTTCGGGGCGAAGAAAACATTACTTCAGTATCAATATCAAAGGATGGGGCTATCCTTGCGGTTTCAACGGCGGCTGGTATAAAGCTGTTCCACTTAACAAAACCTAGGTCTAAAGCCGAGAATGGGTTGCGCGTTCGCAAATTAGAGTGCCCTCAAATTCCTGGTGCCAGGCTTGTACAGCTATCAGCTAATGGGAAGTGGCTAGCGGTCATAACTCACACAGACAAAGTTATTCTTGCTCGTCTCAACCGTGCGGAAAATGACACAAAGAGCTTGGAAGTCATTCCTGAGCTTATTACGCTTCGACGTTTTTCGAGAAAGCTAGGACAACAAGACCCCCTCAGTGGATCATCGGGAAATTATTATCAGACAATCACCAACGCTCAGTTTTCCGATGATAGTTGTGTGCTTGCTGTTAGCGATCTGGCTGGCCACCTTGATACATGGGTTCTGGAAGGACACGAAGATTCTACTGCACCTACAGCAGATATCGGCGATGCCACGTCATTGTCATCGCCATCAGAGAGCGAAGACTCTGATGCTGAAGAGAGAGCAGCGAGACGACCAATAACGACCATGGGCCAACATTGGGTACGCAATCCATCAGGTCATCTTCTCCCTAAGCTCGACTCCATGCCCCTCATTCTATCCTTCCGGCCCCCACCGCTGGCCAAATCTCGACCTCAGCCTAATGGAAATCCAGCTGTCCACTCGACCAGGCAAAACCCGCATGCTCGTTCGCATGATTTGCCAAAAGGGGAATACCGCCTCTTGGTTGTGTCTGCACAACACCAGATTTACGAATTCGATGTCCTGCAAGGCCGTCTTTCAGAATGGTCCAGAAAAAATCCAACTGCCAATTTCCCTTCACGTTTTCAATTGGTCAAAGATCGAGTGATGGGATGCATATGGGACACCCACCAAGAACGCCAACGGTTTTGGCTTTATGGTAGCACCTGGCTATTTATGTTCGATGTTTCTCACGACTTTCCTCTTCCTAGGGCCATAAGCGGAGAGAGTGTTGCAGGTGGAAAATGGGCTAACGGGCAGAATCCGTCAAAGAAACGTAAGCGACAGCTTGATGATGATAATCCAAGAAAAAAGAATAGCGGTGCCGGTGACACGATACCCCAGATGCAGCTTCTTGGCCCAGGCCGAAGGATGCGCAAGTTTACTAGTGGTAAATCTGATGAATCCACTTGGATTCATTTGGGTGCAAGGTTGGCGCCAGAGTCCGATGAAGAGCCAGAGGATGCAGACCTTGCATTGTCTGGTCTACGCCGTGGGCTTCAGCAAGATAACGGTAGTGATTCGGATAATGACGAAGAAAAGCCTTTCAAGTCGGCTTCTGGTACTCTTAATGATCAAGCGGATAAAACGGGCCCCCCAAAAAAGGACTGGCAGCTAAAGCGCAAGTCGGAGCAAGATGTTGCGGTGAAAAAGCATGGACATAGCGAGACTTGGTGGCATACTTTCAAGTATCGACCCATTTTGGGTATAGTACCGATTGGAGACTGGAGTACTCCTCTTGAGGTCGTTCTTGTGGAGAGGCCGCCATGGGACCTGGACCTTCCACCAAAGTTTGTTGGGAGTCATGAGCGAGAGGAGTATTGATTCCCCTTGGGACGATGGCCGGTATTGATCACGCCAGAACTATTCTCCTTTAAGATTTCCATAAAAAAAAAATTAATCAATCAATCAATTCTTAACTGTCCGTTCAAACTTTGCTATGTCCGTGAAGCAAACATGCTACGATATATGTTCTGAATGTTCTCTTCCTAACGAATGAAAAGGCTTCTCAGTATCTATATCCCAGTTTATAGACGAGCCCACAGGGGCTGGCCCCATCAACAGCGGTATATTTCTTTTATATTCTAAGGTTTGTGATTTGCCTAAGTTCGCCCTGGGGGGGATTGTAATGGCCGCGTAAGCGTCCGTGGAAGATGTTCCGATGACAATTGTTGTCACGCTCGCAGAGGATTTCCGAGTGAAACACACAGCGGGCAAAGCGCAGCATAAGATGCAACGTAGCACAAGATGATCAAGCAAGACCTACGCAGTCTAGTCCGTATGATTCTGTTGCTCGCAAAGACGGACATGCAGATTGGTATGCACGTAACTCTGGTACCAATGGAGACATTGCATACGGGAGGCGATGATAAGGCCAAGATTGCGTGTACGTCGAGCACGATATTCGAGTAGAAACAGTTACGAGTACTTCAGAGTATTTCAACATTTAGGAATTTGAGTTCGATGCCGCGTCAGGATCATTTTAACAATCTTGCGGGCGCACGACAGCCACAGCAAAGTTCGATGGTGGTTGCACGGGTATTCTGCATGCTTGCGTGGCTCGGCCAAGGATCTAGGCCCTTTCTAGCAAGCCATGGCCTTTGACGCGTGTTGCGTGCTCCTGCTCACCCAGGCCTACGAATCTAGGTATTGAAAGGGTCCGCTTTGTCTGTTGCGTCGTTTCATCCCGAAGCTATCTCGTCCTCTTTTGCATCTGAATCTGAACCTCAGGCACGCCGCGGCCGCTGTTCGCGATCAAGGTGGCAGACCCGGTCTCAAGAAACTTTTTCATCTGTTGCAAAAGCAACCCCAGTGCCCAGACCCTAACCACTCAAAGTCCGACTGCGGCAAGCCCTTTTTGCACTAGAAGGCTAAACCTGGCGTCCTCTCCCTTCAAAGGCTGAACCACCCACTTCAACCAGAATAGCCCACCGCTACATCCGCAATCTTTAGTCGTCTTACTCGTCTTAATCCTCCTGATCCTCCTAATCGCAGCGCCAACGCCTTTGCACTACACACATTTCCGTGTTGCGGCAATCTTCGCAATTGTCCGCGAGTACCCTCGTGGGTGATTGGCTGACCTAGCGAGAGCTTACGCGTTGCGTACACCCTCCTTCTTCACCCTCCATCTATACTCTTCTCCATTACTCTTACTTCTTCACCCACAACACTTCATCCAACCTCTTGCGCATTCGAAGGACTTGTGCTGTCGCTTTACGACTCATTGAAAACTCGGAGTAACCGTTATTTCGTCGACCACTGGGTGCTGCGCCGCTGCCGCTTCATCATCCGGGCTGTGCAAGACCTGCGGTCGCAGCCTGGAACAATCATAGCTCGATCCTCCTTGATTATTTTCCAGTCCTCAAGACATCCCAGGGACACCACATCCGAGTTCTACATATTCAACGACACCATTTGCGCAGGCACCTCCAGTGTTAAGGATGGCCGACGCCAACGCCACCCAGCGAGGGGCTCCGGCCTCTCACATCGACAGCGACAAACTCGCACAGGAAATCACGGAACAATTCCGACAGGTCTTGAGCACGAAGCGGATGAATGAATTAACAACCCGATCAGTAAATTCTCGATCAGCGTCGCCGGCACCTCGAGACTTCGGAACACCTCAACCACCTTCACTACACAACGCACCACCACCATCATACTCATCATTGCGAAACATCCCCTTGGTGCCTCAATCTCCTCAAGATCCTCGCTCGGTCCGATTCAAGAACATGCTTCTGTCGTTATCGAACATGCCAATACGATGGGAGAACCCAGGCCTGCTCGATGAAGCCCTACGAGTCGTACCACTGGAGCAGATATACAACGAAGCGGAGGAAGAGAGCCAAATACTGCAGGCCGAGGCAGAGAGTCTAGGCGACGGCAAGAAGGCGGCCTGGGGATACCAGGATTGCGTAGTTCGAGCTTTACTGCGATGGTTCAAGCGATCATTTTTCACCTGGGTGAATAATCCTCCCTGTTCAAGATGCTACTCTCCAACAATTGCTGTCGGCATGGCTGCTCCTCTACCCGACGAGCAAGCACGTGGCGCCAATCAAGTCGAACTATACAAGTGCTCTATCGAGGGCTGCGGAGTGTACGAACGATACCCAAGATATAACGATGCATTCGTTCTCCTGCAAACAAGAAAAGGTCGTTGTGGAGAGTGGGCTAATTGTTTCAGCATGCTGTGCAGGGCGGTTGGTTCAAGGGTTCGATGGGTCTGGAACAGCGAGGATCATGTTTGGACCGAGGTTTACTCCGTCCACCGGAAGAGATGGATTCATGTTGATGCATGCGAAGAAGCATGGGATAAGCCACGGCTGTACACAGAAGGTACGTGCTCTTTGATCCGTTGATCTTCGCCTCTCTGAATTAGTGCTAACTCCGACCTATGCAGGCTGGGGTAAGAAGCTTAGCTACTGCATTGCATTCTCAGTCGACGGCGCTATGGATGTGACTCGAAGATATGTTCGCAACCCTACGAAGCATGGTCTCAAACGGGACCGGGCCCCCGAAGCTGTTCTTCTATACATTATGGACGAGATCCGTGCCATGAGGCGAAGTAACTTGTCCAAGCAAGACAAATTCCGACTCGAAGGTGAAGATATGAGAGAGAACCGGGAATTACGACACTATGTCATCTCATCGATAGCTATCGAAGTTAGCAAGATCAACCCGGTAGACATTCTCAATGGACGACGAGGGCACCCTCGTCCTGATCCCGATGCCGAGAAAGTCTTGGAAGGTCGACAAAGCGGTTCTACAGAATGGAGACGCGCAAGAGGCGAAGGTGGTCGTGGCACTCCGAACCAACAGAACCCTCGCGACCAACATCCACGGTGAAGCATCAACAACCCCACGGCGCTTTCACCCTCTCTCATTAATTCGACACAGTCGACTTCAAAGCACTCTATCAATACGCCTCAATTGGCGGCCGCATCTGGCCATCAATCCTTAGTGCTTGATTCCGGCGGCTACATCCAGTCCGCTCACTTTGGACAAGGACTGATCCCTCATATATACCAACACCATCCAGATACCACATATCTAGCCTATACGCTCTTGTACGCTAAGCATATTGATATCAGCATACTATCGGTCCACGGCGCAAAGGAGTTACACGGCGCATCTGCAGGGATTTCGTATTCTTGGTATCTACATGATCTCTGTTTCTACTTTTGAGGTTTGTTGAAACTGTTTTACCATGCGGTCTACTCGCCTGGCAGGCGTTTTCATTTACTATTATCTTGTCTTCAGCATTTGTTGCGGGGCGCGAAGAGCTCAGTTTTTTTCGAAGTGTGTTTTACGGCTATTACCCTTCTACCCGCGCATGCACGCATTGCGCTGTTTCTACCGCTGACATTTGGTTCTGGTCTGGGGACTCGCTTTCATTTTGTTATTTGAGGTACAAACAGTACAGCGAAAGGCTTAAATCTGGTCTTTTGTGCTACAACTTTTCTTTTTTGTTATGCATGGAGAGTGGGTTATCGAGGCACGACGTGATGCTCTTCACGGATCGTCAAGTTTTTTTGTCTAATGGGATTTTGTCGCGAATGAACACGACATGAAGGCTTTTGGTCATGTCGGAGGCGATAAGGGGAAAACCGATGTGTTTGGTGGAGTGACGGCGGGGAGAGGGGGCCACGCGGCCCGTAAGCCGGGTTGTTAGAGAATCCGATAAGACTTATCTGCATTTACTCTCTTCGGCTCCAGCTCAGTTTGCAACTTCTTTTGTGATATGAGGTACTACAAGACTACCTAATACAGGTCTATCGTGAAATTTTGCGTGGTATTGGGTGGGATTGTCAATGCTGGATGTAGTGCGGCCCATTCGTGGACGGTTCGGGTTCCTCGCAAAGAGAGACGGCTTCGCCATAATCCACGTAATTGGCCACATGTGGTTGACGAGGACTCGCTCGCTTGCTGCGGAGAAGTGCGCAGTTAAGTCAGCTTTTTCCAAGGATTTCTATTATTAGCCAGGCAGATGCTTGGCGAGGCCCGTCTCCCTCGCAAGGCAAGGTGTGGGGCTTGAGCGCGCTCTCCGACCCGTGTGTGCCGTACTAGAGTTAAGAGAAATGAGGTGGTGCGCCACAGGTAGGGAGAGGGCGATGAATAGGGAAATTTTGAGGGTATTCAAGGAATATGTCGGGCAGTCATCTATTTTGAGGGGGTGCGTTGCATAATCGCTGTCTAATTTGTTTGTTCAATGCCCCAGGGTCGCCGGGCAGGGTCCACTATTTAGGGCATTGTCGCTGGCAACGCAAAGCTTGCCCCAAGAATTTGAGAGGGCGTAACAGCTCGGTAGGCATGTTGCCAAAACTTAAAGGCTTGAGGCTTGTGCAAATACCAAGAGCCGTTATGTGGATATTTTACCTAAGGGCAGCATAATATTTCATAGTCGAAGCTTAAAATCTGCTGCTGACGGCCGGGAAGCGTAGGATCTGAGGCGCACCGCCATCTGATTATCGTTTTGACCAGGTAGAGCAGTGTTCGTCGCTTTTTGAGGCTGTGGCTAGCCCAAACATCTCCCGGTTCTGCACAGACCCTACTTTCTTCAGCTGTGCCCTCATCATCTCACTTGTGCCACTCCTACAAAAAGCCTCTGCCTGTCGCACTCGACCGAATTTTCTCATCGTTCTATCCACTTGCGTGTTTTGTACTTTTTTACGACCTCTCTTTTCCTTTTCGCGTTTACGATTAATCGTGCGTCACAAAGGGGTTATCCGCTTCACGATCGCTAGTTGAGAGACGAGGCATTAAGAAGGCGACGATTTTTCTGCCTCACGGGAAGAAAAGAGAACTCAAACCGCAAAAATGGGCAAATTAGGACGATTCGCGTGCATATTCACGCCAATGGCTCTGACCATTGCCTCGCTCTTATGTTTGTGCCTGGCCCTCTCAGGCCAGCTGAACAAGAACAATTCGCTCCAGAACAGCCTGTACTTCTTCAAAGTAAGCCTCGCAACCCTCTCCTCTGTCCAACATATCATATATCTACTTGGTTTTGAATTGGAGCAGCCATATTAACAGATATCCAGGCTGATACGAAGAATTTCTCGGAAAATCCAAACATTCTACCAAACGAAAACGTCGACTCCACGCTCCTCAACGCCCTCAAGAACTCTGCTTCAGCCAAAGATCTCAAGGACTTCTACAAGGTCGGTCTATGGAACTACTGCGAGGGTGACACAGACGACAAGGGTGTCGAGACCGTCACCTACTGCTCGCCCCGCAAGGCCGCGTTCTGGTTCAATCCCATCGAGGTGTGGGATCTGGGCAACACGACCGTGCAGACACTGTTCCCCAAGGAGCTCCAGAACGGCTTAAGTGCATACGAGAAGGTTGCCAAGTGGATGTTTGCGGCATATACACTTGCATTCTGGATCACCCTTGCAGAGATCGTGCTTGGAATCTTCGCCATCTTCAGCCGCTGGGGCAGCCTCGTTACCACCATTGCCTCAACTGTAAGTCTCCTTCCAGTCATTTCCACCAGCCCGAAGAATACTAACACAGCGTACCAGGCGTCCTCCATCTTCATCACCGCGGCCGCCATCACTTCGACAGCGCTATACGGTGCTCTCGCTGGCTCGTTCGAGACGGCGCTGAAGGAGTACGAAATCAAGGGCTCCGTCGGCACCAAGATGCTTGCGCTTGTCTGGCTTGCTGTTGCGTTCTCGCTGGGCGCCGGTCTCTTCTGGCTGTTCAGCACGTGCTGCTGCTCTGGCAAGTCGAACAAGAGCAAGAAGATGGTGGTTGAGAAGACGCCATATACATATGAGCGCGTCGCAAGCCCGTACCTAGGCGCACGAAACGGCCATGAGGATACCCTGCCTCTGAACCCCGTGCCGCACAGCGGCCCGTCGCAAAATTCGGCCTATGAGCCCTTCCGGCAGACTAAGGTGTAAAACCGCCTATGGTTCCGAGAGTAATATCTGTAGGGTTCTCTTTATATGTGGCAGACGCGGTCATGTGGGACACTAAGGGATGGAGCAGTGGTTTGACGAGTACGTGTTCATGGACAGGCGTTTAGTGGACTAGTCCATTCTATGGGCTAGTTTGGTTTTTGAGAACCCATCAAATTATTCTGTTCTACCCGCTGGTTAAGCGGCTATGATTTATTGCTGTGAGCTTGGAATATAGCCGCGAGCCTTTCATCACTTTTTGGGTGTCGGATTATCCGGTGCATGTGTTATGTAATTCCATATACGTACTAACTGCCGTTCGTTGCTGGAATATGTAAAGAACAACTTTTAGCTCACTCAATGTATGGACTTTTTCGTAGGATTTCTGGTCTTGTTTTTTTCAGGTGTCGCTAGTGAGTGATCAGCCGGAGTGTGAATAGTTTTGTCCTGCTTCGCTTTCTTGTTTTTCTTAGTGTTCTTCTTCTTCGCCTTCTCAGTCTCCTCATCGACAAGTTCACTCGCATCCTAATCCGCATCCTCCCCCTCCACCCTCTCCTCCTCCCAAATCAACCAGCCTACTACTACAACCGTCCCCAACGCCAGCGTCGCACCAGCCAAACTCTTGCAGAACGACCACAGTGAAATAGACGCAAGCCAGCGAAAGAACGGCGTCACGAGCTGCCTCCTCTCATTCTCAAGATCAGGGTTCACAGAGTACAGAATGGCGATTAGAATGAGTGCGATGATGCCGAGAAAGACGACGGTTAAGACCTGAATGACCGCGAGTAAGATGGAGATATTCTTGGTCGTGCGCAGGACTTTGAAGCCGGCGGCAACGAGCGGGGTGACTTGCTCAAAGGCAGCGTTTATTTCGCGGGAGTATGGGATGCCCATCTTGCGGAGCGTCTCCGGGCAGAACCTTACGTTGTCTCGTTCCCAGACCTTCTTGCCAAGCCTTACATTGCCAAGACGCCAACCACTTTTGGCAAGACCTTCGTAAGAAGGTCTGGTACACGGTTCGGATTTTTATTGACCCGAGGTACGAGTGGTCTATACCTTTAGCTTCGAATCCTCAAACCCTCGCCAAGCCGGCTTCTGATTGGTTAGACAAAAAAGAGCGCGCGGTAAGTTGTGGCAGAATCCACGTGACGAATATCAAAATATCGCAAACGTTAAAATATTCCAGTATTCCTTTCTGTTGACACCTTAATTAACACTACTATATATTATAAACCTGGCGGAGCCTACTGCAATTAAGTGTATTAAGTGCCATATCTATAAGCCCCGCATTAACTTTGTTAAAGACGGCCCGTTAAAGAAGCCTTTAAAGCCATACCAGCTATGTTAATCAAAGGCACGTTTTCCCTATATATTACTTTTACTTTTACTTACTTTTCTAGAACTCTATATCTAGTTTAAAAAAGCGGAAGGCTTTTATAGGGCTAGGTTCTACTACTAAGAATTATTCTATAAGGCGCTAGTGAACTACTTAACCTAAAAACGACCCCGAGAACGCCTTCCTGCCTTACGGCCAGAATAGCCAAGATGCCCCTAAAATAGCTTAACAGCGGAAGGCAATTAGGGCAATATAACGGGAGCACCGTATTCTTAATTGGCGGGGTAAAGCTTACTCGCCTACCCCTCCATTATATACTATAGATAAAGCTCCGTATAGTAGAAGAAGCACTTTAGATGGCCTAAATACGTCCTTATCGGAACTAGCTCTTATACCTACTCTACTACTAATACCTACTTAAGCGCTAATACCACCTTTCTTATAATAAGCTCCGACTATAGCCATATTACTACCCATTTCGGCTGTTAATTAGGAGCGAATTAAGGAGTTTAAGAGTATACTATAGGCTAAATATATAGAGACGTGCAGTTGTTATAAGGAGTAATAGTTCTAAATAGGCCTAGCTACGGAGGATAATAATATAGGTATATGCAAAGCCTGCATTAAGGATGCTAATAGCCTTAAAGATCTAACCCTTCCTCCTCTATTTAGTAAAAGTAATAGTCTTAATCTGGGGCCTATTCCTAGCTTTCTACCTATACTTACCGCGGTAAAAGAGCTTCTAATGACACGCGTATACATTTATCTGCAAGTTGTGCGTATACGCGGCCAGTAATATTGCTATACTAGGTGAGCATGAGAGTGAGAAGTGAGCTTGGTGTACTGAAAGATGAATAAATAGGTACATTTATTCTTATAGTCAGCGGCAGTAGTGGCCAAGGTTTGGGCGATGGTTACATCAACCTGAGATGGTACAAACTATGCTCGAGCCATCAATTTCATACTGTGGTTGTCCATCAACAATCCTGTCGAGCACCCCCTCAGTCATCATCTCCACTTAAGGCCTTCGATTTTAGTATCACTGGTTGCACCCCCAAGTCAGCCGACATAGGTAGTCCACGCTCAGCCGTAGTTCCGCCTTACCTAGCATCACGGCATTGAATCTCTCGTTCCCTTGTCATCATCCTACGCAACAACCTTCTACTCCAAAGGAGATCATGCCTTCGACAGATCAAATGGGTCCGTCGTATCTAACCTACTAGTTATCAGGAACGGATACGATCAATGCCGTCATAGTGGCTTGGGAAGTCCAGCTCGGAGCAAGCGTCTTAATAATGCCTGGTTGGGGACAGGTGAACAGCTTCATGAAAAACCATCGAAAATTTCGATAGCGCCTACATGTCTAATCACTAAACTCCAAGCCACTTTTACCTCAGCCAACATCAATTGTAATCTCTATATCACAGTTCTCGAAACGCCACCTTATGCATTCAATCACGAGATCTTACTCGCCTTGGAGGAATCCCAACAACAAGGGTCAAGTTCGCTGACTACTAAAGGATAGCTGATGCACTCCGAAGATCTACAAGTATGCAGATAGGGTGGTAACGAACAACTCCTGCGTGCGCACTCGCGGAGGTAGTCTACGACAAGCTTTTCGTGTGAAAACTACCTCTACGGATTCAGTACGAACGTAGCTACGAACATGTATACAATGGTTTACACAGCCACGTCGACCGATGTCGCCACTACTTCTATAAACCAATACACAGGCACAGAAACTGAGTACGTCGTAGGCAAGAGAGCAGCCTCGACAGGCCAAAACGCTCTCTTATCTAGCCTAGGCAAGCTAGTCTTACCCATTATCAGCACAGAGTGCCCATCGCTCCCTGCGCCACCATTCACTTTATCGCAACGTCTATCATCACAGATGCTATCCCCAAGACTGAATCGATCGCAACCACCACTACCACTACTACTGTACCCTCGGCGATGACGACGACGACCCCGACAGTTGGTGCCGTAGAGATGGTGGCCATCGTATTAGGATACACGCTTGTGTATGGGCCGGTCGACGGCTGCGTCTACGCGCCGCACGGCCAAGCGGAAACCCTCTACGGAGGGTTCGGAGATGCGGCCGCAGAGAACTGTGAAAAGATAATATGACGGTAAGCTCGCAGCCCCTTAAGTCCCCCCTCGAAGCATACTAGCTTACGGCTGATGAGCCATTCCAGTGTTCGTAACCGCCTACAGCTAGCCTTGTGCTTTCTTAGTGTTGCAGTGCATGACGATGGTGGTACGGCCTGCACGCTCTAAGTTTACCATGAGAGTTTGAACTGGTTCATTCCATTCCTACGACTGGCGGACTGATGTTTAGCGTTTCCCGCAGAGATGGCGGGGCGTTTAGCCAGAGCCAGGTGATTTTCAATGGCCCGCACCACAGCGCTACGTTCTATAAATTAGTGCTATGCCCCTTGAATGACTCACCTTCGCCTTGATATGGGACTGGTTGATGCCTTTTCCTTTAGTAAAACCACTTAGTAGTCGGAGGCAAAGAAGTGCATCTGACTCTGTTTTGGGTGATAGGATCTAGGCGTTTATTGAAGGTTCTGTGGTGGAGTTCTAGTGCCCGGTTTGAGGATACCGATTGAGCAAATTTGCGTAAATTAGCTTCCGGGATCGAACATATTAACCAGTGCTCTCAAAATCTGGTACTTGGAGGCAAGGGATGCTTGAGCAACGCTTGGTTCGCTGCTCGTGCTATGTAACCTTTTGACGAGGTTTTCAAGGCCTTCGGAGCAAGGCTGATCGAGTAGATCTGCGATTGAGAGCAATCAATTTCGCTTTTTTCAGCGGCACTTCACTGATTTCAGGGACTTTATTCCCCTTACTACCCCAGGATTAGGGTCCCTTTCCTGAATTAAGCTGGACGACATGCATACTCGGGAGGATAGACTGAGGATATTACGATAATTGAGACATCAACCTAGCACGTTACGTTAGACAAGATTACGGGATATTATCAGTATATGTTATGCAGGCGCTAAATAATTGAATAGCGCATATAACAAACTCCCTAATTACCACATTATCTACTTACACACTTATATCTAACAAGACGATTTGTGGTTATTACTTAGTTACCACCCTGTCGATATTGTTACTTAGTTGATAATAGGTAATAAATAGGTAATAGAAACAAGTCGATAGGTAGACACTAAAGACAGTAGTAAGACGGTTATTAAGGAAATCCAATTTAGATCATATAATATACCCCCCTAGCCATATAGTTACCTCAGAAGCTCAGACCAAGAAATCGATCGATTTCTTGGTCTGAGGGACTTTGGCGAGATTTGTATGGAAGCATAAGCTTTTTTTGTAAGGAAAACTTATAAACCCTAACAAAATTGATTGATCTCTTTACAATATATTATAAGGTAAAAATTATATCAAATTACTTAGGAGATCTAGCTCTATAGATTATGAGATTTTAGGCTTTTTATACCTTACGTGGGCCCGTATATAAGGGTATGTAAAGGTGCTTACGCTTTTAATAATAGGAATTTTAACTTTAACGAAATTAATCTTAGATTTAGGAGGGGATAATGTAATTTTAAAGCTGTTATATAAAGTAGCCCTCTAAGATATATCTATTAACTTTTAAAGACTTTATTTTATTACGTTGTAGAGGAAATCCCTTTATAAAATCGCTAAAACTAAGATTTTTGCTTACGTTTTTAACAAATCTCGCCAAAGGCTCTTAGACGTGATTTTGTAATTCGGAAGACGACGTAGGTTATTCCGACGCTAGCTAAAAAAAATCACGTCTGAGCTCGCTGAGGTAAGCCATATAGAGCTATTAATCGGAAGTCCGTGCACTGATTGTAAGAAAAGAATGATGACTCTGTCTATTGAATGGTGGCTCTAGAGCCTCTATATATATATAGGAAAGGTGTAGGAAATGAGAACGGGAAGGGGGTAGGGGGGTGGCAATGGAAACAAGGGGTAGGTGACTAAGTCAATGATTAAGTCAATGACTGAGTCGATGGGAGGTTGCTGAGTCGGTGATAAGATAACCTGATTCAGGTCGACACACCCCCCCAGCTGATTGACTGGTAGGTGATTAGCTAGATATACCTAAATAGGAAATATCTATAGTGTTAAACTAAATAGAAACCATCTAAAAGCAAGAACTTAATAAGGAAATTGTGTAAATAGGTTAAATAGTATAGTTAAATCTGACTATAATAGGGTCTTAATATTAATCAAATTTAGTTATTAAATAAAGCTCTTATGCTTCTGCCTTGGCAGGGCCTTTATAAGACTAATAGCCGTTATATTAGTAGTAGGAACCCACTTAATTACAATTAACCCTTTTTAAACCTCTTGGCGAAGCTAGTGCTAGTAAATATCTACGTAATAAAGCTTTATGTTTAATTGGGGTCCGTTCTTAGAAAGCAGTTAAATTATCTATAGGTTATTATAGCTAATTATATACTTCTTATTTGTATGGAGTTGTATAGCTTAAAAGAAGCGCTACTACTAAATTAATTCGGTAGCTGCATTTAATAGAGCCTTAAGTTTAGCTTTAGTGCTTAATATTATAACAGTCTTCTACTTAGTAGAGCGCCAATTAATTACTTCCCTAAATAGTGAAAATATAAAGCCTTTGGTGCTCTTCCAACTAATAGGATTATTGCTAAATGTAATATTGCTTATATAGACGACGATCTAACTTCTAATATTCCTGTTTAAGTATTCGATTGCTAGGGTTCTTATTTAATAGAGGTATGCAATTACTTAATTAACTACGGCTTTATATAGGGGCGATAGATTACAAAGGAATTCTGTAAGCTTACTTAAGGCTTAAGTGACATTAGGTTGTGTAATATAGGTAGCGTAGAGTAGTAAGCTAACCTTTTTCTAATATATATAGACCTACTGCTTAAAGGCCTGTTCTAGATTAGGCAAGAGATTGTCTATACTTATTAGCGTATATATTAGATAATAATCTTTTAGATAGAAGGTGCTGGCGATTTTATTAATATAGGAATTTTAATAGAGCTAAAGCTTATATTAAGGTTAATCGCAGAGAATTCTAATTCCTAAAAACCAGGTTAGTTTACCTAGGTTCTTTATCTTGTACTTCTTTATTAGCTCTTCCTTAAAGAGTTAAAGCTTTAGTAAGTCTTCTATACGATAGGCTGCTATAATATTATTAACGTAGAAAAATACAATTAGCTAGTCGTTATAAAATAAGCACAATTCTCTATTAACTGCTGTTAGACCTAGGGTCGTTAGGGTAGTTAAGAACTTATTAAGCTAAAGTAGTAGTAATTGTTAGAGGCCGTATAAGGCTCTTTAAAGGAGTAGGCACTTACCCTTCTATTAAAAGCCATCTAGAAACTTAATATAGACTATCTTATTAATAAGGCTGTTGGTAAAGGCATTAACTATATTATACTGCCAAGTCTCCAGATTGTATACAGCGATAATTGCTATTATAGCTCTAAATATTTTAGCCGTAAGAGTTGCTGCATACGTATCCTTTTTGCTAAGTTATTATAAGTTACCTTATATATAAAGACGGGCTTTAAATTTAACTAGATATTTATTAGTGTTAAACTTATAAGTAAACACCTAGGTAATAGGTAAGACGTCTAGTAATACTGTCTGTTTAACGGCCTTAAATATCCCTTACTGCTTAAGGTTATTATATTCCTTATTAGCGGCTTCTATAAAGCTATCTTTATATAGGTAAGCTTAAAGCTCCTTTTAGCTATAAGGTGGTAATAGAAGCTTATTATGGTATAATTACTTCTAGTAATATTTAATTCCGGTAATAAAAGCTTTATAAAAGGTAGGAAGGGTATCTAATTACTTAATATCTATAAGGTAAGTTTCTTAACGTATTAAGGGCTTCTTTATTCTTCTACTTATTATAATATTAACATTACCTATATCGCCGCAGATCTCCTATCTTAGATAGGCTTATTCTCTAGAAACGAGTTTAAATTAGGGCTTTTGCTTAATTAAGGCACTTAATGGCTCTATATTAGTAGTATTTAATTAAGGTTCTAGTGTCTTAGCTAGGGTAGGGAGGCCTAGTATAAAGTCGTCCTTAAAGGCTTATGGGCTAATTACGTTATCGTATTAATCTATTTGTTACGGCACTGGTAAAACTTAGTAGAACTTAACACCGGCAAGCTACCACAGATTGCCGCATATTGCGGTCACGTGACGCGAAGATCTTATAAAACATTAAACGGCGCTACTCTTCTTCTCCTTTCCTTTCTTTAGCTTTAAATTCTTGTTTATAGACAATCCAATTATATAGGCTTGTGCGTCCCCTTTACTATGCCCATACCTTAATTAACTAAGTCGCTAATATTATCTAAAGCTTACTCTACTCTTTCTTTTTAAGAAGGAACTTAAATATATCTATAAGACTATAAATAGGATAAGAACATAGAATAGGACCCTAAGGACATTACTAGGACCATAAGGATAGGACCTAAAAGAAAAGAATAAAACTTTAAGGAAAGGACCTACAAGATATATATAGACTAGAACCCCTAAAGAAATTACCTAGAATTACCTAATACCCCTACTACTATGCCATAAAATATAGTAGTAGGTAAAGCAGCTGCAGGACCCTTAAATACTTTAGACGAAGAAATAATTAATGTTTTAACCCCCTAGGCAGAGCTTATGGCTGCTAATACTAAAATTAAACAACTACGAGAGCTGCTTAAAGCTAGAGATACCCCTATATCTAATAATGAGTTATTATTAGATAACTAAAGACTTGCTATTGTTCTTTAGGCCCTATTTTAGCGCCTTAGTAGATTTATTAAGGCCTATATAGTACTAAAGCGGTTAGTAAAGGTTGTAGATTCCCTGCTACTTATAAACGGAACTAACCCTATATTTAATAATTAGAAGCTTTAATTACGGGATAAGTTTAAAGTTAATATAGACTACTTCCTTAACGCCTAAGCTAGAATAGCCTACGTCTTCGGCAGTACTAGTGGAGACGCTTAGATATATTTACGCCCGTAATATACTAAAGACTTAGTAGACCCCTTTATCTCTAAAGAAGAAATAATTAAATACTTATCTTCTATTTATAAAGACCCTTTTAAAGTATAAAACGCTTGCCTTAGCTATAAAAGCCTAAATATAAAAATAATAGAGACCTTTTTAGCCTTCTAAACCCGCTTTTTACACCTAGCTAGACAGGCCTAGATCCCCTAGAAAGACCTACTACTAAACCTCTTTAATAAGCTTACCCTAGACCTATAGCGGGCCGTATTACTAGCTTATACTACGGCTTAGACATTAAAGGAACTTATAGACTATTGCCTAGCTATTAACTAAGGCCTCTATTAAATTAAGGTATACGCTAATTAGCTAAAAACTAGAAACCTTATAAACTAGGCCGTAAGTACTATAAGTATAGCCCATAGTGCCCTAGCATAATTAGTAACTCCTATAGTTAACCTAGTAGCTAGCTATATAGCTACCCCTACTACGGGCCCGGTATATACCTAGCCTATATATAGTAACCCCTATATATAGGCCCTTAGTAATTAAGGAGCTTACTTCTTATATAGTTAAATAGGCTACCTTATAAGGAACTACCTAATAAAGGCAAAAATAAATAAGGTTTTATTAATTTAGGAGAATAGTACGGAGCTAGAAAAAGAGGAACTTTAGAGGAAGACTCCTCTCTAGGGTTAAAAGGGATTAATATACTATATATTAATCTAGGTTAGCTAATTAGTAAAAAAGCTACACTATCCCTTATACTTTATTCCGTAATAAATATTAAGTTTTAACCTTTACTTTAGCTAACTTAGGAGTAAATACCTTTACCTTAATTAACATAAAGTGCGCTATAAAACTAGCTAACTTTTTAAATATACCCCTTAAAGAACTGCCTCAACTAATCCCTA
>Ga0307515_10004081_pt1 | contig 30444 bp, 38 predicted proteins | sample 17_EM_MG_FD_194513 | JGI IMG/M metagenome (GOLD analysis project Ga0307515, IMG submission 194513) | Populus trichocarpa ectomycorrhiza microbial communities from riparian zone in the Pacific Northwest, United States - 17_EM | ecosystem: Host-associated > Plants > Roots > Unclassified | place... | reverse complement strand
ATGAATATTCATGGACTTAATTGAGGGAACTGTTTGGCACAAACCCGGACCGAACCGGCTAGGGCCGGGTTTTCATGGAACCGCTATAATAGAAACGGGCCAAAAATGGAACCGTTGCTAACACTAGGTGCCACAGGATCGGCGATCGCTGCTCCACTCTCTTGAACTCGTATAGAGCCTTGTAAGACTTCCTTGGACGGAGCAGTAAACTCCAAACATCGTCCGTAACTTAGAGGACTCCATTGTGTCGTGTAGAACGTAATCGCGATTGGAATTGCCCTCGGGGGCGCCACTGGATGTAAATTGTGCGTATGAGGTCAATCAACCCTTATCCTCCGTAGGTACACTTTGCAGCATCGCTGGGCTCAGGATTATAATCGTAGGTGCACTTGGGTGTGCAATTGTGACCTGTGTCGTCTCGTTTGTTTGCATCCGATTGTGCTCGTCGGATATGGATCAAAGAAATCTCTGTAGTAGGGCCAGCTGGGGCATTGCCTGTGAGGTGACTCATACGGATGCTATGGCTCTGCAATCGTCCCTGGAATCGTCAATTCAGTGAATTGGAAAGTAACTTATCAAATCTCATTGATGCCACAATTGATAGCATTGGAGTTCTCGTATGAATCCGTTGAAAATAACATCCATTGACTTCGTTGCTGACGCATCTCCTGGCCGGTGGGTGTGGAATCAAATCGGATTTGTCGCTACAATCGTTAACCTCAATTCGATTGTCTTATCAAGGCACTTCGCTTCTCGAAGCATTGCTCCCAAATCTGGATGATATCTCATACGTTGACTGCGTGTTGTGATGTATCGGACAGGGGTAATTCATGATATCCAGTATGCGAAATGTATCTGAAATTGTAAGAGCGATAATAGTGTCAATGCATACACCCGTGTATGGCCTCGTGGGACGGGATATCAGTAGATACGGTTGCAAACGTGGATGTCAATAGTGTATAGTATATGGTAGTTAATGTAAGATTATCACAAGAGATCTAACGCTATTGGCGAGTCGACTATATATACAGTGGGTGTTACCCAGCCCTGGACTCATCTCGTGCAGCCGTGCCATTACATACTGGTACCCATGACTCTGCCACAAAGTACTAGATCATACATCCAACCAAGACTTTGTGTACGACATCAATGAACATCTCTAGCGGGATGATAATGCGATCTCATGTCAGGATATGCTTGAACTGAAAATTAGCAATATGGCTGCTGTTCCACCATACTTCCAAAAGATGGTTCTCAATAATGATCCTAATTTTGTCATCAACAGGTTTCAAGGGTATCATGAGCTAGTAGAGGCCAGCAAAGATGGAGGTCAGCGTCCTCTATCTTTCTTCTGAATGAGGCTTCGCGAAGACCGGGTGCTAAGCTAGCCTGCTCCACTGAGAGGCACACAAGATGGTACGAATAAAGGGATCAATAGACCAAAGCAGATATTGTCAAGTTGCTGGTATTTTTAAGTCTTGTTATGTAACGTAGAAAATGTTAGATTTGCAATTTCAGTATGACTTAGAATACCAACTTATATAAGTTTCAATGGATGTAGAGATCTACTCCCTGGGTCGAAACTGGTTTCTGGTTGTAAGAAATGGTAAGAGCTGACATTAGCTTGTAAAACCTGGCACAATTGGGTAGCAAACTAAATATTAGCCAATATGATATATATTCACTAGTATCAATATGTATAAACTTAGATGAACTAGTATGACTATGTACAAGAAGGGGGGGTTTTAACATTGTACGAGCTAATATAACCTTGTACATAGTGATACAAGCTAATCTTAGCTGGTATAATTTAGTACAAGCTGGTATAACTGTATATCAGCAGGTATGAACTAGTATTAGAACGATTGAATTGGCTGAAAAAAGAAACCACTGCCATGACAGTTTATACAAGTTGGTAAAGCAGTATGTAAATTGACTCATATATAAACAAATCCACTCGCAACATCATAATACCTTATATTTCCATAGTAGATCCAAAGAAGATCTGGAAACCAGTTGCAAGGAACTATCTTCAAATGATTCTATGACCTTTACTGGTCACCTTTATATCTAGATGTGTCTAGCTTCTCACAACGAGGAAGATTCTCGTGCCAGATGACAGGAGTCTTCAATTTTATTATACATTTTTCCAGGTGTCTGATGAGACTGCCTGGCATTCAGGGGATCTTTGACAGCTCTCTATAAGTGTTGATTGTTTGCTGATCTACTTCTCATCAGCAAACAAATCTTGGTCAATTCAGCCTTCCCTAACTATTATTGTTGCAAATGAGTTCGGCAATTCCTGCACAAAATCCATGCCATCCCATGGGAGGTTTCCTCAATGGTGAAACGTTCTAAGCCTGCTTACATAACACGCCACCTCATCATATAGTTACAAAGATCTAGTATGCACATTGTTGTGCAGTAAGAACACCAAACAATCCGTCCCCCTAGGCAGCACGGGTGGTAATGTATACATTGACATTGCTGTATGACAGGAAACCGATGACATTGATGTTAATTTTCAGATCTCTTGTCTTCTGTGCCGAGAATGGATGCCATGCAATATACTGCATCGTGCCAAAGCATAACATAGATGGTATTCACTTATCAACTGATAGATTTCCTTCTGCATCAACCTCTACTAAACAGGAATACTCTCAATCGCCACTTCTTATTCCTTCGCATGGTTCTCCCTGGCCATATACTTGGCTTCTTCAGGATTCACCAGATCGTCATATTTCTATCCAATTGGCAGCCAGCAATGTGCATTCCAGGCGGGGCGGCCAAGGTGTCCTGTCGCTGCCACAGGCTTGATGAATGTTGCATCAAAAGTATATTTTCCTTCTGACATAGAAATATCCCAGGGAGATACATTATGGCATGATTTCAGCCTTGAACCAACAGAAGCCATTAGCAGCTTGGATTCCTCCAAAATCTCTACTGCTGAGAGATTGATGCGTTGAGCGAGTTCTACTGCTTGATGCACCATTTCTTCAGTGATGTCACGAATGACTGTATAAACTTTTGAACTGTTGTGTCGTGCATCAATGGTGGTGAAAGACATTTGTCAAGTTGAATGAAGCACTAGGATTGGGGGCGCTGTTGATATTCAATGGAGATTGGCAATCGATTCATTGTGTTAGCGGTGGCTATAGTGCGGCTGATGGTAATCGTGGGGTGGTAATCATCACGATGGCCATTGAACAGAATTGGATGCTGAAAATAGGCTTGCTACAATGGCCATACAGCAACCGACACAATATGGACCCCAGCCCTATGTCCAGTATTCCTGAACTACTGTAGTTTCAATTGATGCTTTATAAATTCAAGTCCAGCCCCCAAATACTGGAGATATTTCAATCAGTATCATTGGCAAAGTGTATCGACCCATCTGGTACTAAGTTCTGAAAAGATATGGCAGTGATTGGTATGGTCACCAATATATCTATGTGAAACATCGGGGAGTGAAATCACCAGATACATTCTATTGAGCTCAATCCGACAAGCCTGTAGGCAACACTACCATCCAAATCGCAGAAGATTCCTTAGCCGTACCATCGAACCTGTTTCCACTGGAATTTGTTCAATATACCAAACTTCCCCATACCTTCAGTAGCCAGTATGGCTCAGTGTTGTGTTACTAGATTTGAGGTCCAAGTATTGATGTCTTATGAGTAAGCAAACGAGAAAGCTCAGATTGGGATAGAATGATGAGCACACCAGGTTGTTCTGGATCTGAATGAATTGACTGGAACTGCTCTCATTTTTGCATTCTGATATATTCAAACATTAAGCCAGTAAAGGCAAGTTAAATCAATCTAGCCAAAAACGGCATCATCCTAGGGTGGGTAAGAGACATCCAAATATGCTGTATCCCGGTCATCGCACATTATGGAAGGGATCTCCAGTGGGACCAGAAAGAAACAGGCAGAGGAGAAGATCCCCAACTTCTCCCGATTTGGCAGACCAGGTTAACCCTGAGTGCCCTGCCCACGACTTCTCTGGGGGCACTGATGCCACATTCAGAATCGACACATTCAGCTGTTCGGTACAGCTCGAGGCAGCAATGATACACAGTTAGTGTTAGCAACGGTTCCGGAGGGTAACTTCGGGTCCAGATCCTGGTCAAAACGGAACCGTTGCCAAATTGGCGGTCCGGGTGATCATGACACCCGAACTGCCTTCTCGGGTATGGTTCCATGGTAAACTCCCAACCCGTCTCAATTGGGCGGGTTGTCAGTGGGTCGCCCAGCGGGTTCATCTATAGATTCATATAAGGTTCTTGAATTTGCAGTGTGTTAATAGTATCTTATCAAAATCGCATTTACCGCAATCAACAACGTGCTTTTCCATGTTGAGTAGTTTGCAATGTCGATTAATTTGGTATCTGTGTTTCACCTTCGATATATGGTATTTTTGCGTAGCAAGGTGGTCAATAATACTGTTATGCACGCAAGGATCTGCGCGACGCCTTGATTATGAAATATGCAAGTCCTAGAACTGTTGACGCTCCATTGATGCTCCGTGTCAAGATGCCGCAGGGATCATGTCGCTGTTGTTTTCGCCAGTGAAGGCTGCCAATATCTCATAGAAGGATGTCCGCAACCAATCGGAACATAACTTACTCATGATGCAAAGCTAAAAATCGTTGAGCACCGTTGACGCTCATGCTAAGGTTGGGGCGGTGACTGTCTTCCATTCGTTTTTGCAAACAAATGCGGCTAATACGTCCGTTATGCATAACAATGACCAAGTCACTGGAGAATAACCGTACTTACAAGACCACAAATCGTTGATGCTCCGTTGACCGTCATGCTATGAATGTGGCGATGACGTCGTTGCTATCATTTTTGCCAATAAAACTCGGCAATACGTCGGTTTTGTGTAACAACAACCAAGTCACTGGTGAATTACCGTACTTAAAAGACCACAAATCGTTGATGCTGCGTTGATGCTGCGTTGACGCTCATTTCATGTATTGTCCATTCAACATCTGCTGCCATCGATAATTGTATTTATTCTGATTTCACTTTATCAATTGCCTTTCTGCTTCATCAAGTCTCGGCCCTGTGGCAAAGTCGAGCGGCATAATCATGTTGCACTGTTCATTCTCACACGACTTAAAATGATGTATCGTGCCAAAAGATTCATGCCAAAAGATTCATTGCGCCTGCTATGCATCTATTTATGAACCAATATTCACAAGCTACTTCTTACCATTCGCCCATAATACATTTCTAACTGATGCTCTCAGTCAAGCTACATAAAGCTAGTGAACCATTGACGCATCCTGTCCTACTTTGTCTTTCCTCCAGGGAGGTCCTTTGCAGACAAAACTGCTGGCACAGGTAATCTTTCTGACAATTTGAATGCAGCGGCACCATCATGTTGAAAGAGTGACCAGGATGCTTTGAGAATCTCTTCCATGTCCGAAATGTATCCTATGGCGGTCATCTGCTTGTTTTGAACGCGAGATTCCTTCTGGGTAGCACGTAGATTTTGGCTGCCCTGCCACATCTCCAAAACCTCGTGAACCATGGCCATTCTGTGCAATTTCCTTTCCTCCGCATCTTTCTTCATTGCCGAGTCGTTTTCTGTCATTGTGGTATGCAATTCTTGGTCGGCACCTGCCAAATTGCGGTTATTGGCTCGAGCAAACTGCCTTACGATGACTTTTTCGGGAAGGATCTCCCCTGTCATTTTTGACTGCCTCCAGCCGATAACATCTTGGCCAATGGAAACACTGGCCTCCACTTCGACACCCTGTGGTATGATAGAGAATTTGTCGCGCCCCACATTGGAGAGATTGGACTACTTTGAGTGCGTTTCCTCCTGTTGGCTGCACCAATCGGTTATGTCTGGTAACCAAAATGTACTGCTAATCTCCATTGGGTCCGAGTGGTAATCATTGAGATGGGGATTGATTTGTCCCCATTTCTTGGGTGCTTCAGGCGGCAAATTCAAATAGAGCCTGGCGGCAGTCAATAAGCGGGCTGCGCGATCACTTCTTCCGGGTGGCATCTCAGCCACATTGTTAGGCCTTGTGTATTCCTCATCATCGCTGGACAAATCATATGCTTCAAAGGTTGATTGATTGGACCCTGAAGCCATTGCAGAGGGGACGAGATTGCTACTTGGTACGGTTTGGAGTTTATAGACCGGCACACGTCGATGTTTGGCCCAGTATTCATTCTCGACATACTTCAGAAAGGCCTCTTGGTATTGTGCAGTGTAGGATGTCTAGTCCTCAGAATTAATATCAATTCCCTTCTCCAACTTTCTAAACGATCAAAACTTCCTGAAAGGATTGAGGACGTGTGCGCAAATAAGAAGCATGCCCAACGTTCAAGTCACTTCTGCGTAGGATATGGAAAGCATCTGTCGAGTTAACTTCACCACGAAGAACAAGTCTTCTTTCAATGGAGTCTTCATCTTGGCCAAAGCTCGCGTCACACCATTCATGTGATCTAACATGTTATTGTATACTGAGATAACATGATGCAATGGGACTGTATGCCTCTTCGACATCCAAAGGGTACAATACTGAAATAGCCTCAATACTTCCATAATCAGCAACAACTCAAGTTTCTGTCTGAAACACCCAGGTGTTCCGGACGGCTCTGACGGCTCTCGCGGAACCTCGTACCCTCTGACGGAGAATCAGACGCGACCCGTCGCCCAAGCGACAGGTCACGTTGCATACCTCCCTTGCGGCGGCTATCATACCATGCCTCTTATTCTCGCGACGTGTCGCATTGTATATTACGCTCGCCGCTCCGGCGTCAGGCTTCTTTTACTTTGCGTCCGGAATGTGGTGACGTATACACACCATCAGAACGACACGTATGTTACACTCTTCGCAGGGGTTGCAGTTATGCAGTAGCCGTTTACACACCGCCTGGTGATGTTTATGCCTTTCTTCGGCAGATAGCCACATGCCGCACTCTGATTTATGTTTAGCTTTGAGATTTGTCACAAATTGCAATACTGTCTTCGCTTCGCATACATCGCTTGCCGTTGCATTTGCTTCGCCATTACCCTATTTTACATGTCTGCATTATACTGTCCAATCTTCACACTCTCTAGCACTATGCCCTCAGTCCTCCACATTCTGCGTTGATCCATCATCGGCTTGCGATGCGTCTTCCTCCTCATCCGCATCGTCGCCATCCTCGCGCTCATACCCGTCGATATCACTGGGTCCCAAGTCAAACCTATCGAGTTCAGTAGCGGCCCTTCGTCGCCGGCTGGCGGTGGGGATGGCATCGCTTTGGTCACCTTCATCTTCGAAATCTCCGCTGCCCCCTGGCATCCCGAAATTCAGTTTGTCATCCGTGCAATTGTTGTCTATTGGGAAGTTTGAGTCAGTGCTTCCAAGCTCAGGTTCCTCAAGCGGCACTTCAGAGGTCAAATAGTCAAGAAGAATAGCATTGTCAACACGCGCTGCTTCCATGCTGATCACCACGGCAGGCATTGGGTTCTCCACCTGTTGGATCTGACGCTTGACTGTGGCAAGAGTGTTGTTATACACCCTCTACTGGTAGCTCTCTGGTAATGTGTTCCAGGTATTCATCAAGAATGTATACGTGTCTTCAACGCCAGGCGAGTTTAACAACTTGCGACACGTTACAGTGCAGCAGGATACGATCTTTCCACCATCATTCATGCAGTTGAAGTAGTTCGAGCGATCAGGTCTGTCCGCTTTCAGCTTTGACTTGGAAGCTTTCGGATGAACACGTTTGTTCTTTTGCCACTCCAGGAGAGCATGGCCCAACGCGGTGCTGGTGAACATGATCAGTGGCGAGGGTATATGACCGTCCTTGTCGTCAATCATGGAATTATAAAATCCATCAGCATATTCACCGCGGTTATTCGCCTGATGAAAAAATTTGATGTAGATAAACTGCGGGATTGCTTCCGCCAGGAAGTAAAGTGGACGCTCGCCATTTGTTAGCAGCTTTCGACTGTCTCTGCGTTGCATTTGGACCGCATACACCACCTGACACACGCTCTGCTATAGGAAATAGATACTTATTGTCTGCCAGAAGGGAATCAATGAATTCCAAACGCTCTGTGGTGGATTCAAAGCGGTGGAGGTCATAAAGCTCTGCTATGTTGTCACTTGCTAATTGAATAAACTGGGATTTAACCTTATCGACTTGTGCACGAACCTGGTACCAGTTTGAGCCTGTAATATCGAATGTGGGCCGTCGCTTCAGCATACCTCTTTCAAGATCTGCTTTGTGCGTGCCTCAAATGCTATAGACCAAATGTTGTTTTGCTGCATTGCGGTGTTCCAGTACGTCTCTATTATCTACCAGTGTGGGGCTTCAGCTAATGCTTTTGTAACGCATCATGTTGCACAACTTACCGTCTCCAAGTCGCTTGCACTCATAAACGGCCGTCTGTTCCACATGTTGAGCTCCAGGAACCTGCCCGTTGCCAATACAAGACACGTCATGTCGTTGTGACCAAATCGATGGATGCTGCCACTTCAGGAGACCACTGACCGACCTGTAGACACTGCCTGCGGTTGCAATTGCCAATGCCTCTGTCTCTGATTCCTGTCTGTAGCTCGCATTGGCAGTGGATTTGTAATGATCGCGCGGGCTTCTCGATTCGGGATGGGGGTAGGCAGGTTTCCAAAACCGCTGAGAGGAGTGGGAGTGCTAGCAATGTCGGATGCGGGGCGGGATACGACGCGATGCGTTGAGTCTGTCTGTGTGATTCCGCTGGGTGCGGGTGTGTTACGACTGCTTGTACCCGGCGTGGCGGTTTTAGTAATTATTGACCGTTGCTGTGTACCGGACGGGGTGGAAGTCATGCGTTGAGTGATATCTGCAATACGAGAATTGATCAGCAACGCTGAGGGGGTGAAGTTCTGACCTTGGATTGTTGAGGCTACGGAACTCCCACCTTGAGAGGAATCCCTCTCGCCAGCCGGTACTGAAACGCGTCCATTAGCAGGGGGAAGTTCAGAATTCCCCGACAACCCACGCATTTGTTGATTCTGACGATTAGAAAGACTTCGAACATTTCAGACGACCGGAGACGTGACGGGGTGAGGGCTTTGGGAAGGCATCCTCCGACTTGGATGTTCGACGTTAAAAGTGTGGGAATAATATCCACTGCATGCATAAGCAACGGTAGGCGAGGTAGACTCTTATTTGAGCGACCCTGGAGGGATTCGACAAAAAAGGGAGACGCAGTGTTGACCGCGCTAGACTCTAAACCCAGACAATACTCGGGGACGAGATTCCTTCAAAAGCATTCAATTATGGGGTTAACTGCCATCAGATTATACGCAGATTAAACTCAGATGAAACTCAGCATGGATATTCACTATTACAGCAATGTCTGAAGGTCTATTTGCCCCGCTTGAAATGTGTCTATGCCTTCTTGGCTCGATTATCATCGTATTGCACTCGTTCTTGGCACAATACTTCGAACCATCGATTGTGTATATCTTCAGCTTCCCGGTGGAAATGCCCCTTTGGCAGAGCTAAATGCATCGCAAAGCGAACAGTGAGGTATTCTCTATCCTATGACATCAGTTGCGTCTGCATTTTCCACTGCTAGGCGTTTGTAGCCGTGTTGGATGGTTGCACAGTTGGGACAACTGGAGAACTACTCAGTTTCCTCCGAGATGCACGTTGTCTGAGCGGCAAAAGTGGTATGAGATGCCAAAGCAACGCCCGGCGTTGCAAACTGTCCTCACCGCGAGTAATAAATCTTGTCTTGAGGCCTGGCGTTCATGAGGTGCCTGGTGGTGCGTCCAGATGAAGGCTGCGCCGTTTCGTCTTCCTTAAACAACAAAACTCACAAGTTGAACCTTGAACCAAGAAATCGCCAGAACACGAGTATATATATCCCTTCTTCCCGCCTACATCTCCTTTCTCTTTTCCTCCCGTATTATACACACAGACAGCATCCTGATCTCGACATCATGTGACTTACACAAACCAACGCCTCTCGTTCCAAAACATACCTGATAACCTACACAACTTTGTAAGTCCACTCTGGGCTTCCTTTCGCTACTTTCAACTGTATCATAATGCTGATGCCTCGGATGTAGATTCATTTGCAACTCGCAGCCATGGCACCAAAGGGCAGCCGCAAAGGAAAGGGGAAGGAAACTGCCAGGGCAAAAATGCCGACATCGGTTGTAAATCGACGCCTGCGGTTGGATCGGGACCATATACAGGGATTCATCTCGGAGCAGATCCGTGGACTCATACGGATATACAAAGTTTGTGGCGTCAAGGATGAGGGAGCCTGGGTCCTCTTTTATGATATAATCTTTCTTGATCCAGTCACGACTCGGCACTTTTCACAATTCCAGCTGAAGTGGCCGCACCAGAGGAGCAGGAGTTCACCATTTCGGGAGTAGTGGGCACCCTTCCGCTGATATATGGGCCAAATGTTTGACAAAACCCGTGACCAAAGGAACAATTGCAGGTGGGACAACACCCCATGCCTTCGGGGTTCAAGTCGATCGCTCCAATCCGCAGACAACCAGCTAGGGAAAGGTTAATCGCACCGGTGAGCGTTTCTCTTGGTATAGTAGCGATGATCACAGGGCAATGATTGAGCCGCCAAGCCGCCGGCAGTACAAGCCAGGCGACTTCCTGGCCGTTGGACCACTGAATTGGGATGAGATAATCGACGAGGATGATGATGATGAGAACTGGGCAGATCCCAGAGCGCCGAGTGGTGGACGGAGCCGTCCTGGCAATGACAATGACAATGACGACGGCGAGGGTGTGGAGGACACGCAGGGCGGTGAGAACGGGACCGCGAAAGGGAAGGGAACAAAGGATGGGAAGGGGAAATGGAAGGAGATGGGGAAGGGAAACAGTAAAGGAAAAGGTATTGTTAAACTGTATGAGTCGGACTCGGACACAGAGGGCTAACTAGAGCAGGTATATTTAGAGCCGGAAGCATCACCCGCCGTTTAAATTTCCACAGATGATGATGCCCACTCTACCCAGTTGGACGGCGAATATGACTCAGAACTTGATCCTGATGTGGATATGCGGATGGAGGATGATGTAGACCCACCGGACGGCATTGATTTAGACGGTGATGTGGATGTGGAAAGGGAAGGTAACGATGAAGAGGAGGAAGATGAAAAGAAGGAAGATGAGGAGGAGTAGGAGGTGGATGAGGATGAGGAGGAGGATAAGGATGAGGAGGATGGCAAAGAACCTCGGACGAGTGGCCAGGGAGAGATGGTAAATACATCGGCTGAGGATGTAGATACCATGGTAGACGATCAGCCAAACGTGCTACCGGAGCAATGCCAGAATATGCACGAGCATACCCGACGGCCAAAACCTCCGGCGCCTGCCCCAAGGCCACAAACCCCAGACCCTCTCCCACGACCACCCACTCAGGAGACTCATCCCCTCAGTGGGATGGAGCATTTGGGGCTTATGACGCCGCAAAAGCCTCGCCCAGCGGTGCCAACTCAGCGAGAAGCTGAGGCAGCCGGAAACACCTTGGATGTGGATGTGGATCAGAAGCTGCTGAGTGAATCGGCAGGTGGCGACAGTCTCCCCGATGTCCCTCTCCCCAATGTCTCTTTCCTTGAGGCACGCCCGGATGGCTCAGTAGGCGAGGAGTGAACCAGTCCTCGCGTTGCTGAGGAGGCGATGGTTGTTGCGTTCGGGTTAGTGTCGGGTTCTTGTCTTGTAGATTTCTGTTGTTCTAATAAATTTATCTCAGGCATTGATTATTACACGCGTCGCGATGTTTTTGGATCGCTCATGGTTTGTTTTCTTTATTGATTTGTATTGGTTTTATTTTATTGGTTATATTTTATTCAGAGTATTATGGGACATCGCGCATGCAGTGATTTTGCAACTCCTGGCGTGTAAGGAACCTCCTTGTGATGGTGTTGAGGCTCAATAAATCTCTCAAGAATCGTGAGCATATACCCACACCAGACTGCTCAGGCCCAGCACCAACTTTCGTCCCTTTCTACAGTGAATACTCCACTCCTCACGTGACGTGGACAATGCGAGAGAAGACCCCTATCCGTTGCCCCGAATTTTCATGCCGACAGAAGTTCACCTCAGACAGCAGGCGACTTAAACATATCAAAGTACACTATCCTGAACACCTTCAGGAGAATCTGACTGTTCAAAGAGCGCCCCGACGCGTTGAACCCCCTCAGCGTCGTGAATTCAACGTGAACAAAGATTCATTCGAAGACCTGCACACGTTTCCCTACCTCGAAAATGTTGAAATCATCGCAGACACGGAGTCTCAATCACTGCCGCCTCTGCCACGTACGGAAATCTACCCTAGCGCCGGCGCTCAGCTGATTGATTACATTGCTGAGCGATGGGAACGCGACGCTCAGGGCTGCCTTGAGACGAACCTACAAAACAATCCCTACTATCTCTTTGCGACGCGTGAAGAGTACAAATATATCCAGTGTGGGATCAAGAAGAAGGGCATAAAGACATACTATGACAACGTGCTGAAGGAAGAAAACACCGCTCTGCGTTTCCCAAGCTTCAAAAACTGGGATGGCGTCCAGAAGATCTTCGCTAGCATGCCACATGATCAGTCTCTCGGGGAGTGGGAACTACACACTCTCGAGGATATGAGATGGAATGACAATCACCAACTGCATATCAAATACTGGAGCTGAGACATCATCAAAAACATGAGACAGTTGATGCGTCAGCCAGCCTACGCCGAGCATCTCATTTTCGGCACTCAGCGGTGCTTTAACAGCGATACGCCCCCGAAATGCCTGTATACCGAAATGCACACTGCGGACTGGTGGTGTGAGACACTGGTAAAGAGAAATACTTGAGGATAATAACATGCTAATCGATGTTTAGTCAACGCTCAGAGTGGGGGATACACTGGGTCCGTTGATCTTCATGTCCGACGGAACGCACCACTCGAATTTTGCTGGCGACAAGAAAGAGTGGCCTGTATATATGACAATTGGCAATCTGTCTTCGAAGATCCGCGAGACGCCCTCAACGCACAGCGTCTTAAGGGTCGCTCTCCTACCGATTGCAATTAAGAACCGCTATATTGCTCAGAAGCAGCTGGATGAGCAGCGGCAAACAAACTGAGAGGTGCTGTACGAAGAACTCTGGCGGCTACTGCAGCCACTCACCTTTAAACAAAATCCCAGCGCTGGTAGCGGATATTACAACATTCTCTGTGCAGATAGCAACTTCAGGCATTGCAAACCGGTTTTTGCAGCATGGCTTGAAGATTGTCCAGTGTATACCGACCTACATCATCTCGAGCGGCATGTCTGTTGTTGGAGCGAGTGTCCAAAGAATGAACTTGGAGAGTATATGCATCCTGACGAGGAACACCCCCGGCGGGATCACAACCTATATTGAACGCGCAGCAATGCCAACACCGAGGCAGCGGATGCCGAACTCTCGTCGTGCCATGTTGACCGAGGACTCGAGGTGTTTCGACATATTCCCTGTATTGTGAACGACTTCCCGAAGCCCGACCTCCTCCATACAATGCAGATCGGCATGCTTGACCACCTCCAGAAGTGGATTTTCCACTTCATGAAGACGCATGAACGGCTCGACAAGTACAATGCAGTCTGGTTTCTCCGTGCCTGATTACCACGACCTCACACCGAAAAATAAGACATATGAGGAAGTTTCTCAATGGACTGGGAAGGAGATGAAGGAAATGAGCCGGTACCTGCTTGGAGTTTTAACACAGTCTCTCCGAGGTGGAAACCCCGCTCAGCGTCCAATATTCAATCGCGCAATTGAGTGCACACGGGCATTGTTAGAATTCTATATGTACGCTCGATATAAATCTCACGATGATGCAACATTGAGCTACATGGAGGACGCCTTCCATCGTTTTCACACCTTCAAAGATGTCTTCTTATTCGGGCGAGCCGGCAAAAAGGCGAAGGCCAAAGCCAATGCCCTGAGAACAGAACTCGTGAAGGAGCGAAAGGTAGACGAGGAAACAAATGCTGAAACTTGGAGGCCGTCCAAGAAGCAGCGCGAAATGAACGCCTGGCGGGATTATATTAGCCACGAGATAGATATTTCCAAGGAGTTAGATGCCGACTTCAACTTTCCGAAGATCCACTTGATGTCTCACTGGGCCGAACTGGTTGGTCGATACGGAGCCTTGCGACAGTATTCAGCCGAGAGACATGAACAAGCACTTAAACCGCACCTCATGGACGGTTGGAACGCCTCCAATCACAATCCCAACTACCTGCCACAAGTAATCACCTTTCAGCGTCACATCCTCTGCTTTGAAATCAAAGAGCTCAATCTCCAAGCCCTCGCTCAGCGTCGGGAGAACAGCTCTACCCCCTGCAAAGTCCTCCCTTCCGGTGCTGATCTGGCTGCCCCCCAGAGCCCCCAGGCATATGCAAAACCCGAATTCATGGGACCCCAAAACCGCCGTGATGGAAATCATCCTGACGCTATGATCACAGACTTCAGAGCATTACTCAACAATACGCAAGACGCAACGCACCGCACGGCAATATCCAGCGGCACGCGGGAGTTTATACAGCATCAGAGTCGTAACAAGACGTATATTTCGGATGAACAACTGCATGCAATGGAGCTCTGTATTTACCATGGTATTAAGGTTCAAGTTGAGGGTTTCGAAGGTGAACGCATATCTCAGATGGGTCGATGCACAGGAAGCCAGAGCTGGCGCGGAGGGGATCCACGGAACAACCGGGTGTGGGTAAAGCGACGCCCAGGGAGGTGTTATGGCGCGCTGAATGGGCGTCTCTAGTGGCAACTGCAACGACTGTTCAAAATCAAACTCTATAACCAGGATGGAGCTTTCGTTGAGTACTGGGTGGCCATGGAGCTCACCACAATACCGGAAAACTCGGGTAACTAGGATCCAGTCTCGAAATTTGTACAAGTGAGAAAAGCACCGGCAGCCATTGTTTGGTAAGTTTTCAGCGTTGGAAACATCGTCGCCTGCGCGCACTTAATTCCAGAGATTGCTACTTGTACTAAGACAGGTGACGGACAGAACGAGCGATGGATTGTCAATAGTGACATAGATCTGGCGACTTGGAATGATGTGTATATTTAGTAAAGAGTGAATTGCATTTTGCGCGCAGGTAGAAGGATCGCGAGGAGAGATTTTCGCAGCGTCACCCATTGCCTTGCAATCCCGTATAATTAGTGAAGTGAGAATTGCATTTTGCGCGCAGGTAGAAGGAACGCGAGGAGAGATTTGGGCAGCGTCACCCATCGCCATGTAATCCTGTATAATTTGCCAAGAGAGCAGTGCATTTTGCGCGCTGGTAGACGGAACACGAGGAGAGATTTTTGTAGCGTAACCCATCGCATTGCAATCCCGATTCAAGCGCATACCCAATGAACCCATTCCGACATATGGTCACAGTTGGCCACAACGCCAGAGCGATCGTTTAAAATAGGAGACCGACAGAGCAAGAAGAAACGGTGAAACAGCGATCGGCGGACGATATGGAACGCAATGTGTGGGATTGAACCCGTGCGCGGAGTAATCCTCCACTGGGGTGTCTCTGACGGCTCTGATGGAGCATGTCCACTCTGACGGAGCCATTACGCCTGGACGTAAATATTTTTTACAGATGAAGACAAACTTGACTATCATCCATTCATCCTGAGTTGTGAATAGCGGCAGGTATTGACTGTATTTTGGGTTTTGAAGCCACTCACGTGTGAATTCCCGTAAATGGTAGGCGCGCTTGAGCAACTCCAGTGTTGAGTTCCAACGTGTCTTCCATTCAATAGTCGGTAGTACTGCGATGCATACTTTGGCTTTTTGACAGTCAATGAACTCGTTTCGGCTACCAGGTGTTAGTGTAATTAATACAGCAAGCATTCTCTGCTATAGGAAGGTCAGCTTCAGGACTTTCAAAATATCATAAAATATGTACTTTCTCAATTATCTTTGATAAACCTGGTCTCATGGGCGACACCTTGTTGAGTCTTGCATTATCCTCTTTTCGAAGTCTTTGACTCTTCCCAATGTCTATGCTTTCATTCTCTCCAAATTGCTGATTGCGCTCATGGGCTTCCCAAGACTTGGTGCGGCCTTTTACAACGAGACTGCTCATCAATGCACTGTAAGTGAGTTGTATGACTTGCGCCATGCAGGGTATGTGGTTCCTCAACGCCAACCACTCAATTCCAGAGGCCTCAAGTGTTGATTGCAGCTCGTGTGTCATCGAGAAGTTTGAGGAAGCATTATCAGTTGTAATCCTAAGCAAATGGCCATCAGTAAGCACAAAACGATCCAGCACGTCCTTCAAATGAACGGCTAGCCTTGCTCCAGTATGTTGGCCCTTGACCTGTCATCCAGAGTTCCCTTTCGAAAAGGGAACAGAACAGGCGATCAACCTCATCGAATGTGGGTTGAACTTCATGCAATGGCCAATTTCGATCCATATAGTAAGCAATGACTGACGTTATGGCCAATTTGTTTGTTGATGTCCATCCGTCCAAAGCTAAACTAACTTTAATTCGTAACAGCAATTGCTTCTTAATTGCATGCACAGTGAGTGCATATTCCCTCCGGCAAATGTTACTAAGGGTTGTAGCAAACGGCAGCACTCGGTCATCGCGTAATGCATTATATGATCGTCGTAGCTCAAGATTTGATATCGCATTCCATGGAATATATGCTCAAACAATTCCCGACATGAGCTATCGATTCCACGTGTCTTGGTGAAATTTGGAAGTTTCAAAGTTCTTAGCTCCCAGTTTGCAACGTTTTGTCGGGCATTGCAGTGAATATGGAACTACCTGGATGTCGAATATGATTTGACTCAGCGAACTTACTATTGAGATTCCTCAACTTCCTTGCCTCCTCAGGATGGACAAAGCTGTTTCATCGACCGTCGAAGTAGTCAATTCAGTGACCTCTGACACTGTTAATTCGTTCAACTTTGCGATGTGAGCTTTTGCCAGCAAGTGTTTCCACATTGAGATGGTCCCATATTCTTATGTATGGTGAAGAACTTGATGACAAACGATACATATGATCCCCGGGCTGCCGTACTCCGCCATTCCACATTGCAAATAGAATCGCCACGAAGGCGCATGTCTAGAATTATTCCAGGCAATCTGCCGCTTCGAGCCAATATTCATTGAAATGCACCACGCATCGAAGATGATTTGCAAAGTAAGTTCGCTGAAATCACGAATCAAGATACGTTCATTGTTGGAAGTGATCATAACCTCGAGCAAAGAGGTCTTCAAACATTGTCAATCAGACATGGTGGTAAAGAGTAGAATTCTGTGAAATCCGACTCGAAAGACTGCCAAAAGAAACGTGGTAGTATAGCAGACTGCGGGTTCTTAAATACTGACTCCAGCTACATGCAAAAAAATCAGATCTTTAAGACATTGCATGCATATTTGTGACGTTGTATACAAGGACAGATTGCAAAGACAGACCGGGGAAAACCTGATTTAGGAACAGCACAATGCAGTTCATTGCAGTATATAGTTCTGAGCCTCCACACAAATTGTTGATGCTCTGTGGGTGTTCAATTGTAGGAGGCGGATGCGATATCATCATTAGCATTTTTGCCATAAAAGGCTGCCGATAGGTTCATTGTGGGTTCACTGCGTTCCATTGCCGTTTGATTATCCAAGATGCAACATCAAAAATTGATTAACACTGCGTTGACACTCATTTTGGGACATGGTTACGATCTTGTCGCAATCTATTTTGACTAGTAAGACGGCCGATATTTCCATTTTTGATCCAGTATGTCACACCCCGCGTTGATTTTGGAAGAAGCAAGGCCTAAACTCGTTGAGACTCTGTTGACGCTCATTTGTAGAGCATTGTGAAGATGTTGTTGAAAGCATGTTTGCCTAGACAGGCGGTCGCTATGTCGATTATGGATTAATCACGCCACAAAGGCTTTGAATTTTCCCAGATGCAAGGCCAAAAGTAGTTGACGCTCCATTGACTCTCATTTTTAGGACAAAGTAGCGACCTTGGCTCAACCATTTTCGCCTACAAAGGCGGCCGATAGTTCAATTATGACTTTATGTCGCAGTGCAGCACATGCATTTGCAATCATGGAAAGCTAAAAATCATTAACGCACTGTTGAGGCTCATTTTTGGGACACAGTAGCGATGTTGTCGCAGCAATTTTCACCAAGACTGGCGGCCGATAGTATGATTATTGCTTAATGTCGCCGCTCAGCCATTTGATTTTCCCAGATACATGGCCAAAAGTTGTTGACGCTCCGTTGATGCTCATTTTTAGGACATAGAAGCAATGTTGTCGCAGCAAGTTTTGCCTAGAAAGGCGGCCGATAATGCCATTATGCATTAATGTTGCCGCACAGACCTTGCATTTTCTATGATGCAAAGCCAAAAATCGTTGACGCTCTGTTGACGCTCATTTTCACGACATAGAAGCAATGTTATCGCACCACATTATGCTTAGACAGGCAGCCGGTAGTGAGATCACTGATTCATGATGCCGCACAGCCCTTGCATGTTATGTGATGCAAGGCCAAAAGTCGTTGACGCTCCTTTGACCTTGATTTTTAGGATATAGAAGCAATGTTGTCGAAACAAGATTTGTTTCGAAAGGCGGCCGATATTACCATTATCGCTTAATATCATCGCGCAGCCCTCTGGATATTCTATGATGCAATGGCAAAAATCTTTCACACTGCATTGCCTCTCCGTTGACGTTCATTTTTAGGATGTGGCAACGAGCATGTAGTGTGCCTTGTTCACTTTTATGCCGACCAATACGTTCACTTTGGAATGATGTGACAATCCCGCCAATTGAGTACCAAATGTGTAAGACTGTAAATCGTTCACACTCTGTTGACGCTCACTTAAATCACATCGAAACAGCCTTTGTGCGCCGAATAATTGTACGGCACGATTCATATACACATTATTGACATCCAATATACAGTGTGCATGTATTATTGTTTGCATCCAGGTGTTTTGTTACGTCTCAATTTCTGATGAGTGCTATCCACGCTATCTGAGTGACAGATGACGTGGCCCTATCACATTCCCGCGCTTTCGGCTGGTAATTTACGGCATGTAGAAAATTTCACCAGATTTTTGTAAATATCACTCGACTTCCTCACCTTTACTTATGCAGCTCCTTCTCCTCAATTTCCATGACGTACCATACGCAATTCCAAATATCTCAACCACGTACATGAGGTCTGTGCGGAGAGTTATGCAGTGGGATACATGAATGAATGCAGCATGATGGTTGTCGTTCAGACTGATTCGTATTGATCACTGACCACTCTTTCTATGTCACTTCTGACATCACTCACATAAATATTGGTAGTATATTTCGTCACTAATATTGCTTTTAGTTGGTCGCTGAACAGTCACATGCTGCTGCAAATCGAATCTGTCAGCAATTTTGTCGCCTGATTTGGATTCTAGAACTTTCACATAGTGCGTTCGACCCTTGCACAAGCAGAGACGAATTATCACGTCTCACAATTGGTCCCTGAAATCAAGAAAAAGCGGAAACATAGTAAAAGTGGTAAACAAATTGCTTTTCGCAAACTGATGACGTCAATAATCACACCATGCCTATCTATTCCTCCGCTGACGCAGGAGCCGTCACAATGTCTTTGTCTGAATCCGAAATCTATATAGTGTTTAGCTGGAGGCTATAAGCAGGGGTAAACGCTTACTGGTTCAACAGGCTTCGCTTTCAGCAAAGGTAACCTATCGGGCTCTGCGGCGGTCTCAAGACCAGATATGGTTTTGTTCGAATGTTATGTCACCGAACTTTGCCGAATATGACAACTTCCTGCTCGAGATGTCCCTTGAGGCATTTGCGATATTCCAGGGACAATGTCAAGCCTCTCCCTAAGCTGTCCAAATGTTGTTAGTGGAGGTGCCGAAGCGTCATCATCTGTTGAGGTTGAACGACTACCGGAACCCTTGATTCGGCTTTGCCATACTACTTATCTTGTTCAGGGAAGCAGTTGGCTGTATCCTCCCATCCCGGTTATGTCAATTCGTTAAGCTTCATCTACTTCGGCCGGAAGCTCTCCCTGCGCTGCAGTACTGATTTGAAGATTGTGCCCATCACCCAGCCTGGTTCGTCATCTTCGCTCAGATTGCCCAGCTCTGTCTCTTCATTCTCATCTTCCCCATCCTCCCCATCATCGGAACTTGCATGATCACTCAGACTGTCTCCGATAGCAGCCATCATCTCTTCAAAAGACTTTTCGGGCTCTCTGCGCATCTATCCCGCGATTTGAGCATGCGTCATGTTGTCCTACTCTTGTTGAACCGCTGCCTCTGCGTCTTCAACTCGCTTTCTTGCCCCAGCGGTCTCTCTCTCAACATAATCCTCTATCCATTACTCTTTCTCTTCATTGCTGAAGAAGTGCATTTCTCGACGTTTTTCCGCCGCAAGCTACTTTTTGGATCTCAAACTGCGCAAGGCCCCCAGGACTCAGACTCTCTTGGCTTACAAGTCGCTCTTGCCTTCATTCTCATCATGTGGTGGTTGGGTTGACCGCTTTGTCGATTTGCGATATCTGGCAGCCGGAAGTGGCAAAAAGTTCATTTTCAGAGCATTCAGCATTGTGGTTTGCGTGGACTTTGTTGTTGGGCGAGATGTTGGATGTTGCAAGTTATGGACAATATGGAGGCAAGCTGCGTCTTTTATGTCAAGGTTGGAACATTTACTCATCTTGAACAAAGCAAAATCTCCCTTTTGACTGTCAATCAATCAGGAATAGTGACGCTAACCGTACAACATGGTATGATTGTCAGCGTCATCCTCGTGTAATATCCCGGGGATTATTTGAGACAAATATCAGCAGATGTCCGTTCCCTCGCACAACATCCTATTAATGTATAGTGAATAGGCGATTCCCGCAGTCGTACACTGCCGTATATCCCGGTAACCAAACAACCAAGATCAGACCGACTTTGTGCAATTTGCAGGGCGGTGGGGAACCCCTGCAACTTTCAGCGATTCTCAGCAGGATTCATCATGAGCATAACGATCATGTTGGCTGCAACTTATTCCATTCTGACAAGAAACTAATCATATTGTCCTCAGTGCGTCCCACTGCCTCTCGTTTTCATCTTCCTCTCCTATTGCAGACGAGCACATCATGGATACACAACCACCTCCGGCAAGTGAGAGCGGATCTAATACAGGCCGATTGGCGGGCCGTACATCAAATACGGATATACTTGGCACACAACATGAGCACAGACACATGTTAGGTCACCGCTATGCTGCCAATGCAGCCACCAAACATATGACCCAGGATGCACATTTAAAAATCGTCCGCGAGACTGGAAGCAGGAAAAATAGGACGCAGCATGCAGTGGGATTGGAATATATCCATATCGAGGCAATAGGAGGTGAATTAACTGGATATGATACAGCGAGAGTCCGTAGAGAGCTACGTAACGAATTTAGCGCTGCCCGTCAAGGGAAACCTCCAAGTTCGACAAAGGCATTTGTCCGCATAGTCCGCGAAATCAATCATCATGATGTTGTCAGCTCTGGGATCTTCGCAGATGAATATGCTGATACGCATCCCCGTGAGTGGACGAAACAGGTATCAATCACCTTAGAGGAGACTACAGAAGCATATATCATAGAGGTAACAGCCGAATTTCATTGTTAGAAGCAGCAACTAATGTCTTGTAGGTTTTCAACATGTCTGCAACTATGGCAAGGGAAGGAGGTCGGGTACAGCTGGAATTGTCCGACGTGCGCCTGGCCTTGAATATTGACAAAATGGCCCAACATGACTGTTCGCGTGCCACGACCAAGGAAACAAAATACCTCAATAAGAAACCACTCGGCGAAGTCCGAGAAGAGAACAAGTGGGGTGTTGAGTTTCGTGGGCACAAAAGGGTGTAGGCTGCGATACAAAGAAATCGGGCAATGCTTCGTCAAAACCAAACATCCGGCTGCCTTACATGCGAACATGGCACCGCACAGTATCCGCAAACACACTGCAGACGCAAACGAACAGGTTTACCTGCACCCGACCGACACAGAGAGCGGTCTCCTGAGCCGATTCCGACTCCGCCACTGCTCGGTAAGCCACCCGCCCCAACCAGTAACCCTTCTGGAGTTCAATCTTCTCAAATCGTCAATGTACCCGCCGGATATACATATTCGCGGAAAGCTCTTTCCTTCGCGGAATATCTCGATGATGAGGAAACCAAGCACAATGCCCATTTTGATCCAAATATGCTGACTGATGAAGGTTAGTACACTATCTGTGGTGTGGTAGTGCAACTAACAATCATTTTGAAGACGAGAGCAGTGGATTGAGCGATCCTGCAACTGATGACAAGCATTGACCAAAAGACATGGGATTTGGAGATTATTATTATATATATCTATGTATTATTAAAGAACAAAGTAGTGATCAAGAAGAAAGTTATTGAAACAGCCAGAAAGGCAGCCAAAACAATGTGAATGATGGAGTGTGCCAAATTAAATGATTGCATATTGCGGATACAGCCATCGCAAAATACGCGTTAACAGAGCGTCAACGATTTTTAGTCATGTGTCCTGGGAAATCACTCATCCGATCGGTTGTAGTCAGTCATAGAGGAATTTTTGGCGGCCTTTATAGATAAAACTGATTGTAATACCTTCCCTGCCAAGTGTTGGCAACGGGTCCAGGTAACCCACCACCGGTCCGGGTTTGGACCGTAAATACGGGTCGTTTAGGTTCCAGACAAGGCCAAAATTCCAACCCGCAGCTTCTTGGCGGCCCAAAACTGGACCCGTGCCTGTCAACCTGCGAGTTTCCCTGAGTTTGGCTAGACCCATCGGTTCCAATCTGCGGTTTAGCGTTCCGGGTTTCACCTTTATGGTCGAATTCAGATATGCTACTCTTGATCGTAAATTATTGACATTGGTACGTCACAGTCCATATTTAATGTATTGGCCATCTTAATAATAAAAACGAATAGATGCACACGCGCTACTACATCGTGAAAATGAGCGTCAACAGAGCGTCAACGATTGTTGGTCGAGTATCTTGGGTAATCTGGGGTGCGACAGGTCACAAACGGTCATAAACGTAGTTTTGGCTGCGTTTCTTGCAAAAAAAGCAAGCTAAACACTCCCTAGCCCATCATGACAATGAGCGTCAACGGAGTGTCAACGACTTTGGGTCATGCATCTTCGGTTATATGAGTGTCGCTTGATCACAACCATTCATAAAGCAGGAGATGGCAGCCTTTATGGGCAGATATGTACAGAATTTCTCCGCCACATTGTCGGGGACAGTAACAACTCATTTCATTTACAGAGCTACCACTAAGTCTTTGTGAACCATTTAGTGTACAAAACACAGTTAGAACCATGTATATAGACCAGAACGGCCACATTGCGCTGTAATTAACCATAATGGATGGCCAACAATCGTTGACACACCGTTGACACTCATTTCCAAGACGCTGCAGGAAGCATTTCACTTTTTTTGTTGCCTATAAAGGCCGCCAATACTTCGTTTATGACCATGTCCAACCTGTCGCCCCGCAGATTACTGAAGATACATGACCAAGAATCATTGACCCACCGTTGACGCTCATTTTCATGACGGGGTAGGAAGAATTTCACTTTCTGTTTTGCCTATAAAGGCCACCAATACTTCGTTTATGACTATGTGCAACCTGTCGCCCCACAGATTACCCATGATACATGACCATAAATCGTTGACGCTCCGTTGACGCTCATTTTCATGATGGTGCAAGAAGGATTTCACTTGCTTTTTTGCCTATAAAGGCTTCTAATACTTTGTTTAAGGCTTTTTGCAACCTATCGCCCCGCAGATTACCCAAGATACATGACCAAGAATCGTTGACGCTCCGTTGACGCTCATTTTCATGATGGTGCAATGGTCGTTTTCTTATCTGTTTTGCCTATACAGGCAGCCAATACTTAGTTTATGACTATTTGTAACCTATCGCTATCCAGATTGCCCAAGATACATGTCCAAGAATTGTTGACGCTCCGTTGACGCTCATTTTCATGATGGTGCAGGGATCGTTTTATTTTCTGTCTTGCCTATAAAGGCAGCCAATACTATGTTTATGACTATTTGTAACCTATCGCCTTCCAGGTTTCCCAAGATACATGACCAAGAATTGTTGACGCTCCGTTGACACTCATTTTGCCACAGGTCTATCAATATTATGCAATCGTTTGATTTGGCGTAGTCCACCATTCGGGTTTATTTGGCAGCCTTTCTAGAGTTTTCATTCAGTGTCTTCTTGATCACCATATTGTTCTTTATTATTAAGTATAAATATATCCTTTAAAATATACTGTACAGTATCCGGGAATTCAGGATAATACTAATCTCCAAAATGCCGTGCCATTCAATCAATGCTAGTCATCACTGTCAGGTTCGCTCAATAGGGTGCTCTGGTCATCAATATGAATGTTAACTGCATTACCACACAGCAGATAGTGTACTAACCAGTGGATGTTCCTTCATCAGGCAGCATATATGGATCAAAATCTCAATCGTGCTCGCTATCCTGGGTAGATGACTTGAGGGTATGTGATTCAGAACAGGGCAGAGAAGTGTGTGAATACGCATATCCGGGCGGAAAATTGGTGATTTGGAGATGTTGAGCTCCGCATGGATCACCCGTTGGGGCGGGTATTGTTTCGGGCAGAGGTGGCGTCGGCTCTGGAGTCGGCACTGGAGTCTGCGGTCTGTGTCGGTTAGGTGGAGGTGCACCTGGTCCTTTGCGTCTCCAGTGAGTCTGCGGATTATTGGCGGTGCCATTTTGGCATGGTAGGCATCCTGCCGTCTGATTGTGACAAAGCATAGCCGGGTGTCTTTCAATCGCAGCCTTCACTTTTGTATGCCCAGGAAACTCAACACCACACTGCTTCTCTTCTCGGACCTCGGCGCGAGGTTTCTGGATCAAATATTGCGTTTCTTCTATTGCGGTGCACGAAAACCCTCCTTTGGCCATTTTCACCATGTTCAAGGCCAGGCGCATGTGTGACTGCTCCAGCTGTACACGACCTCCTCGCCTTGCCATCATAGCAGACATATTGAAAACCTACAAGATATGAGTAGTTGCTTCTAAAAATGAGAGGCAGCTATTACCTCAACCATATACGCTTCTGTAGCCTCCTCTAAGGTGATTAAACCCTGTTTCGTCCACTCACGGGGATTCTTATCAGGAAATTCATCTGCAAAAATACCAGAGCTCACCACATCATGATGTTCCGATTATTGACGTACTGGATGAAGCGCTAGCCATTCGGCATGATTTATATCTGCTCGGACCTGGCTGAGGTGGTTGTGTAACCATTATTTGCTGGTGTGGAATAGGAGAGGAAGATAATAACGAAAAGAACTGGGAAGTCCTGATGATTATATAGTTAGCTTCATGTCAGAATGGAATAATTAGCTGCCAATATGTTCGTTATACTCAAGATGAATTCTGCTGCGTATAGCTGCAAGTTGCAGGGATTTTCCACCGCCCCAAGATGTGTAATAAGTCGATTTGATGTTGGTTGATTGTTAGCAAGGATATATACTGGTGTACGACAGCCGAAATGAAATAATTGTCAGTTATACATAAAACATTGTTCGAGCGAAAGGACCTGTGCTGAAGTTTGTCTCAAATAATCGCCGGGATAATACATGAAACTGAAACTAACAATCAAGTTATGTTGTACGGTTAGCCTGACTATTCCCGTTTCTTTGACAGTCAAAAGAGAGGTTTTTGCTTTGTTCAAGATGAGTAAACGTACCAACCTTGACATAAAAGACGCAGCTTGCCTCCATATTGTCCATCTCTTGCAACATTCAACATGTCGCCAAACATCAAACTCAAACTACAATGGTCAATGCTCTGAAAAAGAACATTTCTACCCATCCTGTGGGCATATACGGCAAATCGACAAAGCGCTCAACCCAACGATGTCATCAAATGAATGAAGGCAAAAGCGGCTTGGAGGCAGAAAGACTCCAAGCCCTCGGGGCATTACACAGCTTGAGATCCAAAAACAGGCTTGCAGCAGAGAAACGACAAGAAACACACTTCTTAAGCAATGAAGAGAAACAGATATAGATTGAGGATTATGTTGAGAGAGAAACCGCTGTGGCAAGAAAGCGAGTTGAAGATGCGGTTCAGCAAGAGCTGGAAGATATGAAGTATGCTGAAATCGCGGGATTGACGACCAGAGAGCCCAAAAGGACATTTCAAGAGATGTTGGTTGCTATCGGAGACAGTCTGAGCGATCTTTCAAGTTCCGACGATGGGGAGGACGGGGAAGATGAGGATGATGACTGGACAGTGTAGGGCAAGCTGAGCGAGGATGACGAACCCGGCTGGGTGATGGGCACAATCACCAAAACGGTACAGCAGCGCATGGAGAGGGGTTATCAGAAGTAGATAAAGCTTGATGAATTGACACAACCGGGATGGGAGGATGCAGCCGACTACTTCCGTGTAAGAGATAAGAAGTACGGTACATCCAAATTGAAAGTTCTGGCCGTCGTTCAACTGGAAACGGCTGATCGCAATGCGGTACCTGCACCGACAACATTTGGTGAGCTTATGGAGTCTCTTGAGATTGTCCCCGGAATATCCCAATTGCCGCAAGGGACTTCTCGACCAGGAAGTAGTCATAATCGGCTAGGTTTGGTAAATCCGCAGCTGAGAACAAGAATATCCGGTCATCAGCCCGCCGCAAAGGGTGATATGTCACCGGTGCTGAGAGCGAAGTCTATTGAACCAGTAAGCTTTTACCCCTGCATGTAGCCTCCAGCTAATCACCATATAGATATCAGATTCGGACGAAGACATTGTGACGGCTCCTGCCTCAGTGGAGGAATAGATAGGCAAAGTGTAATTTTTGACGTCATATCTCTGTGAAACGCAATTTGATTACCAATTTGGCAATGTGTCAGCTTTTTGTTGATTTCAGTGACCAAATTTTGAGACGTGATAATTCGTCTGTGCATGTGCAAGGGTCACACACATCATGCGAATGTTCTAGAATCCAAATCATGTGGAAAAGCAGCCCACACGTTCGATTGTGATCTTCAAGTGACTGTTAAGCGACAAAGCAAAAGCTATATTAGTGACATAATATACTGACAAATTTGAACTGTGTGATGTGATACGTGTCATAGAAAGAGTGGTCAGTGCTCATGACGAATCAGTCTGAACAATGACCATCATACAGCATTCATCCATATATCCAACTGCATTGCTCCCCACACAGACCTCGTGCTCATGCTTGAGATATTAGAAATTGCTTATTGTGCATCCTGGAAATCGAGGAGAAGGAGCTGGATAAGGAAAGGTGAGGAAGTCGAGCTATATTTACCAAAAACTATTTAAATGATCTACATGCCGCAATTTGCCGGCCGAAAGCGGGTGAATGCAATAGGCCCACGTCATTCTTCGCTCAGATAACGTGGATTGAGGTTGATCAGAAATTGAGCAGTAGCAAAGCTCCTGGATGCAAATGATAATACTCAGAAACACAATGTTGGATGTTAACAATCAGTATACGATTTGTTGCATACAGTTAGTGTGTGTATGAAGGCTGTTTCGATGAGATTAATGTGAGGGTCAACAGAGCGTCAACGATGTGTATTCTTACATATTCGGCAATCATATGGCTACATTGTCACATTCTGTCTTTTTGGTCACCATCATAGCGAAAAAGGTAAATGACACTCTCGTTGCCCCTTCCTAAAAATGCGCGTCAACGGAGCGTCAACGATTTTTGGCCTCACATTTTGACAGATCCAAATGCCTGCGCGGTGCCCTTGACATATAATCGAACGATTGACCGCCTTGCTAGGCAAAAATGCTTTTAGCGACATCATAACTATGCCCTAACAATGAGCGTCAACAGACCGTCAACAATTTTAGGCCATCCATCTTCGTTAATCAAGGGACTGTGCAGCGACATTGATCCATAATCGAACTGTCGTCCGCCTTTCTATGCAAAAATGCTATCGGGGACATCGTACCTATGTCCCAAAAATCAGCATCACCGGAGCGGCAACGAGTTTAGGCCTTCCAACTTCGTTAATGAAGGTGCAGTAAGGACACCTTGATGCATAATCATCTATCAGCCGCCTTTCTAGGCAAAAATGCTTTCGGCAAAAATGCACCTATGCCTTAAAAATGAGTGTCAATGGAGCATCAACGATGTTAGGCCTCGCATCTTCCTTAAACAAGGGGCCGTGAGGCGTGATTAATCTATATTCGCACTATTGGCGGCCTTTATTGGTAAAAATACTTTCTACGCTATCGTACCTATGCCCCAAACATGAGCGTCAACGGATCATCAACAATTTTAGGCCTTCTATCCTCAAAAATCAGCAGGCTGTGCAACCACATTGTTCTGTAATCGAACTATCAGCCGCGTTTCTAGACAAAAGTGCTTGCACTAACATCGTATCTATGTCCTAAAATGAGCGTCAACAGTGTGTCAATGCAATGTCTCACAGATCTGATTTTTTTGCTTGTACGTCTAGAGTTAATATTTAAGAACCAGCAATCTGCTGTACTATAACTTTACTTTCGGCAGTCACTCGTGTCGTATTACCAATCAGTCTTCTTACTACCGCCATTTCTGATTCACAATCTTTAAATACCTCAATGCTAAAGGTTATGATCTCTTCCAAAAATGAAAGTCTCTTTATGCGGGATGTAACCGACCTTTCTTTATAAATCATGTTCGACGCTTGGTGGGCTTCAATGAATGTAGACTCGAAACGTCCGATTGCTTGGAATAGTTCTTGACATGCCCCATTGTGGTGATTTTACTTGCACTGCGTAATTGAGGAGAACGGCAACCCTGGAATCATACGTATCATTTGTCACCAACGTCTTCACTATCCATCAGAACATGACACAAGCTCAATGGGGAAACACTTACTGGCAAAAGCTCACATCGCAAAGTTAAACGAATTAACCGAGTGAGAAGAAACTGAATTGACGCGTTTGACGGTGGATGAAACATGGGTTGCCTATCCTAAAGAAGCAAGGAAGTCGAGCAATTACAATAGAATGTTCGCAGAAGGAATTCATATTTGACATCCAGGTTCATCCATATTGACTGAAATGACAGACAACACCTTAGAAACTAGCAGCTAAGAACTTTGAGACATCTGAATTTCACCAAGACACGTGGAATTGGTACCTCATGTTAGGATTTGTTTCATTGCACATTCCATCGAACATTATATCAATTCTGGATCTGCGACGGTCATATAAGGCATTACACGATGACCTAGTGCTGCCGCCCACTACAACCCTCAGCAACATTTGCCGCAGGGAATAGTGTTAGCAATGGGTCCAGGTAACCCACTAGCGGTCCGGGTTTGGACCGCAAAAACGGGTCGGTTCGGTTCGAGAACCGTCCAAAAACCCGACCCACAGACTCTTGGCGGGTCAAACCCGGACCCGTACACGTCAACTCGTGGGTTTTGCCGGGTTTGGCTACACCCGTCGGTTCCATTCTCCGGTTCTGCGTTTCAGGTTTCACATGTATGGTCGCATTCAGATATGCGACTGCTAATCGTAAAATATTCACCATGGTACGTCATGGTTCGTTTTGGAAGTATTTGCCGCCTTGATGTGCAAAACAAGAATACTCAAGCGCCCAACTACATCCTGAAAATGAGTGTTAACAGAGGGTCAACGATATTTGGTCTTGCATCTTCGGTAATATGAGTGGTGCGTGATCACAGACATCCATAAAGAAGGATATGACAGCCTTTATAGGCATATATGTAAGGGATATTCTAGCCACATCCCCCGGGACTGTAACAACTTATTTCATTTACAGAGCTACTACTAATTATTCTTGAGCCTTTTAGAGTATAATAACAGTCAAAACGATATATATTGACAATAACCGCCACATCACGCTGTGATTAACCATGATGGAAGGCCATCAATCGTTGACACTCTGTTGACGCTCATTTTGAAGATGGGGCAGGAAGCGTTTCACTTTCACTTCTGCCTATAAAGGTAGTCAATAATCAGTTTATAACAATGTGCAACCTGTCGCCCCCCAGATTATGCATGATACATGACCAACAATCGTTGACGCTCCGTTGCCGCTCATTTTCATGATGGGGCATGGATGGTGTTGCAATCAGTTTTGCCTATAAAGGCATCCAAAAATTGCTTTATGACTCAATACACCCTATCGGAGGTGTCATTTCCCAAGACGCATGACTAAAGATCATTGATGCTCCATTGACCCTCATTTTCACGATGGGGCAGGGAGGGTATTGCTATCTGTTTTGCCCATAAAGGCAGCCAAAAATTCTTTTATGACTGAGTACAACCTATCGGAGGTGTGATTTCCCAGGACACATGACCAAAAATCGTTGACGCTCCGTTGACGCTCATTTTCATGATGGGGCAGGGAGGGTA
>Ga0307515_10004080_pt1 | contig 30450 bp, 40 predicted proteins | sample 17_EM_MG_FD_194513 | JGI IMG/M metagenome (GOLD analysis project Ga0307515, IMG submission 194513) | Populus trichocarpa ectomycorrhiza microbial communities from riparian zone in the Pacific Northwest, United States - 17_EM | ecosystem: Host-associated > Plants > Roots > Unclassified | place... | reverse complement strand
AGGCTGCTGATCCAGGACCCGATGTCGAATGGCGGATTTACTATTTCACAACAAGAACTGGGCTGCCGTCTGCCCCACGCTTACGGACGCTGTTGTTCGAGCCGCGGCCCGGTGTAAGGCGGTCTGTCAGTTCCAGAAGGCTGGATTAATCATATAATCACAACATTTGACTTCATGTGGCTCGTTAACGAGCCATTTATTCCGCACCAACATTAGAAGACTCCATGTATTACACGAGTGTATACTAAAGTGTGGGGATGAACACTGTTTGTGGATGCCCTGCGTGCTGATTTGCCAGCGTTCATCTACTTTGACGTGACGATGTTACTGGTGTGACTGACGGAAACACGATCAAATATCCAAGTGAAGACGCGGGCGTTACGCGTCCTCTGACCACACCCAAACACCCAATCACAATGGTAAACCACAGGTCGATGCTCACGAACCCACGTTTTGATATCATGCCGGATCTTAGGAGTCTTCTCTTCGTATCGTGCCCTCTCAAGGTCCCAAGACGACCAACTCTGAGGCGACGAACAGCCTCGGGCTACATGACACTTTACGGTATGGGCCTCGTAGCATGGTTAACGAATTCAAGTCCCATAGTGCGATCAAGGACCGCCTTGAGAACGTGAGCAACCCCGTATTTCCCGATTCTGTAAACTAACGCTATCAAGTGGGAAGAGACCCAAGATAACCTGAAGTTAACGCTCATGCGTAACCTATACGGTGTCTCGTTGCCGTTACAGCTCATGATGGAGAGAAAGCTCGTTGCGAAGGCATGTTGATTGCGTTCGTTGTTCGCCCTCGCTGACCATTTTACCCGCAGAATCCACACATGCCCGCTCTGCCCCAGAGTAACATCCACTTGGACATACTGATGGGTAGGGACGAATCTCTCGACGTTTCCGATTTCTTTGGAGGTGAGCGATCCATAAATTCACTCGATTTAATCTGATATTTACCGATCTCTTGGAAGGTATGGAGAGCAAACCTTCGATGGACATTCATGGTGATATGGAGAAGAAGCTACGGATGTAACAGCACTTAACAAGTCATCAGCGGGTCTACCAATCACCCCGACGTCGGCTGTGCGAGTGTGATGCGCGGGCGATGGCAGGATGCCGGGGTTGTGTACATTCTAGGAGAGGTCATCCCCAATAGAACTATGTGATTGACTCTGAGTCGGGCTGGGTCTGATCGGATGCATGACCCGCACGGATGATCATGACCTCCTCCAAGTCCAAGAAACGCAAAACGCCAGTCACGGGGACTGGCACAAAATCCCGACCGTCATCGACAAAAACGAGATCTGTGATTCGCAAGTTTCACGTGCTACTCAAGTCGAGGAGAAAGTTAGAAGGACGACCAGGTAATGGACAAGAACTAGATGCGATAGACGAGCAGATCAGCGGTCTCGGTGGGTTAGATGCATACCAACGAATGTCGAAACAGGGTCAAAGTACGGAGAGAGGAGGGGGTACGGAGACCGTCCTCATTGGCTGGTTGAAGGACATCATGGAGGATGATCCGCTAGAAGATGGCCAAAAGCTGAGGTGCGTGTGGACTGCAGGCCTGCCTTCCGCTTGTGATTGAACGTTCACGGTTTGGTTTAGGCTGCTCGAGGTAGGGGCATTGAAAGCAGACAATTATCGAGGGTGTTCCTCCTGGATAGATAACACGTCTATCGACCTCAATGCGCAAGACCCCGGCATCAGGCAGCAGGATTTCCTACAGATGAAAGAACATGAGAACGCCTCCAAGTGGGATGTCCTCAGTCTCAGCCTCGTTCTCAATTTCGTCCCTGAACCGAGAGAGAGAGGTATGGGGATCTTACTCGCAGGCATCTCGTTCACGTCTCATATTTTCAGGGAGGATGCTGCGGTTGGCTCACTTGTTTCTCGACGCTGCACGTACGCGTTTGGGCCTCTTGTTCGTGACGGTCGGTATCGTTCTGGCCTCGCCCTCGTAAGGGAATTGGTTGCTCATCGCCTGGTGTAGCTCCCCTTGCCTTGTGTGCAAAATTCGCGACACCTCACGTTCAGTCATTTTGAGGGCCTGATGAAACATGTGGGGTTCGAGAAGATAAAGGAGCGATGGAGAGTTGGTGGGAAAATGGGGTACTGGTTATTCCGCAAGGTAGACCCCATCGGTCTGGAGGAGCCAGTCTATGGGCGCAAGTCCGTCCTGCGGTCAGGCAGGACGAGGAACAATTTCACAATCCTCCTCTGATCTGTGCACCGTTCGGGCGTCATGCATCGTGCATCAGATCCGTCCTCGTTCCCTCCTGCTGTATCTGAGTTGAACACCGATGTATGTAAAAACGACGCACACCCCATCACGCACCGCTCGACTCTACCGCCATCTTCTATTGTCCGTCTGCTCCAGTCTGCTCTGAGTCTTAAACATGTTTCGACCCGCTTTAAGAACTTGGAAACCCGTAAGGCTCGCCGGGAGACGGTTCGTGTCTTCAAACACCCGAGGCTGCTTTTCTTCCACTCTCCCTACATCGACCATCGTCGTCGGTCTCCTTGGTGTCGGTTCTGCAGCATACGCGTACGGGCTGGGCCTCGGAAACGGGAGGGCAGCGGTTTTTCCTCAGAACACTTCGCCACCTAAACCGAAGTACGGTGGCCCGAAGGAAATCCAGCAAGCCATAAAAGAACTCCAGGCGGTCCTTCCCAATCAAGTCCACGTAGACCCTCTGACGGTTGAGGCCTGTGGCACCTCCCCCCTCAATTATCCCCCGGGTTCGCCTCATGCCGTACATGTGGCTGTCACATCCACCGAAGATGTCGTCAAAGTTGTCAACATTTCTCGAAAGTATAAAGTTCCGATCGTTCCCTTCGGAGCAGGGAATAGTCTGGAGGGGCAGTTTTCCGGAGTGAGCCCTCCTTTTCTTACTGAGCTATGAATCTGGTTCGAAATGCAAGGAATAGCATCCAGCGGGAAGTATATGTATCGATCTGTCCGGGATGGATAAAATTATCGCGATCCACGGTAAATGATTGTTGTCGAACGATTTTTTTTAGCACTGACGATAGTCCCTAGAGGAGGATGGAGACCTGGTCTGTCAGGCTGGAGCACGCTGGGACGAAATCAACCGAATTCTTGAGGAGAAGGGCATTCCGCTTTTCTTCCCAGTATGTGACAATAACCGAGCAATCTTGCGGTTGTGGTATTAACCATCAACCGGCGGCGAACGTAGCTGGACCCAGGGCCAGGTTCCGTATGGATGTTCTATCATCGCCGTGGACCACTCCTGAACCGCATCTCTAGACAATCGGTGGAATGATGGGCACTGGGTGTAGCGGCAGTAAGTCCAAAACTGTAGTTGCTTCCTTCCACCCCTAGTCAACGCTCGACCCAGCAAATGCCGTTAGGTACGGAACTGCCAGGGCCGAATGGTTCCTGAATGCTGTGCGTTCGCTTCCCCCTTTCGATGACCGGCTTCTGAAGCACAATCGTACAGACGGTCGTGCTCCCATCCGGTGAAGTAATTCAGACGCGTAGGCGAGCACGAAAGTCATCTGCCGGTTTCGATACTACAAAGTTGTTCATTGGTGCTGAGGGAACACTCGGTATCGTCACCGAAGGTACGTTGGTCCGCTCGCCAGGCAAGTATCACGACCGAATAAGTTTCAAAGCGACGCTCCGCTTGGCACCTGTCGTGCCAAACAAAGTTGCAATGGCCCAGTTCCCCGACGTTGGACGAGCTGTCTGTGCTGCTCAGGAAATCCTGAGGACACCCTATGGCGCAAACATCCGTTCGTGTATGTTTTTTGTAGATGTCACTTCCACTCATCGTCGTTCCAGAATGCGTCGAATTATTGGATAATAACAGTGAGCCCAGCGTGAATGTCTCACCTCTTTCTCCAGGCTAAGGGGGTCGTAGTGATGATTGCGATCAACAAGGCGGGGACAACTCGGAACCCATATCCCACACAAGACTCCTTGTTCTTTAAAATCCAGGGGACGCCAGAAGTAATTTCGAAAGCGGCAGAAGCGCTGGAGACGATCGTGAAGAAACATTTTGGCAGCCGATTCGAGTTCGCTTCAACTAAGGAACATGCGGAGGAAATGTGGGAGAACCGGAAGACGGGTGCATTCGCGTCTTTGCAGGAGCCGGGAGAGCGATGCTGGACCACGGATGTTTGGTTCGTCCCTGTACGTAGAACCGAGACTTGTGTCATGCTGACTGTGAGCCAGCGTTCCGGTGTCCCGACTCCCTGAATTGGTGTACGAAACGAAGAAGGACCTCGCTAAGCATGGGATAAAGTCAACGATCCTTGGGCACGTTGGAGATGGTCGAGTGATCGACTTGAGGTTGTGCTGACGACGACTGACGCCATTTGATAGGAAACTTCCACGCATTGTTGTTGTTCAAGGGAGATGACGAATTGCCCAAGGTAAAGGATGCAGTTCATCGGATTGTAGATCGAGCGATCGGGATGGATGGAACGTGTGAGTTTATGTGTTGTTGACAAACAAGCGACACATTGTTTATCCTCTCCGTCCTCTCAGGTACGGGCGAGCACGGGGTGGGAGTTGGAAAAAAGGAATTTTTGGTACATGAGCTTGGGCTGGGAACCGTGCAGTTGATGAGGACGATAAAGCAAGCCATCGACCCAGATGAGCTATTTAATCCCGGCAAGGTGAGTTTTCGGACTGGAACTGCACGTTGCGTTGATCTCCCACTGACCGCTGAGTCGTACAGCTGTACGCCGACGTGGACGACGTCAAGGTCGCCAAACACGATTAATTCGGACTGTCTGTACTATTTCTTACAACCCTGTATCTTGCTGGCCAGCGTGTGAATCGGGCAGATGTTGCCATATGAGGTAGTAGGCGGCGGATTCCTTACGTGCTCCCGTCCTCCCCTCTGGCTCTCAACGCCGCCGCCCCTCCCGCCGTTGCCTCCCCCCGCCGTCAGAGACGACGACCGACGACGATACGTCCTCGACGCGGCTGGACCACTCGACCGTCGAACGATCACCACTTGCCCGCGACTCATCCCCTCTTTGTCCTCCCCGTCGACGATGCCCGCGAAATTCGACCCAGTTAGAGATGCTGTTTTAAACTCTCCGGTCACTCAGTCTCCACCTCAATCCCTATCTCGCATCGACCTCCCTCATACCTCCCCCGCTTCTCAGACGAGCGCGGTGACACCTGCATCCTTCGACCGCCGGACCGTCAGTCCCATCAACAGGAGGGCTACAGATCTTGCCGCCCTCTTAAACGGCCCACCCCCATCTGAATCTCCTCTTTTCACCCCCACCGCATCGCGTCCCCCTCGTTCGTTGTCAGATCTACTACAGCCCTCCGAAAAGTTGTCCGACGTCCGACCAATTCACCGCCCCCATCCTCGTCCGACAGCCATAACCACCAGCGACGGTTCGCACCAGACGCAGTCAGCCCCCTCGATATCTAATGGTCAATTCACCTTTAGCGTTCCACAGGACTTCCCAATACGCGCCCAGTTCTCCTATCCACCTCCATCAACCGCATCACCCACCAGGTCCCCCATATTCTCCATCCCTTCTAGACCCTCTACGTCGTCGTCGGTAACCCCAGCAACACCCAGTCACTCAACCGCAAAGCCCTCCCCGACAGTTTCCGTTACATCTCTCAGCATTGCTGAGGATACTCCTCTTCCTCCCCCACCGTCAACGGCGGCTATGCCGCCTCCTCCCGTGCCCCAGAAACAAACGACCATCTCGTACAAACCTCGACCGTCTTCACAGCTTGTTCCTCTTACCCCCCAAGAAATCCAGTTCTACAACAACCCGGAGCAGAGCAGGAGGGGGTGGTTCAGCTTGGCCAAGAAACGGAAACGCTTGCTCACCGACGAAGGGGACAGCAAGAGGCCCAGAGATTCTGACGCCATTATGCAGCATTGTGTGTGTTTTCCTCGATTATCTGGAGTGGCTGGATCTTAATCCCACCCTTAGACGATGCTCGCCCGGAGGTAGAAAGGGCTATGCGTCAAGACTCCCCAATAATTGGCCTCAAAAACTTCAATAATTGGATAAAATCAGTCCTATTCGCAAACTTTTGTCACCCCGCACTGGCATCGGGTCCCATCGTCCAACGTCCCCGTCCAGGCCTTAAGAAGGCACCCATCACGAGAGGAAAGGTGCTGGATATGGGATGCGGGAAAGGAGGTGATCTTAACAAGTGGGCAAAGGCACGCGTAAGCGAATACATTGGACTGGGTGAGTGGCATCCCCATCGATATTCAATTCGTCAAAGTGACATGTAAAACGCGCCTTTTAACAGATGTCGCCTCCGTATCTGTCGAGCAAGCTCGACAACGTTACGAGAATTTCAAGGGACCTCGCTTTGACGCAACCTTTGCCGCGTGTGACTGTTACGGCGTCTCGATATCGACTGTTCTGGATCCTGGTAAACTCTCCACACCTTTCGATGTCGTGTCTATGCAATTCTGTATGCACTACGCGTTTGACACGGAAGAGAGAGCGCGATGTATGCTGGACAACGTTAGCAGATGGTTGAGATCTGGTGGTGTTTTTGTGGGTACGATACCGAACTCGGGGCAACTTCTGTGCGATCGTTTGATAATCCAAAGCCAATCAAGTTTCCTAACGAGCACGGTTATCGGCACAGATCTAGGTTACGGGGCTCCCCTAACCACTCATTTGGCAACAACATTTACAACATTCACACCGACACTCCAATTCCCAGCGACAACGAATTGCCTCGCTTCGGTTTTCGTTACGTGTTCTGGCTCAAGGACGCTGTAGAGAACGTGCCCGAGTTCCTCGTGCTTTGGGACGACTTTGTCCGGTAAATCGCCCCTCCCCCCCTTTTTTCTCTAGCTTTGGACCTACCGGAATTAACCATCTTCCCAGACTAGCGGCCGAATACCAGCTGGTGCTTAAGTATCGCAGAGAGTTCCACGACATGTACACGGAGTTCAGCGACCATTCTGAATTTGGACCCCTCATGACCAAGATGCAAGTCGTTGATGCCCACGGAGACAGTAAAATGGATGAAGAACAGTGGGAGGCCGCAAGTGAGTCCAACGTGGGGTACCATAAGTGTTGAGCTGACATCGCGACTAGACATTTACATTGGATTCATTTTCGAAAAACGATAATCATCAACTTGTTAGCTTCTTTGTTCTGCTCATTTCGCTTTGCTTTTCGCTCCTGCTGTCTTCTGCATTCCCTTTTGTATATCTTTATTACCCTTCGCATTATCGGACACTGGTCTCCCCCGTCAGATGCGTCATGACGTTCCGCACCCGTGTGTATGAAGGAGTTCTTAGACATTTTCTCCAGGTTGTATGGATAGAGAACCCGTCGCTAGGCGAACCGCGCCGCCCTATTTACCTGATACGAAATCCAGCCATTTCATTACGATGGAGGTACGAGTATGAAAAGATTCGGCATATAGGCGAGACCTGCATAGATAAAGACAACGGGAGGACAAATATACACAAAACAGAAAGCACCGGAGCGATAAACCTCGTAAATACGCATTTACTCCTGACCAAAACCAACGGTCTCCCTGGAGAACGGGTAAGTAGGCACATCGAGACACGAGTGAGGAGGCACGTACTCTACTGCAAGAGTTAGCTTGTTTTCCAATGTCGCGTAGTCCTTGTATGGTGGCAGGTCAATCCTATTGAAGCATGTATGACTCTTTGGAAGTTGCGAGGGATCGCCCGACTTCTCGATGGTAAATCGGCGAGGACCATCGGAACCTTGCAAATCCTTGAACCCGTTGACAGGGATTCGGGAGGTTCCTGTTGCGAACTGGAGCAGACGGGATTTGCGTTCGGCTGGCCAGCCCCGGACGCACTGCCAGAACCATTGGATGACTTCGTCGGTCGTCTCATATCCTCTGTAGTCCGTGAACTTGCTCCAGTCGTCACTTATAGACGTGAGTGATTAGCACGGGGGATACGGAAGAGAGGGAGTGAGTCGCGTACACATCGATCTCCGACATGCCACCGATCAAAAGCTCGAGCTCTCGTTCATCAAACACGTTGATGAGGTCCTGAGGAATGAGTTCACTGAAACCAGCCATGAACGCCTCAAACTGTTCGTTGACGCGTTTGGAGATACGATATTCCACGACCGCATCCACGTAATCCTTCTTGTTCTCTTGTGTCACTGGTATATCCGCTCCTCCAGGCTTCAGCTCGATGGTGACCATCTCGCCAAAGCGTTCTTCGGTGGTGGTGAACGTCTCATCAATAACGTCTGTGATATCATTGTCCCTGCGATGAGGGTCAGGCCAAGAACGCGAAATACCACCATCGGAAATCACGTACAACATCCACGTCAGACCACGGTGCAGTTCAGCATCTACACTCTCCAAGTCTGCGATCACAACCTTCTTCTTCAGGATCATCTTGTAGAATGCGACGATAAAGTATGCGTCCAGGAATCGACGATGGAAAATACCCAAGCCGAGACACCTTCCAATGAACTTGAAGTAGTTCAAATGCTCGGGATTAACACCCGAGGCAGGGTTGATCTGGAGGGTATAGTTGTCGTGGGCGGAGTACTCGAATAAACAGTAGAACGGGTTGAACATCTCGTGGGATAGCAGGAAGAAAAATTCTCTATAACTGAAGTTAGCACACGATTTCCTAGGCTAAGGACGTGCGACCCACCTTGACAAACCACCGTAATCGAGGCCATCTTCTCCGTCGAACTTGATCATCAATCGCTTCTTGAGGTCGTTAGGGGTTTGCCTCATGATTTCCGCGTAGCTGTCCTCGAAAATGTGGTTACGCCTGACTTTGATCTGACAGTTACCAGGCTGGGTACGCATAGCGGGCTGACTCCTGAAGTAGATAAGCTTCCTCCTAAAGTCACGCTTGTACTGGGGCACATTAGCATCAAGAGATGAAGGCATGCGGGGATCGTCCCATGTGGTCGTCTTGGTGTTGTGATCGACAAAGTAGACACGCGCGGTCGAGGTGAGACGCATCTCCCAACCAGATGGTAATGGGCCGAGCTGTGCCATGGTTTGTGGTTGCAACGATGTATTCTGACCGTTTGGTCCCATGACACGGATCACTGTCTGGCGTCGGGGGTCCACCCAAGTTGTGGTCCTCGTATTGTGGTCGACGTAGTAGGCCCTTCCCTCGGGGGTATACCGTTCTTCCCATCCAGCGGGTAGCGGTCCGGCTCCGGCGGTGGTGGAGTTGGTGCTCGCTGCAAGGGCGCCAGCGGCAGTGTTAGCAGTTGCAGTCGTGTTCCTGGTGACCTGAGCGGGATTCGAAGTCTCCAACATGTCATCAACAAGAATACGACGGTTGTGATTGTCGCGAGCGGCATTCGTTTCGCCGTTTTGGGTACTGTTGTTGACCGCTTGGTTTGTCGAGGGCCTATTCCACGTCGTGCTCCTCGTATTATGATCGACATAGTAAGTCCTGCCAAGAGGATCGATCCTACGCTCCCAGCCGGGAGGCAGTGGTCCGAATTGGTCCTCGTGAGGATTGAAGTTTCGTTGAGGTCCTGCTGACTGCGAAGGATTTGTGGGTCCGTGGTTTTGTTGAACCGGATTGGTAACTTGAGCAGGGTTTGATCCTGACAGCGGTCTTGGCTGGGGGTTCGGCTGATGGGGCTGCGGCTGCGGTTGTGCGTCATGTAGCTCGGGGTTTGTCACATGAGGGATGTTAGGAGACGGCATTTGCATGGTGGGGGTTGTTGTGATATTGGAGGTGGCCTGTGCACTAGTTTGGCGTGACAAGGATGGGTTTCCACCGCTCCCGCTGCCACTGAGATTGTTGACGGATACGGAAGAGTCGTTAAGGTTCATACGTGAGAACGTGTCGGTAACCCCAGGAACTTGGGAGGGCCCGGGATTGCTAATCGGTTGGCTGACGTTGGTCGAAAGGTATATGATGAGTTTACCATGAACGACAAGGTTGTCGTTGGACTTTTTGAGATCCAGTGTGAGCATTTCTGGATTGAGTGCGTCAGATCAGAGTGTCCGGATCTGCACATTAGAAACGTGTTGCAAGACACACCGTGACCGCCCAGTTCCAAATCAATAACATCTGAGACTCTAACGTTCACAACACCGAGAAACCCTTGATCACGTTTCTTGAACTTGCGCTGGTCAAAAATTTGAACGGCGATTATGGAGGATTCCTTGACATTGCTGGTACATGATAGATGGTGATGAGGATGGGTGAGTTTGAAGGGAGTTGGGAAGGTTTACATATCAAAGCTCTCATTCCAATAGGGATTCAAGGTCTTCCTGATGACGCTAGACGTGTGGGTTTGCTCTGCATCCACCGTGATAACAGCGAATGGGTCGGGGAGACGAAAGACTTCGCGCTTTGATAGGCCATCTGCGGCAACGACTATGAAGGGAGATGTGAGGAACACAGCCTCAAGGGCAAAAGCGGGTGATTAGAGTTCACCTGTGATCCTGAGCAGTTTTCTGGGGAGAGCAGAAGCGGGGTGAGCGAGAGGGTGAGAGAGAGACGACGGCGAGGGGAGACTTACAGCGCATTCTGGGAGGACGACATCGGACGAGGATGAGACGAACTGGTCTGAGGATGAGAGAGACGGGGACCTCGCGGAAAACGCCGACCGAGTTTCCTTTATTATTATTTATCTGACTTATAAATAAATATAATATCATATTTGTGATTTCCTTCACAGGCCAGTGATCACAAACGAGCCATCCTTAGCTACAACGTCCCCAAGCACCCGCTTTCTACCAGGAAATCCCAGAAGGTTCTGTACGAATACATCCGACCGTCGATGCTTCAAGCCGTCAACCAGATACAAAGGTCGTAGCCCTCTAACTACAGGCATTCCAAGGGGGGGAGGGAGGCCAAGGGAGGATGGTCGCGCGTTGGCTGGGAGATGGTCTCTAGGGGTCGTAGGGGCACGAGCCCACGAGGGGCGTCTTCCTCGCTTCAAGGTATACGTCGGATCGTACTCTGGAGTCTTGTAACGGACTGATCCGTCTTCCGCGGAGAAGTCTTGCACGACGATCTTCGGGATGATCAGAAGACGAGTGCCCTCTTGTGGGTTCAGGACTAGGGGTTGTCCGTTGACGAAACGAGGGTGATAATGTGTGTTGAAAGGGGCACCGGAACCGACGTGGATTGTTTCTGGAGTGGCTGATGACCCTTCTTCAGCGATTGAGGAAGGCGAAGATACAGTAGGTTCCTCTGCAAGTGATGCCTTCGGCGTCTTTCGGACGGTGTGGTGGCCAGAGAAAACCACCAAGCCGACTAACAGGTACAGCACAGCGAGTGAGCAGACACACAACCCGCGGGCGAGAAAGGCAAGAGATCTCCGCCAAGCACACAGCAAATCCCAGACGACCATGGGGTCGAGATCAGATATCAGGGGCTTGGAAGAGAATGTGGGGAGGGATGAACGGATGAACGTTGGGAGAACAGGAGGTGTTGAATAAATACAACCTCATGTACCTCCGCCGTTTCGATCGATCGATTCGGAAAATGCACGGCCGCCAGGGGAGGAACGATGAATTTCTACATTGTCGTCGACGCAGTAGCCGAGGTCAAGAGGGCAGGAATACTGTAAGCATCGAGTTGCAGAAAGCAGTAATTCAAGACAGATAGAAATGTCCAACGAGAAACGAGGGATCCTAATCACATTGCACTCTATGCAATCGATCCTAACGGCACGTCCCCCAATAAAAACAGCGAAACGGAGAATATAGAAGAGACGGAAATAGGGTGGATAGGAGAAGGTTGTTGCCGGAGAGGAGGATAATTGTGGAAGGGAAACGATGGAGAGATGGAGATGGAGTGAGATGACACGCATATATGGAAACAGATGCAGGGAAATGATGGGGTGAAATTGAATTACAACAGTCGTCTACGTCGAGTGAAGTCCAGAAGAACGAACAGTTTGTCAGCATAGCCGCTTAGCAAAGCTGATCACCAGAACGAAGGACGGCTGGCGGGTGCTATATACAACCGCCCTTCCGGGAAAGGACTTGGGACGAGCAAAAACTCTGGGCGTTGTAAGGGAGTGTAGAACAGTTAGATGTAAACGAGTGACATGAGAACCATGGTGGAAATCGCTTGGTGGACTTCCAGGTCAGGGGTGGTAAAACAACATTCGGGTTTTGGGACACAATAATTGGGGTTGGAGCTTCTGTCGCCGACGTCAACGTAGACGGTGGAGGAGGCGCGTTTGGAGGATGACTTGTTCTTCCCGGACTGTTGCCAGAACCTGCGTGAAAGGAATGGGCACGCCAAGGTGTTGCTGTCTAGTGATCCAAACGTATTGGACCGTAGGTTTCAGCTCTAATCAACGGCACCCGTCCGATTTTCTTGCCCTTGAACATCATGTTGGGCCCGGAAGTTCGATTTGGGGGTGGACAGGGGCTGTCCCCAATATCGGTCTCCTCGTCTTCACTGTGCGCAGTGGTGTTTCCGTCTTCGACCAAGGTCGCTAGACCGGTATTGCCGCCGCGACGGGTGCGCGCTGCGGTCGCCGCAGCAAATAACGGGTGTTTGGTAGTTCCATTGGAGGGGGCGGTGTTGCGCTTCTGTTGGGCGGCCAGTGTCATTTTCACGCACCCGGAAAGGGTATCCCCGTACGCGTAGCTCTTCGTACGCCCGAACTTGGCCTTCCGGAACTGGTCTAAATCCTCCCGCCTTGAGGTTGCGTGGTTGGGATCATCCATTTGGACGTAGCCGTGGGGAGGATCACAACGATGACCGTTATCCTTGAAATAGCCGGCATAACCGCCTTCCAAGACGTAGACTTCGGGGTAGTGTATTTTGGGGTATACGTGGTTGTTCATAGCTCTGTCTTTAGAGCGCAGGTGCTTGGCACTAGTCGAACGTCAGGATGGAGGCATTCAGGAGGTGCAAGTGAGACGTACAAGGTAGGGGCGCGTTTTGCACTAAATTCGCAGTGGAAAATGAGAACAGTCTTTCCAGAGGCATCTCCGCTGATTGATGGTTTAGGCTTGAGCGCATTGGCACCCAACAGAAACTCTTCAACAGCAGCAGTCGTATTGATGTTGAGGGCGCTAGGGATGTGCCCACCGTTGTATTCGTAATCGAACCTACAGTCAATGATGTGGTACGATGTGAGCTTGCTATCAAAGATTCCATCTAGGAGATCATTTAGCTGGGAGAGAAATTAAGTGTGAAGTACAGAGTAAGGGGGCAGGAAAAGTTCGCACAGTCCGTTGGTTGATCCTCATCAGGCCGTCCTCCTTAACGCGGTGACAGGGTAAGACCTTCCCATGGGCTTCATTGTCACCAAACCCGGGAGCAAGCCATCTGGACCGAGGACTGGGCTCGTTGAGGTTGCGTGGGCTTTCTGTCTGCCTGGATGGGGTGAGACGAGCAACGGGATTGGGACGAAGATTATCAGAGCCATCACACCGCCTCAGTGTCTTGTTTTGCTGGCGTTTCATGTATGCTTGAGCCGGCGAGGCTTCGACAGAATCAAAGCTCTCCTCATCATGGAGAGAGGGCGGAATAATAACGGCATTTGGGGGAAGCATGGCGGAAAAAGCGCGTCGAGCAGGGAAGAGAGAATCCGTCCTCTCTAGGGTTGGGTATGCGGACTTGGTTTGGGAGACAACATTGACGGGTCCGATTGCAGAGAGAACTGGCCGTCTTGGGCGTTTACCGGAGGGGATACCGAGACTATCGAGACCCGGCTTGAGATTTCTGCTTGAAACACCAGCGCTGAAGATGCGTTCCAACTTGCGCATCGACGGCGAAGATGGCGGCGGTGATGACAGTCTCTCGACGCGAGAACGGGTCACAGATTCTGGTGAATGAGAGCGTCGCTTTCCAATAAACTCTGGAACTGGCGGGGAAGTAGTGGTGGCTGAACGGGGGGGAGATTGGGCGTCGTAGAACAGGGCGTCGAAGTTGGTGATGGTAGGAGCAGCAGAAGTTGGAGGGTGGGCATCCCAATCCTTTACAGAGATGCTGATCTCTTGGGGGTTGGTATTGCAGGATGTATCGACATCCATGGGATCACTGTGGTCCTGTGTCGAAAGGTCAAACCTGCAACACCTGGTAAGGAAACGAAACAAACCATTTGGGAGGAAATCGTGGTATCGAGAGTTTGTTCTGGACGAGGAGGGGCCATCCACTCGAAGGGAAGAGCGGCTCGCTGGAGTTTCTTTCCAGAGGTGGTACCTGTCCCGGAACTGATGGAAGAGGGTGGCTGAAGGTTCTCATTACTGACATCGCGTCCAAAGAGACGAGCGGAGCTGGTAAACGCGCGGGGTCTTGTGGTGAACTTGAGAGGGGCGACGCGGGTTGGTGGGGCGGGGGAGATATCCATTGGGACGGGCGATGCGACGTGGTTGTCGCGTACCTCTGTCGTGGTGGGATTTAGGGACATGTTGGAGGCGAAGGAGAGCTCAAGGTCATCAGAGATGTCATCAAAGCTTTCACTGTGGACGGGGGTGGAGACCTTTCTGGTGGGGAGACTTGGGACCTGAAGAAAGCGAGTTGCGGCATGGGATGGGAAGAGGGAGGGCATCGCGCTGGGTAGAGGGTGGAATGGCTGGTCTCTCTTCAGTTGTCTGATGGGTCGTTGCTGAACTGGAGGGACGTATCGCATGTTGGAGGAGGGGAGGGAATGTACAAGGGGAAGGGGTGAAGGTTCAAGTTGAAGAATGAACCAGTGATCAACGTGACATCCGGAGAACGGCTAGCAGGAGTAAACACGTACCGATAATTACAGGGTGGCCCCGGAAATGGGAGAGCGTGATGTTGTACTACGTTCGCGCTGGGAGACTGATCAGTATCCGTCGGATCAGATTATAGCTCAGAGGGGAGAGACAATGGGAAAGTGCTCCACGGCATAATTGTTTCGCCAAATGGGGAGGGGCTATCGGCCGCATCATTGCTTATTCGGCCAAGAGAGGGGGGGTACGAAAGGGTGGCACCGCCCATGTTCGAATTAAAATACTCACCGTGGTGGCCGAAAGAATGTGGTTGCGGAGGAGGCCGTTCCTAGGGGGGAGGCGAAAGGGCAAGTCAGGATCAACGCAAGTCGAAAGGGCGCGGTTTGGCAAAAAGAGAAGAGGCCGGTTGTGACACAGTGCTCGCGATTGGCAAGGCAGAGGGAGGAGAGGAAGAAGGACAAACAACCGAGTGTGTTGAAGTGTGGGTCCACAAGTTGAATTCGAGAGGGGGCGAGGAGACGAAACTCACGAGAACTGTTTACTTGCACAAGAAAAAAAACCGGAAATAAACCGGGTAGCGCGAGGAGGGTGAGAGAGGGGATTGTTTCCAGACGAGAGCTACGGCTTTGGTGAACAAGTTGAAAGCAAGTTCAAGTTGAAACTCTCGCCAGCGCGCCACCCCACACGTGCTTGGTTCATTTTACACGTGACCTATCTGACCCACATCTCTCCGATAACATTCCACTCCTTCGCCACAGACGCCACCGGTCCGTCTGCGGTCACCAGCACCCGAAGCCCTCCCACGGTGCAGAATCCCTTTTTGAATGCGATGTATTCCAACTTGAACTCCCGAGAGGCCGTCTCCCCTCTCCCCATCTCCATCTCCAGTGGGAATGCGCTTGCGCCTGCTGGTGATGCTCCTCTCTTCTTCGCAACCTCCTCAGACAACGTGAACGGCGACGGCAAGACTATCGCTTCAACCTCGCCCCCTCCCTCGTTCTCCGCTTCGTCCCTGTACATCACCCGAGGTGAAGCCACCAACAGCCTCTGAGCCAAGCTTTCTGAGAACGAAAAGTTGCCCCGAGGCGGCGTTCCGGTTGGAGATGGTGTGCTTTGACCAGAACCTAGCGTGATTGAACCCTGCCGCGGCTGTCGACCTTCTTCCTGTTGGCGAGATGGCCCGACGACCGTCGTCCGTATCGGCAGCAGATGTTGGATCACAAACGACAGTGGTCTTCTCGTCTCTTGCTGTACCGGCCCGGATACCGTCAGCCGACAAGTCAGCTGGAACGGCTTATCGACAGTTATCTCCTCGCGAGGGAAATCAACTACCACTAAATCCACTGATGCGCTTGGCACTGTCGGAAGTGTCGCCTGCGACATAGGAGGTGACATTGACATCGTTCCTGCACGACCCACCCTAGGGGCAAACGGTACAGGTGACTGCACTCTGCCCGATACTGGTGGTGTTTGTGGTCGATACGGGGGTTGCGGTGAGCGGGGCCTCGGCGGTGTGTTGCTCCCTCCTAGCGATCCGCTCTTTTGCATGTGTAATGGTAGAGCCGACGCCGGAGCGGTCGGAGTTATCAATGGTATTCGTCGAGATAACATCTAAAATACAATCAATCTGCCTCCATCCATCAACTAGTCGCGCCAACTTACCGATGTCAGCAACCTTCCCGGTTCCCCGAATGATGATCTCCAGGCAATGTCCAACCGGCCAAGAGATATCACGCTTCCCGGGGCGTGTGTGATAGGCAAGTCTGGAACTACCTTTGGCGAGAGAATGTAGATGTATTGCCGCATATCTTGCGGTTGCATCAAAGCATTGTCGCCCAAGAACAATGCATCCTGCGAATCACCTCCAGCCGTGTTTATGTCCTCAACATCCCATCCGTCAGCACACTCGAACCCGATCCTTTGGAACCACAACGCATCCTGAGTTAGGTTTTGGATATGAACCTCCAGAAACACCTTCTCCCTCTCGCTTCTGGATAAGAGCGCTGAAGGCGATCTCGGTAGGTGCACCTTTGTCTTGACTGACAGGGGATTTGTTACCTTTAAATCAACCCATTAAAAGACCACCATGATCCTCTCAGCCGGTTGACTTACCGCAAATTTGTAGAACTTCCTGAACAGTTGCATCGACGGATCCTTCTCGTTTCCCTCCACCCGGGCTGGGCGAGGCGCCCCAGGCGGCAGTCTATACTGAACTGTGCATGCCAGGACATGTTGACCCAGTTCTTTGATCTCGTGGTGAACGATTGCTTCCAGTGTGTCCCCTCCCTTCAGAACTCCGTCGGAACCAGCAGAAATTTCCGCAAGCAACACCTTTGTGGAAGCGGTTTGGATCTCTATGGTTATCTGGACGCCGGAAATGTCTACGCCTGCTTCGTTGTTCACGGCAAGACAGCTTGAAAACGTTTCGCCCAGTTGGATGGCACCGAAGGAGGACGGAAGCGTCAACATATCCGAAGCATTTGTGAGATCCCTAAGGCTTTTGGGGTGAATAGGTAGAGGATCCTTCCCCTGCAACGAGACAACGGAGGCGGTCGACCGTGCAGAAAACGACGGAGAACTCGAGTAGAACGGCTCCCAAGCGCTAGCGAGCGTGGGTCGCTGTATTACCGAGCAGCTGACATGATCAACCGACTGGGACGCAAATCCGTGTGCAATTTACTCACAGAGACCCGCATGACTTTCAGGGCGAGCAAGTGTTGTGCCGTTCCATCCATGGTGGATAGCGGGAGCAAAAGGTCCTCTGCTTATCTTCGATCACTCGCGTCCTTTCCTCAACAGCCATGTCTCGCTATGACCCAGACAAATGGATCCAACAGCTCATGCAATGTCAACACCTCTCTGAACCCGATATTAAGCTGCTTTGCAACAAAGTCCGAAATATTCTCATGGAGGAGTCAAATATTCAGCCCGTATCGAGTCCAGTCACCATATGTGGGGATATCCACGGCCAATTCTGGGATCTGCTCCAGCTCTTGCGGGAGGGAGGAAACATTCCGGACACAAGCTATATTTTTATGGGACGTACGTGTCTCTTTGAATCCCGGTGGCCGTCCGGAAAGGATAATGTTATACCACCACTCCAGGGTGATTTTGTTGACAGAGGGCATTATAGTCTAGAAACCGTATCGTTACTATTCGCCCTCAAGGCAAGGTTCGCAAAAAGTCGGTTCCGAATGCCCTTGCGCTCACTGGGTGTTTAGATACCCGGACAGGGTTACTCTCTTAAGAGGAAATCACGAAAGTAGGCAGATCACTCAAGTATATGGCTTCTACGGTGTGTTCAGATCCCCGTCGCACAAAATCACCCCATTATGACCTACTGCTAGATGAATGTCAACAGAAGTATGGCAGCCCAGCGGTCTGGAAAGCCTGTTGTGGCGTATTTGATTACCTGAACCTGGCAGCGGTGGGTGAACCCAAGCGAGCCCATCATCATTAAACCCTGATAAATACGCGCAAGATCATCGACGGGGAAACTCTCTGTGTGCACGGCGGGCTGTCTCCTGATATACGAACACTCGACCAAATCCGTCTTCTTTCCCGAGCGCAGGAGATTCCCCACGAAGGAGGTTTCTGTGGTAAGTTCCGCTACTGGCTTGCGATATCTGACCCTGACACCCCCGAAGATCTCATGTGGTCAGACCCAGACGAGGTTGAAAACTGGGCCGTGAGCCCACGCGGTGCGGGGTGGCTATTTGGCGGGCGTGTCACTCAAGAGTTTAACCACTTTAATTCTCTGAAACTTATCGCTCGGGCACATCAACTTGTACAAGAAGGGTATAAGTTCATGTTTGACCAGCAACTCGTGACAGTCTGGTCCGCACCGAACTACTGTTACCGATGCGGCAACCTGGCCTCGATTCTGAAGATTTGTGAAGACGGTAGCCATGACTTCAAGGTTTACGACGCCGCACCCGAGAATGAGCGGGATAAGGGGATGCAGCGAACGAAGCGGACGGTAAGACCCGAATTTGTTCTTCAAAATCCATACGCTAAATCTTACTGTTTAGGGGAACATGCCCTACTTTGTGTAGCTCCATACTTTTATTACTCCTCCCTATCTATCTACACTCATGACACTACACATACGAGTGAAAATATTTAGTCAGCCCCGCTCGCTGAAGGATCCGCGACGCGCCGCGCCGTCCCGCGTCACGTGTCGAAGACTACCATGGCCAACTCTCTCGTGGTTCATGGCGCGATATTTGCTGTCGGTGCACTTGTTGGTGGTGGTATAGCCACTACGATTGCTCGGAAAAATGAGACCACCTCGCCCAGGGGCATTACGCGTCCCCAACAGCCTGTCGTGCCAATCCTCCAGGTCGGAACGACTGGAAACGCGGTCATTACTCCCGAGGTTGGTGTCATATCCCCGCCTTTAAAGTATGGGAACCCGGGTGCGTGGTCACCGTCACTTTGCGAATGATATTTTTTCATGTCTGTGTTCAGGGCCAATTACCGACCAACTCGTCCGCAAAGCCTATGTGGCTGGCTACGATCGCCGATTGAAGCACCCCGCTTGGGTGCGCCATGCAGTCCTAACCTATATACGCTTTTCTGACTCGGAAAATAGACAGCAGAACACCTCACTCAATCGGTTCTGCGTAAAGATTCCGGCGCCAAGGGTTCAGACACTGGCGACAGGACGAAGAGCAATTTCACGGAGGATGAAAGTATACCGGCGATGTTCCGTGCCAAACTGCAGGATTACTTCCGAAGTGGGTACGACCGGGGGCATATGGTCCCCGCGGCAGATGCAAAGTTGTCCCAGGAAGCCATGGACGAAACGTTCTTGCTGTCCAACATTGCGCCGCAGGTTGGCGTCGGGTTCAACCGCCATTGTCAGTCACTCGGTCAACTGGCCGATCCCAATGCCGACTGACGACTTACACCCAGACTGGGCATACGTAGAAGATTGGTGTCGGAGGTTGACCGGGTCGTTTTCAGACGTATATATCTTCACGATCCCGCTTTATCTCCCCAAGCAGGATCCTGACGGCAAATGGCGTGTTGCAAGTATTTTTCTCGACGCTGTGACAAGGCCGCTCGACTGAATCATGCAACAGACACATGAGGTCATTGGGTCCCCTCCTAATGTTGCTGTCCCAACACATTTCGCTAAAGTCGTGCTGACGACTAAGCCTTCTTCACCGAGCACACCGAATATTTCCGAAGTTAGCACAGGGGCATTTGTACTGCCTAACGCACCCATCCCTGATGGGGCGCCACTGAAGAGCTTTGTGGTACCAGGTGAGTGTCCTAGTCCCGTGGTTGACCTTGGCCGTAAGTGACTAAAGTAATTCAGTCGATTCCGTTGAGCGAGCCTCTGGACTTGTTCTGTTCTCCGATTCCATAAAAAGCACATCCAAACATATTTGCCAGACGACTGACTGCCAAGTCATCGTTCGACATTTTGATGATGCACAAAAGAAAATCGCTGGCCCGAAGGGTCCGTGATGATCACAAAGCTCCGTGTAACGGCCTTAATACACAACCGGTATTATATTACATCAATAGACGATAACGCTGGTCCCCTTGTGGGAACCCGCTAACCGGTGAAACCCATCATCAATGTGGACATGATACAGACAATATAAACAACCGCCAGAAGACGCTATAACTCATACACGCATTCCGGTCACGTATTCGTCCAAGGATGGCTGACAAGGCGCTGAACGGAGATCAGTGCATGATATCGGACATCGTTGTCGCCGTGGGACATCAGTTCCATAACTCGGGTCTTCGCCCCAATGTCCGTCAAGATCCTGGACGATATGTTAGCGGGGGAAACGCCACGGAGAGGAGATGTACTTTTTGCCTCGCTCATAGTGCTTGACGTACTGCCCAATGTCGTGAGATGCGACGGCCAGGACAAGCGGATCTTGAGAATCCTTAAGCAGTCCCACCAGCAACCTGCATCGTCAATGGTTTGCATGAAATATGAAGAGGCTAGACCCTTCAGACGTACTTGAGCTGTTGATAATTGTTGTCGTTTAACTTTGTCGCGTTTTCTTTCCAGAACATGTCTGACTCATGAACGGGTGTCCAAGAAAGATGGCCTGATTGGAGTTCCGAGCTGTACTCGTCGTACGTGCTGTTTAAAGGACGATGAGTATTGCAGGAGCCAGCGCCTTAAGTAAACATGACACACGTCAGGCTCTCGAACCGTGCTGAAAGTTCGTCCCTTAGAAAGTGAACATCCTCCACGATATCCTCATCGCTCCACTTTCGTGTAGACAGGTTTTTCACGAACGGAAGTAATTGTGCCACAAGCATGGCCGGTAAGTTTGCCGTAGGTGCTTTCGTTACTAGGCCGCGAAAAGTGGAAACAATCACTCGTATCACTTTCTCCTTGACGGCTGCCTGGGCCACGTCTGTTAAGAGGGGAATGATGTCGTACTTCCTGCCATTAGGGGTTTCAGTTTGAATGGGAATGCGAAGCTGGAGGTACGGACTTATTGATCTCTTCAGCAATGTCCTGCTCGAAAGTCAACAGCCAAAAACAGAACGCGATCTGATAGCACATTTGAGGGCCAGGTTTGTTTTTAATGATATCTACCAAGCTGGAAAGGGAATTAGTTAGGATAGGAGTATATTTCACCTTCTTACCCTTGAATTATCTGAGGAATCCCCCAGACAGCGTTGCGCACTTCACGTCGGGGAAGGAGTGCTTCCAGACATTGAACGGCAAGGTCCCGCTTGTGAGGGAAAGATGAGATCAAGAGTGAGGAGAGGGTGTTGAGGAATGGCTGGAGTCTGTTTGGCGCGATTGGCGTGGTTTCTGATGATAAGAAAACTGTGAGGATCTGAGCAGATTTAAGTTGGACTACGTCGTCTGGAGTGTCCAAAGCGCTAGATATGGCGTCAGGAAAGTGGGTTATTGGGTGATAGGGAACCTACCGCAGAAGGGCACCGTATGGGAGTTCAGGGTCGGTTTCAGAAGCACGGGTAAAAAGAGGTATCCGTTCATCGTGATCTAGAATGTTTTCAGAGGACGGGAGTGGGTGGATAACACACAAAGGACTTGCCTAGGAGAGCATCCGCGATATAAACTAGGATGCATTGCATGGTATCGATCCGCTGGAGTTTGTTGAGGAGACGAAGATAGAGGAGTGCATAGCTCTGTCCGTCTGAAAGCAAGATGGAATCTATCTTTGCTTTTGGCTGGCGATCTACTTTCTTGAGAAGAGCGAGTTCGTCCGTTGTAACTAGTCCTGCGCGTTGATATCCCTGATTCTGCGAATCAATTTTTGGTCACGAACAACGAACGAGGTGAACTGACTTCCCAGGGCACAGGTTTTGACTGGATTTTGGCGGACTGTTCGTCCAGATATGCGGTTGAGACGAGCGAGAGGGACATGAGGATGAGCGTCGGCAGGACAGCCTTCCCAAAAAGGACTACGGATGCTACCCCGACGATCCGCCCTCCGAGCTGTCCGTTCACTGGCTACAGAGGTCGGTGCTGCCAACAGCACCCTTGGTGCACCAACGCTGCCGACCGCGGTGCGTTCAAAACCTCTGCTCGAGGCATCCATCATCGTCAACCGCTCTCCCACCATCACCCGTTCACCCTCCCGGTTTGAGAAGACATTCTTCCAGTACCAGTCTCGCATTGCTCGTGCACTTCACAACCCATTCCCCTATGAATTTTACTTTAAACAGGGCTCCCCTCTCGAGGCCCAGTTCAATATCGAGGAGCGGAAACGCGAGAGGCAGGCATTCGGACGTCTGACACGAACAGTGTGGGACGCAACCGAGGCAAATCTTGAGGCCGCGGAACTGGCCAAGGAAGAGGTTGGGAGAAGGGCCACCAGGTTCACTGAGGCCGACAAGCGAAAAGATTTGCATAGTCTGGACCGACGTGGGGAGCGGAATCTCTATCTCGTCACCAAGAGCGAAGATGGTCTGTGGTCGTTCCCTCAGGCGGCCATCAGGAAAGGAGAGTTCTTACACCAGGTATGCAACTTTTGTCATTGTTTCGCCTTTGCTAAGCATCACCCCGCAGACTGCTGGACGCGTCCTCCATTCGCGTTGCGGGATCAACATCGATACCTGGATGGTTGGGAGAAAACCTATTGGCCTGTACAAGCCTGCTACACCAACGGAAGAGCCCGAGGTAGGCCCGTTGTGTTTTTTACTGAGTCCCGAGTGGCTGAAAATGTCCCAGACTCTCGTATTCTTTTATAAGATGCACATTCTCGCCGGCCAGGTTGAACCTAGCGGGCCGTTCGCTATCGACTTTGCGTGGCTCACCAAGGAAGAGATTAAGGGATATGTGGAGAGAGAATACTGGCATGGGGTTAAGGACGTGTTATCGGACTCGTAGATGAATATCCTAAGTAGTTCATAATAATAGCCCACCCATAATGATTCCTTAATGGCGTTCCGTAGCCGCCCTGCGAGTCATGGTGACGGGATGCTTTATAAGGAAGGAACAGCTCATAGACAACGTATAACCCCGACCACATCCACCCCCCGCATACACAACAACAATAGACATGGATGGAGCTACCGTCGACTGGGACCACAAAACCGTCATCGGAAAAAAATCGACAACACCAAAGGTTGCAAGGAACGAATCCGAAGTGAACGGTATGTCGTTGCCACCAGAATCTCGCTCGCCTTTACTGACCCACCCCTCAGTTGTTCGTACATCTTCCGCCTGACACGAGACGCTTTTTGTCTTACCTTTCATTCTATCAAGGCTCGTAGGATTGGCGCAGTCATCGGAACTGATAGGAAGACCACAGGCGGGACCAACAAGGGTCATCAAGGTACACGTCCAACCATGTGTGCTCCTCGCAAGCAACTCACCTATACCATCGCATAGGCACTGACCACCAGAAAATCGCCAAGGTTGATCGTGAAAATGAGGTCGCACCCCCACCAAAGATTCCCGCCTCTGTCGGAAAGGTACGAGCCTTCCACGTATGTTCGCGGTTCAACGTTCGACCTGACCACGGTTTTCACCAGGCGATATCACAAGCCCGCATGGAAAAGGGTCTCTCCCAGAAGGACTGTGCCCAAAAGATCAACGAGAAGCCTTCCGTGTTACAAGACTACGAATCCGGCAAGGCCATACCCAACACCCAAATCCTGGCCAAACTGGAGCGGGTGCTGGGTGTAAAGCTGCGAGGTACGTTGACAATAACCTGTCCGTATTACATGGCTCATCGTGATCGCCAGGTTCTGATATTGGAAAGAAGCTGGAGGGACCGAAGAAGTCGTAGACCTTGGTTCCTCCATACTCCGTAGTCTCCGCTACAATCTGCGACCCCTTCCAACCAACGCCTCGATCCACCGAAGCGGCTAGAATTACATTTGGCGGTCCACTGTATACACTATTCTGATACGTATCTATAACATCACCCCCTAGACCTATCTCACTGACCCTGATCGTTCTCTGTGCTTCCCTGTTGGGTTTGTTTCGTTCACGGCGTTGAGAATGGGATCTTCATCAACTCACATATGAGATATAGTCTGCGCTCTCACACGCTTTATATTCCTTGAGAAGTTCTTCAGCGGTTGCCCTGCAAGCCATTTAGCGTCAGCCGAAGTGCGTGCGAGCGGGTTCTGTACCTTGCATCGTCGAACTCTGCGAGACTATTTTCGAAAATCTTCTCTTTCTTGTATTGCTCCATAAACGCGTTCCGTCTTCGTAGACGATCGAACTGATCGATCATTCGTTTGAACAACTGTGACTGAGGTCAGCTGAGGGAGATGCGTGAGGTGGTTCACCTGCGTACAGACGCTATGCTTGTGTGGTTTGCCAGCATAAGCCCGCTCACGCGGTGGTTTGTAGCAATGTAGGGTGATTTCCTTGTCAGGGCAACTTGTATCGCAGCCGGTCCCCATGGAATGAAGTTAGCCAGCTGACGTTCCCGAATTCGAAGGAGCGAAGTGTGAACCTTGAATTGGATAGGAAATGATAAATTAACAGACATTAATCGCTGGTAATAGATATACGCACATCGGTTGGATCAACGTCTCCCTGGATTATGTTAAGGATGGAGATGTAGCAAGCTGTCTTGCTAGGAGTCGTAGATACCATCCGGTTTTTCGGTTGTAGGAGGCGTCGCATGACATCTAACACCGTGGTCCGGCGGATAGGTTTTGCCTGGTACGGCAAGTTTTAGTGACCATTTCTGTAGCAAAGACCTACATTGGACCGGCCTTGTCGATTTGATCACTGGTGAAAGGGGTATACGAAGTCATCAAGAAGTGGCAACGAGGAGTCGGTATCAAAGAAGCGATTATTCCGACAAGATCATTGTTCATGTAACCTGGATATCGGAGTGTTTGAGTACTTGCGGCCATGACGGTTGAAACCTGTCGCAGCTATTGGCTAGGGGAACCCTTGTGAAGTACAAGGGTATCTCACCAGCTGGTTGGTTTGATCAAAAGACGGCGTTTGGACGTGCAACCTGTCGGTGGCGATGCGTGCCAAAGCGCCGTTGTCCAGAACAACGACAGAGTCCGCATGGTTTGTTAGCCGTTTTAACGTTAGCAAAGCGTTGTACGGCTGAACAACGACGTCGCCTTCCTGTGCATTAGGAAACACGGAATACGTTTGTACCAACTTCTTTGGAAACTTGTCATTAAGGCGCTCCAGAAGGAATGAACCAAGGCCGGAGCCAGTTCCTCCGGCTATCGAATGCATAAGCATGAATCCCTTGGGAACATATAAGACTGCGAGTCCTCATCAATCATCACAGTTGGTAGCAGGGTACTTGCCTCGAGAGAATCACTCCCCTCTGCCTCACGATCGACCATTTCCATGACTTCTTCGTATAGACGTTCACCTGCAGCATACCCCTGGGCCCAGTTGTTTCCTGCTCCACCGCCATCCTGAGATACAAAAATATTTTCTGGGTTGTAGAGATTCGCGAACGGCGATGTGAGAATGTTATTGATAACCTGGATGTCACCGACATAAGAATAGGTCCGACACCAGTCGCCGAATCGCGTACCCTGGGTTCAAGATCAACGAGGATTGCGCGAGGTATGTAATGTTCGTCGTCTGCCTGATAGAAAAACACGTCTTTACGGTCTCCACCCTCTGTTGCCCAGTCTTCGAGTATACCTTCACTGTTAATCCCGTGTTCTGCACACAATCGTTGCCAATAAACGGAACCCACTATGCATCCGGATAAGAATACAGATTAGTACGATAGAAAGGGGGCGCACTTTGGTTTCCGCATTGGCCAAGCTGGACTGTGACGATTTCTCGAGGCATCTCTCGTCCTGTGGCCGTTGCGTGACAAGAGGTCAAGGGGACAGTCACATAGGTCACACCTTTCCTTTTTTGGTTGAAACACCTCAACTTGTACCGTCAACATCGACGACTCACGACTGGCAACTGACGACGGCGGCGACGACCACCATGCAGCAATCGTATCGTTCGCCTCGTCAGCCCGTTCGCACGAGGTCCAAGCCCTATACTAGGCGGCAGCTGCCTCCTAGGTCGGGGTCGATTATGGCGACGATTAGAAACATTGTCACCGCGCCTCTGTCCTGGTTCTCGACTACCAACGAATTTGAGGACACACCGGGCAAGAGGAGACGAGCACCCGTTTCACAACCCAACGCGGACGTGTTGGATGAGCATCGCTCCGTCAAAAGGCAGAGGGTGGCCAGCCCGTCCCCACAACCTCAAGGGTATCTCGACCCACCACTAGCGATGCTTCAACCTCATTCAGAGCGCGAGGGTGGATCGCAGTGCCCTGCCTCCACCGTCTTCTCTCCCTCCACCCCGACGAACACGAACACCAATACCCAGGGTCACCAGCCTGGCAAATACGGGCGCCACAGTTTATCCGCTACTGTTTGGTCCCGCCGTGATCAAAGTCGAGAGGTATCCATAGACAACCTACCCGGTCGTTTGATCACAAGGGATGCAGTAATGGTCCCACTCCCGGTATCCAGAGAGGCGTCCCTCTCGTCGGTTCCGCGTGATTCCTCTGTCGGACCAGTGCGGGCTGCCTTCCGGATGCGAACTACCCTTAGCCCCATCCCCGTTGGGTCTGATTACGGGCCTAATCCAAGGCGGCGAGAGCGCGATCCGTCGGAGCCACCACCTCTGACCGCGTTGATGTCAAATCCAATCTTCGTGAAACCGCCACCCAACCACCACCCGACTCATAGAAGTCAATCTGCGCAGCCGACTACTACCCTTGGTGCTCTTGCTCAGACATCTCGCGCTGTAGGACCCCTGTTCTGATTCATGTTCTGGTTTGTTATTGACCCTCGGTTATAGCACAACCGCATCTCGCCCAGACAATCAAGCCTACATCTGGGCCACCCCCCTTCCTATGATCGTACGTGTCAAATTTTTCACTTTTCACCATCCAGTCCGGATTCCCACCTACTTTTCAGCTTCTTTGCGCCCAACCAACGCAAGCGAAATGGCTCTCTCTGAACTGGCTATATACAGGACCCCATTGTTGCCAACTCGCCTTCGCGGTTCGGAGACGATTCCGGAAATGTTCAAACCTAAGAAGGTTCACGCGGTTGTTCCCATGAGGAGTGGGAAGCGCGATTTACCCCGCCTTGGAACTGGACGTAAGAAAAGGAAGAGCAAGAAAGATGAGGATGCTCGCAAGCCATATTCTACTCATGGCAGCATGAAGAAGTTATTGCAGCGCAGGAAAATGGAGGAAGCGGAGAAAGACAACACGGACCATGCCATGGATACGTCCGATGCGAATGGGGGTGACGGCGTACCCAGATCTTCCTCTGCCTCTGAAAGCGTTCCAGCCTCTCTCCCAGAGCCGGACGTTCCTCAGCATCGAGTTTATGCCCGCGAAACATCCTCGCTACGTGTGGGTCGGAGCAGGATAAATCGCCCGGATCGGCCCGCCTCTGCACGGCCATCTAGAACCAAGTTCTCTGCTGCCTTCGAGGATGACGACCTCGTGGACCAGAAGGACCGGGATGTGCCGAGGGTCGAGACAAAAGCTATGTTCGAGCCACCGAAGGACTTTACATTCGCTCGAGATGTGAGCAGTTTTTCCTCTCCTTTGACGATTCGACGCTAAATTCCCTCCCAGACAATTTCTGCTGCGGATGCCGCGCCTCCAGAGCCTACTAAAGAACCACCGATTGCTGCTCTGCCGTTCTCCTTGACACCTGGGTCATCTAAGTCAAGTTTCCCAGCTGGTCCAGCTTTACCGGTGCCTCAGCTCGCCATACCGGTTATATCTTTGAGTCCTCCTACGCCGCAGAAGAATGATTCTTCCGCTGGAGTTCCAAATTTCTTTGCGAATTCATCACTCATCACCCAAACATCATTTGCCCCGACTCTGCCTCCACCCTCAGTCAGCTTGTTCGGCGCACCTTCCGTCAAGGAAGCATCTCAACCCACGCCTCCGGCAACGTCAGATCCAGCACCCCTTTCTACCGGGACGAAAGGTTTTATGGAGACTTCTGTAGGAGCAACCCAATCAGTACCTCCTTCCCCTGTTCCCCCAGTCGCTGCTGCTTCGATAATTCCTTCCCTTACGACATCAATTTTTCCCGCACCCTTAGCGAAGGTCGAACCTGCTCCAGTACCAACACCAACACCATTTGGTGGGAACCCGTTGAAGACCTCATTCCCTCTACCAGCCCCTCCCCCCAGCGCTCAACCACCGCCAAGCTTGTTTGGAGATTTGCCATCCCACAATTCTGCTACCGAGTCCACGGATGTCTCGACCGCATCTGTCCCCTCCGTAACCTCTATGATGGGGCCCGGCCCTGCTGCAACTACTTCGGAGCAAAAGGGGTCAACGCCATCGACGTTCCCATTCGGTACTTCGTCAGGAGCGCCGCCTCCAGGATTTAGTGCCACCAATTCAACGGAGAGCATGAAACCGTTCACCCTGGAACAATCTACTTCTACCCCATCCCCAAGCGAATCCGCTAAACCCCCTGTGGTCGTGCAAAATGAGGCATCGAAGGAACCGAAGCCTGCATTTCCATTCGCTTTCAAGTTCGGTGCCCCTTCTACTTCTCCTGAGAAACCCGCTGCACCACGGTTCGGCGAATCCACACAAGGCGCATCCAATCCCGGAATTTTCACATTTGGGACGAGCTCCAACACGTCTGACGCCCAGAAACCGCTCTTCGAGAACTTCCCTCGCCCAGTTACCCCACCCAGAGAAGAGGAAGAGGTCAGAATGGAAGAAAGCCCTACTAGAGTTGTGGAGGAGGTTACGACTCTGCGGTCAAACGAGGATTCATTCTTTGCTGGGCGGGTGCTCAACTTCGGTCAGAGCAACGAAAACGCCAGCTCACCGTTCAACTTTGGGGCCGCGTCCGGGGATTCCAACCCCTTTGTAGCCAAGTCGGAGGAAAAGTCGAAACAACCTGCTGGATTCACGTTCAGTTCATCTGGTTCTGGGTTTCCCCAACCAAGTCCGGCCTTCACATTTGGAAAAGTGGACAGCGCTTCCCAGCCAACAACCCCGTCGTCACCCTTCACATTTGGTACCTCGAAGCTGCCCGAGATCAATACTTTCAGCGACGGTCAGACACCGAGTTCATCTTCCTTCAACTTTGGGCAGAAGCCCGGAAGTAGCCAAGGCTCATCTGGGTTCGCGTTCGGTCAACAACAGTCACCCGTGACCACGAGTGGTCAGTTCAATTTTGGTCAAAACCAGACTCTTGCACCCCCTCCCCCTTCATTCGGGCAGCAAAATGGGTCAGTCCCGAGTAGTCCATCCACGTTCAATCAGCCATTGTCATTCGGGTTCGGATCTGCGACTCCCACTTCAACTTCGAACCCTTTCGCTTTCCAGACTCCGTCGCCCATCACAACGACACCGTCCAGTGCCCCCGGATTCACTTTTGGGCAACAACCCCCAACACAGGGGCAACCATCAACTCCTGTATCCCCTTTTCCAGTCCCGGGGTCACCGCAGCCGGCTGGCGGTTCCCTGTTCAATATCGGGGTATCGCCAACCGTTCAATCACCAGGCACGCGCGCCATCAAGAAACTGCCAACTAGACGTGGCGGCGCTCGACGTTAAATGCAATAGCCTCTCCCTCCGTTGGTTGATATTCATGGGACGGTTATGTTTTTTTCTGACACTGCGTAAGTTACTTATATATGGATCTCCCTTTGTTGCCCCACCGTGCCCTATAAGTTGTTTTTGAGTAGCTTAGGTAGGCTTTAAATTTATCCTCACAATCATTTTTACCATCATGTGTGATTGAACTGGTGACTGACATAGGTGGGGGCATGCTGGAAGCCTCTTTGAAACGTAGGCAGGTGCATCTTGAAATTTCAGGGCGTGAATCGTAAAGTACAGAAACCGTTTCAATTACACCTGCCCCCGAGCCGCCCAACCCATAGAAGATGGACACGCCGGGGGTACAGAAAATGAGACAAGGTCACCAAACGGCGAACAAGAACATTAAGTTCAAAATCCGGATGTCCTTCCCATGCCATGCATGACGACATCCCCCACACCATGCTATACACGGGTGTGCGCTAGAAGGGCGGCTTTCCCCTGGGCCTGAACATGGCGAAAATTCTAGAGAATACGCTGTACAGGGTGGATGGTAAGTAATACCGTCAAAGGGGATCTATTACGTATCACGTGTGGATCTCAGCTCACCCCTTGGACTGTGCGCCCGCTCTGCGTTGTTTTCGAGCTTGCTTCTTGAGAGCCTTCTCAGTGTAGTAGGTCATAACCGTGGAAGGGAAAGAGTCTGTCGGTACGATATGGATATCATGATTGTGGTGCACGGCAGACAGGAGAGCGCACCATCGAACTCTCCACCAGAAAGCATCGCAGATAC
>Ga0307515_10004079_pt1 | contig 30464 bp, 30 predicted proteins | sample 17_EM_MG_FD_194513 | JGI IMG/M metagenome (GOLD analysis project Ga0307515, IMG submission 194513) | Populus trichocarpa ectomycorrhiza microbial communities from riparian zone in the Pacific Northwest, United States - 17_EM | ecosystem: Host-associated > Plants > Roots > Unclassified | place... | reverse complement strand
CAATGAAGCTCCTCCCCCTCCTCCTCCTCCCCCCCCTCCTCCTCCTCCTCCTCATCCTCCCAGCCCACACCTACACATTCACCCTTACCTCCACCCTCACCCAGCAACCTGTCCTCATCTCCCCCACCTCCCCCTCCTTCCTCCTCCTCGGCAGCCGCAGTATCAAACCCTCAACCTTCACCTTCACCACTGGCAACGTCACCTCCGGGACAAACCTCTATCTCCACAAAGAGACCAAATACTCACCCGTGTTCTCCGCCGAAGTCGGCGAGATTCCATGGGGGCCGTATATCTTCTTCGACACGTGGACTGTGTCGGGGGATTTATTGCGGGCCAAGGTGTGGGGAGATGTTAAGGAGAAGCAGTGGTTTACGTGTCCGGGGAGGTTTGGGGAGAGGGTTTGGTAGTAAGTTTTCTACATCGGGGAGAAAGGGAGAGAGCAAGGCTGATGTGTGTAGTTTGGATAATGTGGGGACGGCGCCGAGGCCGTGTGTGGATGGAGTCGAGTTTGAGTTGAAGGTGGGGTGGGTTTAGAGTAGGGGATTGGGGAGATCCTACGCACGGACAGACTCAGAAATTCGGGGAGACCTCAAGTGATTCGTATGACCATCCCTTTATCACGGAAATTGATGGCGAAAGGTATCTCCATCATGTGTATCTCACAGCAAGTGTGCACAGGGATTTACAGACAACTATCAAACATCATCAACGTCATCACTCTAAGTACTTTGTTCACCCTTTCTACACCTTCCTCTCCCCACTCTCCCCAAAAAGACATTTCTCATAATCAGCCGCTTTTTCCAAACCAACAAAATGGTATCCCGCTCCAAACAAGCCAAAACCCCCAAAACTCCGCTCCCAGCGCGAAATGTATGTGTATATGCCTTCTCCCCCCCAAATTTCGTTCTAGTCTATATATCCTCCTCGCTGTACAAAAATAGCTTCGTATGCAAAACCGTCATAGCCTTCAGAGCATCCTGCTCACGGATCACGCACGAAATATTGATTTCATTCGACCCTGTCACCATCATCATTAGCCCCCTGTCATCTCTCCCCAGTCTTCAGGAACTCACCTTGCGAAATCATCTCAATATTAACCCCGCTCTCCGCCAGCGTGTGAAACATCCTCCCCGCGATCCCCACCATATTCTTCATATGCCTCCCGACAACCGCAAGAATCGTCATCCCCCTAATAACCTCCACACTCCCCAAATTCTCGAGCTCCCTTCCCACCGCTGCCACCGCCGCAAGCCGGGCACTCGTATCTGTGTGCACCGCCATCGACACATGCACTTCACTCGTACTTATCAAATCCACCGCCAGCCGACGCTTATCCAGCGTCGCAAAGATCCCCGCCAGGAACCCATGCGAGAGGTTCTTCCTATTACTCCGAATCGACAGCACGGTCATATCACTCTTTGTCGTGACGGCCGTCGGGCGCTTCCCACGCGGCTTCAAAATCCCACGCGGCGACTCGCACCGCTCACTTCCATGCGGAAAAATCACCGTCCCATTTCCTTGGGGGTTAGTAACATTCTTGACCCGGATTGGGATCCTTGCGCCAATAACCTGCTCCATGGTGAACGGATGAATCACCTCGGCGCCCCAATACGTCAGCTCCGCCGTTTCCTCGGGCGTGATAGACTCAATAAGCTGCGCCTGCAGAACCTTCCGCGGATCGGCAGTAAATATCCCATCGACCTCTTTCCACACCTGCAGCTCAGCAGCCTCGATCCCGACCGCCAGCAGCGCCGCGCAAAGGTCCGTGTACCCGCGCCCCACCACGGACAGAAGCGACCCGGGGACGGTGCCAAAGAACCCGGTTATAACAGGCACGCGGTCTTCACACTCCCTCACCCGCTCCGCGATCGCCAGGCCGACATCGGTGTAGAACTCCTGCGTCAGCAGCGGGGCAGAGGAAGACGGATGGATGATATTCTCGAGGTTGACATATTCGGCATCGACGCCCTTATCCTGCAGCAGGGCGGTCATGAAGAGACAACTCAGCTTCTCGCCGGCACCGATGATAACATCGCGAGTTTTTGGCGAGATCTCGTCGAGGACCTGGGCGGCGGAGAGGAAGGAGCGGAGGCGGTCGCACTCCGCTTCCACGTCCGCCGTGAACGCGGCTAGGAGGGCCGGGGAGCTGAGGGAAGACTTTGCGGCCGCGAGATGGGCGAGCGTTATTTCGCGGACGATTTGGGTGTGGGAGATGGAGGGCGCGGGGTTTAGGGCTGCGGCAGCCGCGCGGAGGAGTCGAGAGGTTGTGCCCTCGGCTTTGGTGCCGGTGCTGAGTGCGGAACAGACGATGGCTGTGCGGTAGGTTTCTGTGTTCGGTCTGTTGTGCATAGTTAGCCGCGATATTATATATTAGCGAGGCGGATACGAACTTGACGACCCCGCTCGCAATATCCTCCGCGAACTTCCCCAGCGATGTTCCGCCGAATTTCTGGATTATCCATGGGGCCCCGATGGGGTTTCCCCTCAATTGGCCGTCGTGGTGGATGGATTCCAGTGGTACGTTGTTGTAGATGGCAGAGGGTGACATCGCGGCGGAAACTTCAATTGATGGAGTCAGAAGATGCGGGGGAGCTCTGGTTTAAAGCTAAAGTCGGTAGTGGGTTTGTGAGTCAGATAAAATTTTCAGGATAGCCGTTGGTTATGGGTTAGGGTTCTAATTGCGTGCAATTACAGCAGTGGTAGGCGTTTGGATTGGGATTGGGCATGGGCTACTTATGTAGATTGGAAAGGCAAGTACCTGTGTGAGGATATTCTCCTCTTCTATTTCAACAATCCCTACAACCATTGGCACCAAAAACTCTCAGCAGTGTTTCTGCGTACGAGTACGGCTACCTTACCTCCTTGAAGTCGGAATACGCGGGATACGCGGATAAAAGCGAACGCTGAATTGAAAAGGCGAAAAACGAAAAGCGCATAATGCATGAGGGGTACGGTTGTACGGTTGCGTATTCGGCTTTTTAGCAGCCAACCACACGGCGTCAACCGGGCCGAGGTGTCTTGCTAGGGTCGAACAAAAGGAACGGGCTTGGGCTCCGAGTGTCGAAATTTCCCTCACCAAGTGGGGCGGATTCTAAGTTCTTCCCGATGCTTCTTCCCCGCATTCCCCCACCAAAAAACGGCCTTACATCTGCAAGTCGTAGAACGCGGGGGCACATGTCCCGAGTGGGAGTCGATGGCATAAACAAAACAAACAAACCCGGAACTTTTGCTATGGCCGCAGTTATCCACTAACCTGATATACATACCCGACGAAGGATCCACTCGCTTCCAGCCTATCGAAACAACCGCAATCCGTCGTCAGGCACCACGTCCTCCATATCTTCATCCCCATCGTCCTCGACCCTAACCCTCTGTCCCAAAAGGCTCGAAAACAGCTCACTAAACGCGTGTCAGTATTGCCCCCACCACCCATCCGCCATCTACTTCATCTGAAGCGGGGGTCACTCACGTAATCTGCGAATCCTGCCATGAATTGTTCGGTTCCGGCGCCATAAAGTTCTGCAGCTTCTCGTGTACGTGATACCGCAGCTTTCTCCCCTTGCTAGCTTTCGTGTCCACCTTTTTTTTCTTCTTTGCATCTCGCATAGCCGTAGTCCATCGCACTGTGCCTCCAGCTGAGGAATCAACCATACGCTGGTCCACAAGTACCTTCAGGAGCTGCTGGTACAGGTCCGTATCATCGAAGATCTCGGGATCCTGTTCGATGTCATCCTTGGCGGCTTGTACAGGCGCACAAGATCTGGGGACTCGGGTGCGGTTGACAAGGCGCTCATGGTCGGTAGAGAGTGTGTCGCGGATGGATGCAGTCAGGGAGCGGGGGACGGCGTTGTTGAGCTTCTTGCCGATCGAAACGGTGGAGACGGTTTGTGTCTTATTTGACCACTTTTCGAGGACCCCCTCGCGCCATGGCGTGTTCTCGGCTTCCAGTTTCGCCATCTTGCCCCAGATCTCGTCGAGGGGAGTGTTCTCGTCGATTTCGCCGGCTTTTCGCTTCTTGAGTGTGCGAGAGGAGGTGATGTCGACACGGAGGCTATAGAGCGTGTTCCAGAGCTTCATAGCGGAAGCTTCAGCGGCTTTCCAAGTCTCCTGCGCTTCAGGTGTAGCGGGGAGGGTGGTCTCGAGTGCAACAGGCGGGAGTGTGTTGATTGCGGTGAGTGCTTTTTGGAGCTTGATGCGTGCGCTGAGGAAGGAATCGAAGGTCTTTTGTTGTTGGCGAACGGCAGCACCCTTTTCGGCGTCGGTTTGCGCTGCTTTGGAGATGTTCTCAGAGATTGATCTAATTGAGGTTAGAACCGTGACTGAAACTGGGGGCGGAGAGGTACTTTTTCTCTTCGGCCATCATCTTTGAGAGAGTTTTCCGTGCTTCATCGTCGTCTTCGTCGCTGTCATCCTCATCCTCCTCTTCGTCGGATCCTTGGTCGCTTTGGCCGCTTTGGCTTTCGTTACTGTCGTCGGTCTCCACGCCATCTTCTCCATCGTCCTCCTCGTCCTCATCATCCTCACCCTCCTCCTCATCACTACTACCAACAACCCTATCTCCCCTCCTCGGCACTACACCCCCCTCGGTAGTCCTGCTCCCCTTAAACCCCCACCCCGCAAACCTCTCTTCATCACTCCCGAGTGCATCCTCGCTATCGATCTCATCATCCTCCTCTCCACTCCCAGCCCCATACCGGATATCGCCCTCCTCCACATCCTCAATTCCGACCCCCCCATCCTCCTCCTCATCATCACTCTCATACAGCTTCTCCCTGCTCACTCGCGCACCCTCATACTTTGGTCCCAACGGCGTAAGCCCCTCCTTTTTTGCCGCGCGCAACGCACTCTTGCCGACGGGGAGGTAGTGTTCGCGCGCTTTGCTGTCGGTCGTCTCTTCGCCTTCGCTGCCGGTGTCGCCGGAGTCTTCACTGGCTGAGAATTCGTGGTCGAGAGCCTCGGGGTCGAAGTCTGTGTGTGTTAGCGCGTGGGCGAAGAGAACGGGTGGGAGGGGGGAACCGGTGGGTGCTGGGTCGTCGAGGAGCGCGAGCTGCTCGTTGAGCGTGAGTGGCTTTTTGGGGGCCATTGTTGCCGTTGTGGTGGTTGTGGTTGGAGCGGGAGACAGATGGGGGAAAAAATGTTAAGCCGCATGCATTAGCGTAGTAGGGTAATGCAACTTCACAATTCATTGGGTCCCACTTGAGGCTAAGAAGACCTAACCCTAAGAAAACTACGAAGGAGCTGGAGGGCGAGGTGTACTTAAGAAGTAGGTATTGAAATTGTAGATCTGAGATGAAGAGAACATTATCTATGTTCCGTACGATATGTGACCCCAGCCCGCTCGTGAACCGGTTTGCGAGCCTAGCCTTTTCGCGAACCAGAGCACCTAACGGAAGAAAGGTTGGGGCAAGAACTGGCTAGTATATAAATTCTTCTGCTCTTGCGACGGCATTGCAATAAGCGAATTACTAAGTACTCAAGTAGATACCCTTCGCATACTCACCATCCTTAGTCTTCCCATCCATGAATCCTCGCATGTAGCTCGCTATATTCATCCAACTCGATTTCCAGCAACGATAGGAGCACGAAAGCAACTTCATGCTGTCTCGCCTTCTCCATGATTACCGCCACCTCCTCATCCGCCGCAGCAGCATCGCGATATATCGCTGCTGCCCCTAAAAACTTATCCCGGGCAAGCCTGAGTTCATACCGGAGTGGGGCTGTAGAACGGCAGAAGAGAACGCAGCAATGATCGTTCGTGAGTCTGTAGACAAGCGGGTTGGAATGGATGTAGGTGAGAAAAGCAGCTGTGGGATGGAGCCTGAGCAGGCGCTGGAGGATCAGCAGGTGCAGTTCCAGGGGAAGGTCATTGATGCTGCGCATTGTAGATAAATGCACCAGCTAATGAGAGCATCTAGAACGGAGGTGAGGGTAAATGAATTTATGAAGAACTATAGGGTGCAAGTTGAAGACGCGAGTGCTTCGGCATGAAGACTTATCTACGGGCGCTTTGGTCACTCTCGAACTCTCGAGGTTTGCTTCGTATTTCCCGCTAATTCAACTTGTACGTAGCGATGCATGTTACAATTCTCTTCATATCGATATATCATTATGCTGATTTGCAGCTATAAAAATGCAATGTCTCCTCAATTTACAAATCCCAAACTCCACCTCCAAAGCTATGTCTTCGTCACAAAATAAATAATAATAACCCGGTTAAAAACGCCTTGAAAAGAAATTCCAACTCTTGAACCTCCCAATCGACACTTCCAATGCTAACCATCGCAACCACATCAGCCATCCATATCCACGTCCTCATCCTCCTTATCCTTCAGCAACCTTGGATTCGGCTTCAAAACAAAATAGACATCGTGCACCACGGATCTTGGAGCCGGAAAATCAATCGAAGATTCGCGGGCCTTCATCGCGCAGAGCTCCGACATCGCCATAAACCACGGTAACTTGTGCGGCCATTGCTTCATATAAAACAGTTTCGATGCCTTGATAAGACTCCATTCCGAGCCAGGGCGGTCTGCATTGTCATACCACGCTCGGATCCGGGGGTCATTGCATGGTTCAGGCTTGATTTTCTTGTACAACGGGTATACCGTTTCGACTGCAGCAGAAAATTTCTCGGCATTGTAGTTCCGATTTGCAATCGCCCATTCCTGGCAGACGCCCTGCAGGCTCTTTTCGAGATTTATTAGCATCTGGCGGAGGGGCGGGTCTTTGTTGGCTGCGGAATCGATGCGATTGAATTGCTCTGTTAAATGCTTGTCACTACGCCAAGTTCTTTCCTTCTCAACCTTCGCAAGCTGCCTCGTTCCTTTGTCTGCTGCGTCGCGGGCGACCTGTAGGACCAGACGATCTAGAATATGAGAGTCATCATTGACCATTCCGCCCCTCTCCGGAGTTTTGTAGGCCGGTATCTGAAGTTTTTTATTCCAGCCATCTAGCATTTTAACGGTTTCTTCTTTAGGCCGAAGCCCTTGCTTTGGAGCATCAACGAATTCGCCGCATAGTTGGGCAAAAAGCATCATGTTGCTGTCGAAGACATCCCGAGGAATCTTGTGGTACGAATATTTTTGCAGGATATTAGTACATTTGCCGAGATAATCTTGCCGGAGGTCTGATTCGAAGCCGAGACGAAAAAAAGAAGTCATTTTGGTGTCGGTATCAGGGAGCTCGCGGAGTGACGGATTGTTGCAGTGGAAGTACTCGTTCTTGTCAAAGCTCTCGAAAAACTGGTTGTTTCGGAACGGTGCTACCAGACGAGGATCCCAGCATACCCACGGCTCGTCGCCATCGTAGTCGCCGCCAGAGAGCATTCCTGCAAGGGGATTGTTCCCTTTGGTCGAGAAGACAATAACGTCTTTCAGGCGGTGGAGGCCAGATTCATTGGAAGGGCATACTGCTCGGACCTACAGAAAAACTATAAGTATTGATACGTGGGAAAGTTTATAAGGCGCGCACCTTTTGAATATCTGTCGGTAGATGTGCTGGAATTCGAGCTACCAACACCTCACCCTCGATACAATCCCAACGAGTTTTCGTAGCCAGGTCCAGGAAGCCTTTCGAAAACTGCAGTGACACTTCCCCTTCCTCAAGTGTACGCGTAGGATCGGCAATACAATACACATAAGTCGAGTAGGGAACTCGTATACGTAGCCGTTGTTTGACACCGTTGCACTCCTGATCAATGACTTTTTTCAACCCATCCATCAGAATCGAGCATCTCGTCGGCTCGAACCCTGCATCAAGCAGCATCGTCATTTGTTCCTCGTTGCTGCGTGGTGTCCCACTGGCGAACCGCGGTATCTCCCCATAGGCCTTTCTACTTGATGCCACGCTCTTTCCACTTAGCCAAGTCCTCAGAGCAACTTTATCCTGTGTAGCTTTCAACAGCGCTGCAAGTTCGTGATCGATGTGCTGTTCGAGAAGCTCCTTAAATGTCTCAAATGGGACACCCTGCATGGATAGAATAGGAATCAACTGGGTGTTGAGGTTCGCTTCTACCGGCTCCTTAGAGTAACTGCACACGAACAAAGTTGACCGGGCCCAATCCATTTCGGTATCAATATCATGGCGCTGAAATTTCCGTTGAGACTTTGTAACAAAGATAGTCACATCTTTAGAGGAGCGGTCGGCATTGGGGTCGACGAACCACATGCCTTTTGCACCTCCAAGGCGTCCTTGCACGGCTGCCGGCATCTCATCGAGGTCCAGTTCAGCGCAGATCATCCTCATTACTTCTGGCGTGCAGATGGAACAACCATCATTCATTTCTTTCCCCGTTGGCGACAAAATGTCATCGATATCCCGAATCTGGTCAGGCCCGAAAGTGACAGTTGGAATTGATCCAGACAACCCTAGGAATCCAGACAGTCAGCAGACTGATCGAAAATTCAGAATCGAAAAGCTGCATTTTAAATGGAATTCGACTATGATGGCGCTGATCACTTCATTTACTTGAAGTTGGGAGTGAAAACTGCTCCGGTGAAGAGAAAGGACTTCGAAAGAATGAAGAAGGTAAACATACCCAAACTTATTCGAGACCACGTCTTTGGGAATGGTGTATCCATGTGCTTATCGATGGGTATATGCCATCTAATGAGGTCTTCCCTACCCATCTCACGGCGGATTGTCGGCCGGCAGGTCCCTTCAACTGGAGCAAGGGACCATTCATCCTTAGAAGTCTCACCCAAGCCAATTCCGCCTTCGGCAAAGAAAGATGCCCTGAGGTAATATTCTGCCTGAACCCACTGTTTGCATGCTCCGGGTTGGGTGGGTTGTAATTGCTTGTCCTGCTTTTTATCTTGCTTTTTAGAGCCAGGTTTGGCCCAAAAGCACCTCCATCGCCTGCCCATCAAAGTGAGCTCGTCTTCAGCGAGCCACCGAGCAATTTCCAAACTGGGAGCCTCGCCACTGGCTCCGGAGTTAGGAAGCGGAATGCGGAGCGTCAAAAACCGATCAGACCCAAAGCTGCGCGTGAATTTATTCATCTTCCCAGACAAAGCTGGAGGGTTCAAGCTGATGGTGGGACCGGACCCGTTAGAATTTGAAGAGCTCTGGTTGAAAGACGCAACGCCTGTAAGCTCAATTTTATCTGACCAAAGCTTCGAATCTTTCACAGTTGACCAAACCTCCTCGGTAGGTGGTGCCGGTAAGGCTTTATTGGAACCAGCTGCAGAAATATCACTCCCTAAAGCTCCCAAAATTTCCCACATTTTGCGCCTTGTTCGAGCAGAGTGGAGCTTGTGGCCGTACTGTTCGGCAACAGCTGGAACCCGAGTTGAGCATTCTTGAGGCGTTAATCCGAGAGCTAGACTGATCCGGGTTATTTCGTGCTGTATGAAGAATGAAAACGTTTCATATGGCATTGGTTTCGACCCAGTACATGTATCGAGATCAAATTCTCCCAGCGCAAGCTCCCAGCCAGGGGAAATACAGTAGTCATCTTGCTCGGGCGGGATGTGGTCGCCGCCTGTATCGATCTGCAGACTAGCACCCTCAGCAAAAAGTTGCTGTTCGGCCGCCTGGTATTCCTCCACTTCATAATAGACTTCGTCATCACTGTTATCCATATCATCCCCCTGTTTATCTAAGGGAAGACCAACGGGTTTCGATCCTTCGACTTCCTGTTGGCTAGACAGGTTCTTCTGAAAATTGGTCGTCCGCTCTGGCCTCTCGGTGTCAGCCACAAGGACTGCTGAGGACAACGAGGTTGCTTTATCAATCCGCACTCTGCTGACAAAACGAGATTCGTTATCCCCATCTGAAAAATCCCGCCCCCTCTTTTCTCCTGTGAGTGGGGGGGTAGAGGCGCCCCGGCCTTGGTTATCGATTTCACTTGAACTGGTAACCGAATGGAGAGTTTTATTAATACACGGTTGCGTGCATGGTAGTCTGGGGTGTAGCTCTTCTCGCGGTGGGGTGGATGCAGTGTGTTTAGTTTCCATCTTCTCGGAATCAGACTCCTAATATCGCAAAACTGGTAGAAGGGATCAAATATACTGAAGACGGTATACAATTAATAGATAACTCCAATTCCGTAATTGAGAACAGATTCTGACTTTTCGGTACCGTTGAAAACCGACGCTGCTAGTTATGCTGCAACTGGGCCATGTGGATATCGATATCGGGGTGAGGGCAAAGACGAGGTGAAGGCGAAGAGGAGGTGAGGGCTAAGAGGGGGTGAGGGCAAAGAGTAGACTCCTCTTTTGTTAAGGGGTTTGCTCGATTCTCCTCAGACTGCATACTTAGCTATTTGTGTGACACCAATTTGTGATTGCATGTGCATGGCTGCTGCCTGGTCAAAATCCTTGGCCGTGTGGGTAAAAATCTGCATAATCTTGAAAACGGATACCTACTGGAATTCCTTCACCACCCATTGTTTTGTTGTAGGGATGTACGAAGTTGATGTGTTGTTGTTTGTGCGCCCGCAAGAAAATCGGGATTGGAACGGATGTAGCTGACGAAAATGCACATGATGCACAATCTTCTTCACCCTGCAGAAATAATTGAAGTGGATGGGTAACAAACCTTCCCTAAAATGCTTGATATATTATCTTGATTAACGTTATCGCTTGCAATTTAATAGTACGGACGGACGATGTGACGTAATTACAATTTATCTGGATTGATTTTGTATGAAAAATAGGCATCACTTTCATTGCGTTTTTTGAAACCATGGAAGCGGCATTCTGTTCCTTATAATCTGGTCCAACTCGTTACTTTTGTAATTTTGTAGATTGTATAGGAGACCTAATTTGTTTGTCTCTTTTCGTCCAGTTACAGGCTCTGCCGTATTGCGATCTGGTTTCAAGAGTCAAAGGCGAATGAAAGTTGCTGTTGGCGACGGAGCATGCAACCTGCATGCAATACATAAGTAACCAGTTGGACAAGATTATACGGTAGAGTAGATGTATATACCGCAGCAAGAGTTGATGTCATGTGGGACCCGCATGCAGCGTGGAGATCCTCACTTTCGGTTTGTACGCGGGTAAATTGGCCATGGATCCGAGACATCGAAATCGACCACACCAAATTCCAATGGCCTTCGAGATCGATAGTTTCCTTCATAATGTTAATTGTTACCCCTTCCGGGATCGATTCCGGAGCCCGCGGTGAAACTGTGGGGTAGAGAGCGTGGACTGAAATGATTCGCATACAAAAACCTGCGAAAACGTTTAACCTACATTGTTGGAAGAGGAGGACAATTTCCCGGTTGGCAGGTAATTAGTGGCTGGGAAACGTACGCCGGCCGCGCCTAAAACACAAAAGAGACTGTAATTTGCGTCAAAGTTCGGGCGAAATTGCGAGTGTGAGCGGGGTTGCGGTATACTCGAGCGCTCTTAACGGGGCCTCCATAGCGCGTGGCATCTAGGCGTAGAGTATTCGGGAAAAACCCCCGCTGGTATGAGGCGGACAATGACAATGATGCGGGTCCTGCACTTCTGGGTTGTGGTGCTACGCTGCAGAAGCAAGAGAATTGTATCCCACGGAATCCCGAGCCCCAGACGTCGTCCCCCCAAGCACACTGTCTCATTCCCATTCTCATATCTGTCCTCTACCACCACCCCCCGCCCCATTTCCCACCACCTTCCCAGCTGCCTGTTGAAAATAGACAATTGATATACATTCATCACCTGAGCCCTGAATTGGCAAGCTTTGACTTTCCTGTTGTGTGAAAAGGTGTTATTGTGTTATTGTTAGGTGGGCTGTAAGTTGACAAGTAAAATGATTAATATTGCTGGCTGGCGACGAAGATTGAACTCACTCAACGCTCACACAGCGCCCATCACATTTAATCCGAGCAGACATATCCACATCCTCAAACCTACCCACCACCCCTTGCCTCATCCACTGTCACTGGCCCCGAGTTATACGTCGTCCCACCGCCGGGTTCACCCCTACATCTCACGATAAACCGCACATATTCGGTTGTCCTCTTTGAGGCGAGTAGTTGTCAGAAGCGATGGCAGTTAACAGTTGTAGTGGTGGTGATTTTGAGTTCAGGTCCAGCTGGTCGAAAAATGTGTTGGAGGGAGAAAGCAAACGACACGGGAGGGCTATTTATGTACACATGTATCCACACAGTCGTACGTGTTCGTGACCGCTCAACACTAAGCTCTAAGGGATGAGTGAGGTAAAACCCCAACAACCACCAGCTTTCAAGAGCCACCCTGTTAACCCATGACACAAACATTACATGAAAATAGATAAAGCTGTTTGCAGGTGAAACCAATACTGAAGGATGCATCAACCGCCGCAACTGCATCAATATAATTTTTTCTCATATAATTCTTGGTCACCAGATCAATCCCGAGGTCCACAAGCAAAGTCAGCCGCTGCCGAAACGTCTTTCGGCTGAGCAAGCACTTAAAACGATGGGCAGAGCTTACGGCTGTGGAGGAGAAGGTGGCGGTAGCGCAGCGCGACGAACGTACCCGCGAACGGGTCGCCGGCAAGCACAACACCCCAGGTCAGCTAGGTCCCACCACACCCGTCCGGACACTCCCGCAAAATATCTCAGTGTACACCAGCATAGAGACAACACTTTGAATTTCCCATAATGGCATCTAGCTCCTCTATCATATGGTAGTCTCGATTAGACGCTCACCCAACAAGCGCTTCCGCGCAGCGGGTAAATAGCGTCTAGATCTGACCGAGACTAATCATATGGCACTAAGAATATTATATTTCTACTTGGGAAAATTTGTTAACGCGAGTGAGGGCCTGTGAAAGCCTCGAATGAAATATATACCCGCCTAACTGACACATGGCATGTATGTCTGGCGGCTCTGGTATCACTATTCAAGGGCTGCATGGTGGTCGTATAACTTGGGAATACAGAGCGCACGTGATACTGAGATATCTTACCCCCTAAGCGCGAATATTAAGGACAACACTAAACAGCCCCATAATACTACTTTAACTCAACCCTATAAACACAACCACTCCAGCATAAGCAGAAACGACAATCCTGCCATCATTATTGGCGTCATTGCTATTATTTTTACAGCTATTGGGGCTATCGGGGGTCTCGAATTTCTTCGGAACCTCTGGAGAAATCAAAGGTACTCTTCAGCTCATTCAGATAACATTTTCATACTTTTACAATTTATTCCTACCTTCACCCAACGTCAGCCTTACTAATTCCTCCCAGAGATTTCCCGAGGAGGACAAAGACATAGAACGTCGGATATCGAAACCGAATCACCGAACTCAATACCTGCAATCGAGTCCCAAATTCCCTTCCGACTATGCCACACCTACGTTCAAATGGCAAGGAATAATGAAGATTCTTGGAGACAGAGCGGGCGAAGGAGTTGATAGAAATGTTGGTCGGAGTAGAATTCATGGAGCTTCAAAATTTACCATGTACTGCCCGAAATTTTGAGGATAAGGACATTTTTCACAGTAGAGTCGCAATTGGGGCTGTGGTGTGTGATGAGAGTACACCTCTGACGAAGTGGGTTACTGTAAGCTGTTTAGCGATCAACAACTTCATAGGTAAAGTCGCTTTACTGCATTGAAGTGGCTAAATAATGACGATTTTTGTAAACTGTTTCCATACCTGTTTAGGTCTAGCACTTTGGCCAGCAGTCTGGCCGATAAGATAAGATCCAATAAATAAGATCCAATAACCTAGCTCCTCGTAATCCCTAGACTTACATATTCACAGAGCGAAAGACCTCTCTCCTTCTTCATCTTCCTCTTTGCTCTCTACTTATCTATCTGCTCACTGATCCGTAGCAACTGCGGATAAACAGACAAAATTTCGGGTTTGTTGCCAAACGGAGCGCAGCTCACCTGTTAAGTACTTTCTGTCCTGGCGAGTTCCTGTCCCAGTTCCACTTCAGGTAGCATTTCCTGTTCGGATGTGAAAGGACCAAATGGACTCCTATGGCCTCAAATGGGTTTTTCTGCCTTCATGTCTCTTGGCATTGCCTGAGGTACCTTAGACGGGAGAGCCTGTCGGGTTTCTGGGAAACTGTAATTCTGACAATCTAACAAAGATACTAGCTCTAAACTTTATTGTCAAATTTCAAATATCAATCAATACTCTATTCATCGTATGTATGTTGTGGTCTGCCGGCACCTCTCATGTGCACTGCGAGTTGAAATGCCGCGGTCCTGGTCACCTGGGCAGTAGCGAGTATGAGCGAAAGCAGTATTTAGTTTGCTCAATGGGAGATAGGGTAGTGGTACATTCAGTTACCCGAAGATTTAGTGCTGGGACGAAGCTGGGTAACACACAAGAGCTAAAAAAATAGTTAGTGTAGCTCTGTAGACCGTTCCTCGCAGACATGTTCTCATAGCATGCTCTTATCGTAACGACGAATTAGAAGGCAAAATGGAGTGGAGAGCGCAGTTGCAAGGGACGAATGGCTGCTAGCGGCGTTGCGTATCGATCAAACTTGAGCAGGTGCTTGCATGATTGGTATGCACAAATCCATTGATTCACGGAACAACCGGCAATGAACTTACAACGCCTTTTTTTTTCTTGGATATGAAAAGCATCCCACGACCATTAGGAGTAGTTGCAGTGAACAGCATATTACGAAGTAACACCCCAGAGCACCGAGAGTTTCCAAAAGAGAATTCTGGTAAGGCCGTTCACAGAATATGAGTCCAAGGAAACGTGAAGATCCCGTTCCCATCCTTAATACTTGCGAGCATAACCGTGCTATCTCTTCACACCAGCCTATTAGCAGTTGACAGAAGCTGCTGTCCAGCTCATCCCACATATTCTAGATACAATCCAAGTAAGATAGAATCGTCTAAGTACATGTCCGTTAAGGAAGACCCGGTATCATCTAATACAGCAAGGTCAGCAATAATGGTATTGATCCCGATCGTTCGTAGCGAAATTTTATACTGTATTCGTATCAGAGGTGGAGGGTAGTAGGAAAAATGAAATAATACTTACATAGTGATGTTCATCAGGCGCCGGGCAAAACGTAACTTGTGCTGCTTTCTGCTAAGCAAGATTCTATCAATTTTCAGTAGCTTAGGCGATATAGTGCAGCAATAACCTATACTCTCTACCCAAAGCTTTCTGTTATAGCCCATACGAGGAATCACCCTATCGGCAGGATTTTCCGCTTATAGGGCACCCCATCCGGGGAGGGGTGCTGTTGGTGGAGTCAACATATGAGGCGCTTCATATGCGGAGTTCTACAGATAGGGAGTATACTCTGCCCACAACTGCGAAATAGTGACCACACAACAGACCTTACAGCGAGTCCATGTCCGCCGTTTGCAGTAGACTAAGGACGGAAGAGTATATATATATATAAGTGCCCTAGTAGATAGACAACACACTTTTTTTGCACATGAGAGTAGATGTCTCTTCTTCTCTCCGATTTGACGAATCTAAACAAGTTCATAGACTCCTGCATGAGATCTTAGACCCACGACCTCTTAGGTTTGCAGACTTTCTCCCAGGTACCCTTTCACTTCTATTACCCTCTTCCAACGCTCCTCGAGCCAGAACCATCTTTCTTCGTGGGAGTCCTTTGGATACTCACAAGAGTGGATGAAAGGGTGCAGACGGGAGTTCTCTTGCCTCCCGACCCCTTCAGTTCACCATACCGGTTGTTTTGAAACCCGGATTAATATAAAACTTTGTTCTAGAACTTTATGTAGTTGGAAAACTCCCCTTCCTTATGAGCTGTACAACATGTAAGGTCGCTTTTGCCCGCGTTGTTGTACGTGTTTTGCTTCAACGCAGTCATGACCACCCCGTCCACGGATGGGGTGCCCTGTCGGCGGAATTCCGCCGATAGGGTGATTCCTCATATGGAATGCAACATGCAATATTTCTAGCTCCTTCTTCATTGCGCTACTTTTCCAGATTTTGCTGAGAGATCTCGAGGGAACACGAGACACCATTCGGCCTTGAGACCGTTCCAGAACAAGGCGTATCCAGGTTTGTCTTTTAGCAGGCCGGATTGGTAGTGCTGGATGACCGCTGTGACGCTGACCTTGTCTTCAGCGGAGAGCTTGCCATATTCAACTAGGTCTTCGAGTTGATAAACCCTTTCAACCACCGCTGGCTGTAGGTCGTTGTTTGCAATGTCGGGTCTATGCGCCATGTTAGCGAGCTCCTTATTTCATCACTTATAGATACCCAACTACGTCGCTTTAGCCCTCGCTAGGATATCTTGGAGAGCGCTTCGTATTCGCAAGGCTGACCCCTTTATTCGCAGCGATGTAGTCGTCGAGAACAACAATCGTCTGATCGCTGTCGTTGGATGAGGTTGGATTAGCAAAAGAAACGGAGTACTCTTGCAGCATGCAAGGCTGAGTCCCGAGATTAGTTAAAGCTTTTTAATAGAGCAAATACTGCGGCTAGAGTAGATTGGAAAGTGGTCTACCAGTTGACTATTGCATGCGCAAATAGTAGCAAAGACTGTTGTGGTTGAGAACCGAGGAAATAACACCTTGTGCTTCTCTCCGTCCCGGCAGTAACCTCAATCCGCATGTTGTTGAATCCTGTGGATATAACTTCGACCACGAGGATGCGAACTGATAGGGTCCTTGATGTCGCCAGGGTCGGGACCCATGCAATCTGAAGGATGGGGCAATATCGCACCTGAAGCGCCCCCATATACAAATAAATTTACACCAGAACCCGGTGATATTCCCTCAATTCTCGATACTGCTGACTGCCCGCAAGTTAAAATCTGTGTACGAACCTTACGCGCCCCTACGTCTTGCTTAACGGGTCGGTTGCTAGAGAAGAGAGCTCCCAACGGTGATGGGCTGCAGATTGGCGGTGAAGGTATTCCCGAGGTGGTGCATCCGGAGCTAGTAAACGAAGGTGAATCTACGATCATAGATGTCTATGGGATCGTTGATGTCTTGTTCCCAAAGAGCAACAAAGGCCATTAGAGAGCGGAATAGTTGATAGATTTCCTAATGGGATGTGTTTGCAAAAGTTGCTAATTTATACTCTATAGAGGAGGAGATAAAGAAGGAAATGCATTGGAGGTGTGCTTCGTTGGTCGGAAAGATGCGTTGTGTGAGCACGGAGACGGAAAATAAGGTTCAAGTTACCTGTAGGAATGAGTGATCTTGCGTGATCCACAATTATCTGAGCGAACTACAGACTGAGGGCCAGAGTTCGTCTTGTGCCCAGCCACCAGAACCTCATTTCGTTGTCTCGCTTGCCTCACTTGCTCGGCAACGAGAGACTAGGGACGAGACAAGGCCAGAGTATGCTTCTGGAAGAGAGTTAAAACATGCTCAACACGTGGTGAAAAGTATCCGAATTTGGATATTCAGGCCTCAGCTTTTAGCTCCCTGGCGTCCGCGGAATCTTTCAGTGTTAATATAACCATACAACATCATACATCATTCACTATCACTCACAATGTCTCCTTTTTGTAGCATTTCCGGTTTCCCAATATCTCGTTTGCCCCTCTCGCGATAGGGTACGGAAGGTTCCACATAATTCCACATGGAAACAGACGGAGTTTGTTTTACAACCTTCTCTATCGCGGATTAGATGCATTATCCAGCGGCCCTCACTCCCCTGTCTCGGCTGTCTCTCAGTTGTTTATTCGTGCCCGTTTGCAGGCGAAAGATCTCGTAAACCAGCCCTTCTCCAAGCGCAGCGAACGTCAAAGTCAGGGCATGGGGCTGACAAGTAGGGGTGGTTGCGCTTAGGGAGAGGCGACGACCCAGGGTGTAGTGACTAAGCCCACGACGCAGGCAAGACACCCACACAACCCCATACCCATTATAGCACCTTCAGCCCGCCTCATCCTCTATCGCTGGCTCCCAAGTCATCTGTCGTCGACTCCCTCGGCCTCACGATCAACCGTATCCAGAAGGTGGCTCTCTTTAAACCTCAGTGATTCACGCAGTTATCGGAAACAATGGCGACTAATGTGGCGGTGTTGAGTTCCGATCCGTCTGGTCAAGGAATTTCTCGTTAGTATGGAACCCCCGAACTCCTGGTGGAAGAAAAAGCGGTGATTTTGGTTGAGGATTTGAGAGAGGAGAGTATCGGGGGGGTAGAGGGTTAGAGGGTTTTAAACTGCTGGGTTGGTCACATCGTTGGGGCTATATTATCGAAGAAAGGTGAACGTCGGCAAAAGTAGAGGCAGGAACAGCAACAGTGCTCTGAAGATACAAGGGTAGAGAACTGAAGATATGGCTCATCTTGCGCTCGAAAACCACCCGTCAGCTGAGGTGCGAGCTTGCGAGCGACGAGAATTTTTGGGAACGAGAGCAGGCTCATCTCTTAGGGCTGTTTATAAGTAAGCATTTAACTCCCACCCTCATATATACTATGCCAAAAAAACCCCATTTATTAATGTGACTGCAGTGCCACATTTTACCGAGTGCAGCATGACTCCCAGAGCCCAGTGAGCGTAGTATATTACTAAATTTAAGACTCCAATTACTGGGGAATAGCTCAAAATACCACAGTAATAAACCAGTATACCTACAAATAGCCATAACATGATGTTATGTTCAGCAAACTACATACATAGTGTAGTGGTTAGTGGGTGTGTACAATACCCACTGAAACAGATTCGAATCATACCAGAGATATTTTTTTTACCATGTGTCAGTCAGCTGGCAGCATTGGGCCTGGAGGCAAGCCATTGGGCATGCGCAGGCATGTGCGGACGTGTGCAGGCATGTATGAAATATACACATGTGGAAGTAATGTAGTATAACTCTACTATTTAACTCAATGCACATCATTTCGAATATGACAGCAATCCAGCATCAATGTGGCATCAATGTACCATCTAATGTGGTCTTCTGTGCTACATTGTTGTGAAATTGATCCCACATTCAAAACAATTGATATTGTTGCAAATTCTGAAATACCCTACAAGTTCAGCCAATGTATACATTTATAAAGAATTCAACATTAATACAGCATTAACTTGGCATCAATAAACGGGGCTTTTTTGGTACAGTAGTTAGTAGCTTTGCTCTCCCGTCACTTCCCAGACGGACACCGAACCACCACCACCACCACCACCACTGTTCACCTCACCTCAAGTCCTGGGGTCGATTTTAGACAATAGGAGGCCCCTTGCCCAGCCCCCGATTGGAGAATGGTATGTGGCGAGGTCTATTTGATCGAGGGGGGCGACTAACATTGCGATGGGGAGTTCACGTAGGGCTCACAGGAGGATGAGGTAGGGAAGCGGTGGCCCGAGGACTTTCAGAGATAGTGAGGTGGGAGGGGGGTATTTACAGCGGGTGGAGTCATTGGACGCGGGGGGTATGGAACAATCTCTCAGAGAGCTTCACTCTGTTGACGCTTCGACCAACATGACATGAAAGCAGACATAATCTGTTCGCAACCTCTTTATATCGAACTGAATGCTTAGCTACTCTTTGATGCAGAGCCCAGTGGCCCTTGAAGCTTTCGTTTATCGTCAGCCGAAGCGCATGGATCATCACTCGGTCTCGGTACGGGAGTGAAAGGAGAACAGTATCCAACCCACAATACACACATGAAGGCTTGGTTTCAAAGAAATCACATGCCACCACGTTTCACACAACATCAGGAAAGTATATGCACACCAAATCCCCCAAGCCGTTGAGGGCCTGGTGAGACCTCCCTATATCCCGTACATTCCCATCATTTCCCCCTCCCTCCTCACTCCAACTATCATTACAGCATCACACAGTAAAAACAAAAGGCATAAGGCATATACACCACTGACACCCACCGAAAACAAAGAACGCCAAACATGTTGAAGTTTGCAATCCCACGCGCCTCAGCCCTATCCCAGTCCAATCCCAAAAAACACCCCCAGATGAATGATGATGTTCCCCCAACCCCCCCTATTTTCTTCTGTGTTGAAACTGTGTACACATCATGCAAAGACAAAGGAAAACAAGAAGTACATTGATAAAAGGTTGGCGATAATGTAGCATCCGCAGCGTTGAAGCTGGTTAGAGTTGAAAGATGAATAAGGAAACAGAGAACCGTCATCAGTTAGCAATGACGCCGTTGGTCTCGCCATTAGCATGTACACCATTGATTTTGCCATTGGTAACGACGCCATTAGTTTCGCCGTTGACCTTAGCGTCGCCATTGATGGTAAGCCCCTTCATGTAGTCGGCCACCTCAAGGGTCTCATCGATATTCTTCACCTCAAGATTGTCGAAGAGTCTGAAGATCGCGCCGGAGCGATGGAAGTCGTTATCAACTATTAAACCAGTTAGCCACCACAAGTAACGGGGGAAAGGTCGCGACATGTACCAATATTGATCAACCACCAAGAATTCATGATGCCCTGTAGCAGATGTCTGCTGACACTGCCATGGTCATAACAATGAGCCCAGTCTTCTCCGAGTCTGTACGCCTCATCCTTCCACGCAAGGAACGAAATCGTCTCTACGATGGTAGGCTGGATGATCTCCTTGCCGGGATAGACACCCCAAGTGACGGCGTTGGGATGGTCAGGCGAGTTTGTCTTGAGGTTTCCTGCCTTATCAACGGCGTAGTAAGTCATATCGGAATCACGCTCAATGTTGGTGATGAGGTCGGACAGGATTTCAGGAGAGACAAAAAGCTCTAGGTAAGACTTCTGGTAGACATATCCGTTGCGAGGACCCCAACCATATACTGGATCCGAAGACTTGACGCCGTTAACGGCCGGTTGGGAGTTAATCGTTAAGAAACCGCGCAAGTTAAGGGAGGTGAGTTCGTCCTTGATCACGTCGACCTCTGCAGTGATGGCAGATTCAGACCAGGGCAGGGTGGGTAATTTCCCGTTCATGTAACGGACAAAGGTATCAGCAATGTCGCGGACGCTCTTGGGCTGGCCGTAGAGTTTAATGTTTAATTCGTTCGACCCACGAAGACCAATTCCATAAGAGTCGACTTCACCAAAGGCGGGAGAGCGGGAATCACCCCAACGGCCGTTAGGAAACTCGTCCCAGTCTTGGGTGCGTTGGACATAGGATGCTTTCCGGTGCTTCCAAAAAATGGGACGGACATTCTCGTCCTTGCGGTTGAATCCAAGGGATGGACGGAAGGGTAGAGGCGGGTGGACTTGATCGAGTGTAGGAATCAGGTTCAACCCTTCCAAAACCATACGGGTGGCAGTTGCTAGGTTCATGGTGTAACTGCAAGTCATTAGCACCATTTCCTTATCATCCCTGCAGAACGGATGGAACATACAAATGAAGCTGGTAAATTCCCGCGTCAATAATCTTCTGGCACATCTCCACGACAAGGTCTCTCCCGATCGCTCTGGCAGCAACATCATCGTTCTTAACGGGTTCTAGAAGCTCGAGCCATCGAGGCGGGACGTGGCACTTTGTCCATTTCGCACGTCTCATGAATGCGGCATAGGTGTGGATCGGCATAATACCAGGAATGATGGGAACAGTAATCCCAATGTCCCTGCACTTCTGTACCCAGTTGAGAAAGATTTCCACGTCATAAAACATTTGAGTAATGATAAAGGTTGCACCGGCGTCAACCTTTTCCTTCAAATGCTGCAGGAGCAATTCTGGTGGGGTATCTTCTTCGCAGCCCTCCGGATATCCGGCGACACAAATGTCAAAGTAGTTTCCATAGGTATTGCGGATATGCTTGACGAGATCTTTGGCATAGCGAAAACCGTTGGGGTCGGCCTCCCATTTCTCGTTCTCTCGAGGGGGGTCACCACGAAGCGCCAGGATATTTGTGCAACCAGCCTTATATGCTTCTTTCAGCGCTTCATCGACCTTCTCCTTTGGCATACCAGTACATGTGAGATGCATGCACGTCTCTAGGCCATAGACGGATTGAGCAACATTGACCATTTCACAAGTAAGGTTGGAGAGGCGGCCGCCGGCATTCCATGTAATGTCGATAAACTGAGGCCCAAGGGCGTGCATACGGTCCATGCCTGTTTCAGTTAGTGATTTAAAAACTACGGGCAGTACGCCGGCGGGGGGAACAAACGGTCGTAAAGATTTTGGACACCCTACACGATTAAGTCAGCCTGTAAAGAGAGTAGTGTTAAAGTGGAAACCACGCACCTGACCCGTCTTAGGGGGATAGAATTCGAACGAGAACACGGGCTTCTTGAGCCGGTTGCTCTCTGCGAGCTTGGTACTGATGTGAACCATGACGCCGGATAGGACTGATTGGTATACGAGCTGAAAGATCTAGTCCAATACAGTACTAATGGAGTGGGCACAAAGTAGAAGAAGTTGGGACGACTTTTATGAACAGTTGGCAAGTGTGGAGGAAGTGGTGGTTGTAGCGACGGCAGACAATTTGCGTAATATGTAGGTGCGAGGTGACAACAAACCTACAGACAGCAATCAATGTAAGTAAAAGACGGCTAGCAGCAGCAGTCGGGAGGGGGGCATAGGTAGTTGAATTGAGTTTGACTTGAACTGGGTTGAATTGAATAACTGGAGCGAACGGAGAGGACAGTTTTACTGACCTGGATTGACAGAAAAAAAGACAGCGGTTTTCCCCAAATGACCTAGGAGATTCCTTCACAACACAAACCAGCAGGTAAAGTAGCAGAGTGCATGCACCGGCAAGCTGGCAGGATTGCAATAGAGTGAGGCAGAATGCGGGGTTGTGTGCTGAGGGTTTGGCTGGTTTCTTTGAAGTGGAGAGAGAGAATGAGCAAGCGAGGCGCGGGAAGGTTTGGAAGAAAAAAAAAGCCAGTTACCGCCTCGGTCGCTTCCATTACCTTCTGCAAAAACCCCACGCTAACCCCTGACGAACGAAGCAAGGGGACTCTTGCGCACGAAGCCAATCAGATCGGAGCACCGTTGGAAAGAATCAGTCAGCCAGTTTTGTCCTTGATCGTGAAATTCGTGTCAGACGTAGCAGCAGTCGACCGCCACTACTCTGCCACCATTAAAGCCTCTGTTTCCCTTCTAGCAAGAATCGGCTTTGTTGATGATCTCATGTTCTTCCGGTATCTGGAGAGTCGGCAAGCTCCGCGACATGTGGTTTAGCGACAACGCCACATTCAACGTGTGGATGGTGGAACTGTGCAGTAGCTTCCCTTGCTGAGACAGCATATGGCTCGACTACCAAGACAAGCCACTACAGCGCTGCCGTCGACGGCCACGGCACACAGTTCGGTCGGCAGCTCACTCTGAGTACCGCCTTGCAACTGGTGGCACGGCATGCCGTCCGCGGCACCGACCGCATCAGCGATTACCATGCTCCAGTCGGTCCCTTCCACCCTACACTAAAAAGGATATCTTACACCCTAATGGATACATGGATAGTGCAGTACTCATCGCTGTTTGCTTCGATATTGGTCAGCTGCAGCCGGGGTGGGGTCATAGGGCGCCGCCCGAAAAGCGGTCGAGCGAGTTACTATGTTTACATCAGCACGGTTATCTATAGGCTCCCAGGCTCTTGTCATTCGGGGCTGGGTTTTGTATCTGGCAACTAGGAGTTCATCAGAGTCTCTGGAACCACATGGAACAGGGTAGGCTGGCATACCCATTTGCCTGAACTGTGTGCCTCCTTACCTGGGGGTGTCGTCTACATCACCATGTGGAAGAGAAAGAGAAAGAGAAAGAAGTCCAATCACTAAAGATACAAGCATACAAATATCCTCTAACCGAGCCAACACGTATCTAACTAACTCTCCGTCTAGCTCAAGACCTTGCACGCTTCCTCTAAGGAGCCAGTGATGATACCAAAGCCCTGGCCAAAGACGATTGATTCGTCCGCGGCGCCATTCACACCCAATTTGTTGACTATTTACAAGATTCGTTGGGCAAGAATTACCAATATTCTTTCCGGGGCACCAACCTCCTAAACCCCGACAAACTGTCTCAATTTCTTCAGTTTCTGGATAACAGTCTCATGGAATTCTTTCAGCAGCAGACGATGACGAGGGGTTGATTGTTGTAGCTTTGGAGTGAATTGGAGGAGAGTGAACAGTGGTTACGAGCTTCTTCCCTGTAATTAACTCTTTGTTGCCTGGCCCTGGCTCTGACAAGCTGGAACAATCTCCTGAATTCCTAGATAGAATTCTCCTAGCGGCAAACGTTGACAAGGGGTTGATATATATGGTTGGAATGTGGAGATTGTAGGAGCGAGGTCCGTAGATCTCCGCTTCCTTCCAACTCCAAATCGCTGCCCAAACAGTCGCCCTCATTCCCAAACAGTACCGCACCTCGGCAGATTGCTATTCTTTGTTGTCTAGGACCTCTCCTTCCGCAACCAACTGTCTGGGAGGCTTGCCAGTCTGGTACTGGGGATATAATGGCTAAGTTGATGAGCCCTTGAGCCGGACTAAAGGAGAACCATAGGCCAGTGAGGTCTGTTAGGAATTACCACCAGCATCTACAGGAACCCATAGATATCTGTCGGTTGCCATGTAGACATCTGTAGGTGCCAGGCAGTATTCATGATATCTGGAGACAATGTCCTTTCATTTATTTGAATGATTGTGTTGTGGTTGTCAATCGTGCATCGTCTCCACTCGTAGGAAAGAGAGAGAATGACTGGGCCCACTCACCGCGATCAAATTGTGCGGCGATATTTCCACTCTCCGGATAGAGGTCGCGGAAGGGAAAGGTCCCCGCAATGCCCACTGTGTAATATCCATTAGTACTAGCTGTGTCTGATATAGTAGACAATCCTTCAGGCCTGCAGAGAGTGTTCATAAACGGCCAGGCTGCCTGACTTGGCCGTGTCGAGTCAAACTTCCGAATTTATTGTTGGGCCTCTTAGAAAACTGCTTGCAGGTATCCACAGATCCGTCGGATCCAGAAAGCCAACCTTGACATAGATATGTCGACAGATCAGGCAGACCGATGCCCAAACTGACCACTTGAGAACACTGCTTTGAGGGGAACTCGACAGGTTGCTGTTCTATCTCCTCGAGCAGTGGCGGTAGCGGGAGGAGCACTACGTGAGATCTCCTGACTCTTTCTCAGATTGTAAAATTTAGCAGATGATTCTCCCATTAGTCCGGGTGATACCTCAAATAAGGTGATTGCTTCTGTGTCGGTTAGCTGTCAGATGAGTTCTTCCTACACAAGAAGTTTTTGAGGGAGAGAAGCAAGACAAAATCTAGTCATCTACTTATTATGCAAACGCTCGTCTGCTCTGGCTCTCGGCATGTCGAAGAACCCTAATGGTGCGCTTGGACGATACGATTCGGGCACGGACGATGCACTCTCAAGAATTGTGCATGCGTGAATCGAGCTAACGGTCGTTGCCAGATTTTCACCCATGTCGATCTGCATCAGGACGACCACAACCAACTCTAGCGCCGCCTGCGTTTGCCCGAAATGGGTGCGGGGAGATGACGCAATTTCGGAAGCACGCAATCTCGCTCAACGCCAAAAGGGGCAGTTCGAAAGACGATCATACGATAGCACTCGGGTACCAGTCTTTGTGCGAATCATCTTGCTGGTGAACTCGTAAGTACACCCGTTAGCCCCATCTATACATCCACCATGACCCTCTCCGCACTGATCTGGTATTCAAAGACCACCCTCACAATTATATTGTGGTCCTTCCTCATCGCAAAATATACCAGGTTATGATCAGAGCCAACATTCATTGCTGCTCCTCACCTCAACTCCTCACAACCTCCACATAACCAATTCTCGCAGCCGCCTCAAACCAATTCATACTGGCGCTGCTTCCCATCTCAAAACCTCCCTCACAACCTCTACATGTCACAGAACAAGCCACGTGCGATCCGCTCCCTCACATGTCGGTAAACAAGCCTTATCCACCTCTGCTCCGCATCCAAAAGTACTCTGAAAATCTCGATATCCCCCAACTCCCATGCCGTAAACTACGCGGTGAACCGCGAGGCACTGGCCAGGCTCAATGTTCCCATAGATCCACTTCCAATCCCCCCGCATATCCTGCCTACACAGCATATTCAAGCAGGCTCTTTGTTGCGGTTAAAGCCACAAGCTAGTTGATACAGGTATCAGCTATGCCGCACGAGCCCGCAATCGCAATGAAACAATGTTGCCTTAACGACACCCCAGAATGCAAAGAACCGACAGGTGAAACACGTTGATCTTGAACATATCCTTGACTTGTTTTGTTTCATTTCGAATACCATGGTGGCTGGGGCTCAAGGTATCATATCACTATAAGAACCCTCCCCTCCGATCAGTCATTCCATTCTCCTAAAATCTCAAAGCAACCTCTATACATCCACAATGGTTATATTCTGGCTCATCTGCTGCCAATGCCCAAACAACAACCCTCCCGTCGAAACTCTCTACGAGTTCGGCAGGTCTTGTCCCAAGTGCCTCCACATGCCAATAAAGCACGCGAACTCTATAAACCATTGCTGTCCTCTGCTCTCTCCGCTAGCCCTGCCCCACTGCCCAGTCCAGTAGATAGTGCTTGGTGTTGTGCACGAGACGTCCCGGGACCAAATCTTTGCAACAAAGTCCCGGGACAAGGGACGTCCTGTCAAATTTAGCCGGTGAATTTGGTCCCGGGGAGTCTCGTGCACAACACTGACTAATAGTGCTGGAGATAATATGTAGGAAAGGGATTATTGTTTTGTCGCCGGTGAATAGGCGCTTTATTTCTTGGTGGGTTTCGTTGAGAAGTACGTACAGTTGCGTAAATAAGGCATGCATATCTACTTAAGTAGTACAGCTGTGTCAATCTCACAGATTGGGCGTAAACGTAATGCCGGGCAATATGCAGCAGTTATAGTTTCCTTGGTTGATAGAGGCGCCTAAAGGTTTCAATTCCCCGGGGATAGTCTTGTTCGTGGGTTCTGGCCACTTGGGTTGCTTTTGCCTAGGAAACGAATCCAAACCCAGGGAAAACGCAACCACCACTACTAACAATCCACTAGATTACTCATAATACATCTGAATAACGGCAGGAATATGCTCTATTTGGTCGTACTTGTTCTTTCAAACCCGTCCAAACCCGACTCTGTTAACAAGTGGGCGCGCCTGAATGCGGGCAGATCATAGTCCTTAGCCGGCAGCGTGTTTCTCCACCACCACCTCTGAATACAATTGCTGTTCTCACCGTCAGGCATGCTCGTGAGTCTACTCTTACTAATAGTGCTTGGCACGTCTTGGGTAGTGTTATTGTCGATGTAATCATGTATCATTCCGTAGTTTCTAGATCTAAAGACTGGTCTAGGTTATGGTCGATAAAAAGTAACTCCTCCGGGTGGGCTTGAACCACCAACCTCCCGATTGCACAGATGTTTTTTAACAGTCGGACGCGCTAGCCAATTGCGCCACGGGGGATGTTAGTGACCGGGAACCTCCGGAAGTTCTGTCAACTCTTATGGCTCAGCCTAAATGTCAGTATTCCTTCCTACGAACGGCGAGAAGAGCCAGGTGTCATATCACTTGACAGGATTCGGCCAGTACGCGGACAAAGTGAGAACAAATCTAGAGCAGTGTTGTGCGTGAGCAAATGTGATACACACAAGCCCAACCGGATATAATGCAAGTTTTTATGCTCGTCTCTTCAATGTTTGAGCTGCCAGCTACCTGATGGCATCCAGCCTGTCTTCGAGTGATGTACTGTATAGTACATGTGTGATTCGATATGCTTACTAGGTACCTCTCAAGATTCATAAACAATATCAGGGGATAAAATGAGGCTCGGAAGTAGCCTAACGCATTCGAATAACAAGCACAATGCACAAACCGGTACAAGAATTTGATGCCTTTCTGTCACGTGCCCGAACCCGGTGCTTGGCCTTCATACTGACCCGGAATGATGTCTACCCAGTAACTGGACCCTTCTCACTCTACGCGAAAGGTAAGGTGAGTACTTTTTCACCAATCGGGCACAGCTTTAATCTCCTCGTCTTCAAATTCATGGGTCGCTAGCGTAAGTTCACCATTATAAATACTCCTCTCTTCCTTTCCTTCTGCTCTAAACTTCACTACCAATATTCTACACCAGTTATCTGGTATACCTTCCTTCTCTCATTCTAATATGATGATACCCTTGCTAACTTCCTTCAGTCATAGACCGTTGCACTCAACTACCAACCGACACAGAAGACGGTCTTCCAGATGCAGATCCGTCGGGGAGGATGATGACGGGGATTTCCATACTCGTCGCTACAACCGAGGAGTAAGGTTTATCAGTCACAATCTTAGAGATGTGGAGGAGGATAGCCTCAGTTAACTGCTAAGGCAACAAGTGCTCCGCAGGTCGTTGCCTTAGCGTCTGATCGAGACTATGAGGAGTGGAACTAGCTCTCTAATGCAGATCGTGTAAATTACAGGGTACCAGTCCCGGGTGGGGGAGGAGATCGGTCAGCGGGGTGGTCGGTGGGGTCGGCGCAGACCATTAGGTCTCAGGGAAGAACGCGGTACCGCCAGGTCGACTACATCGCCTAGGAACTACCTCGGTACTCCACTCCAACGCCCCCGCCCCCAGCCAGCCGCAAAGAACGAGCGCCCGCCAGACCCAGCCGAAACCTCTCGCCTGTAGGGCCCCCTGACTAGAGCAAAGAATACCATCTGCCACCATAGGCCGCCCTCAAGTAGATACCTAGTATGAGAATCACGATAGAATCCCCGATGACTACGTGATAGCTAGGACTCGAATGTTTTATTAGCATGGCTAAAATTTCTGTAGAGGATTATAGTACTGACAAGGTCTAACGCGATTTTATCTGGGTGCTGGTACTAAGGTTTAAATGATTCGGATTGAGGTCCGGCAATGGTGAGGAAAGGGAAGGGGTCGGGTTCCATAGGCATAAAAGCTGATTCTCGTTTTATGGTACGGACAACACGTTTTTTGATGGTAATGCTTTTATTGCATTTATGGCTTTTTGGTTGCTGAGTGCTATTTTAAGATTTTAAGGTGAGCTTTTACCGTCTCGAAGGCAGTACCGACCTGAGGGAGACAGTTCTTCTGCGATGGCGTTGTCGGGTTGTCCGGGCCGCTCAGACTGGTGAGTGCACAGATGAAGGGTCCGGATAAATAGTGCTCGATGCCGTGTTAATAGATTGATGTCGACGCAATTAAGCTGCACGGAAGGTGTTGTCAGACCACGCTCACAGATATCGATTACCGATTGTTAAAGATCGTGACCTGCTCTCGTTCCTATATTTCCTCGTTGCTCGCAAGTTCAGGCGTCGGCAATTCCAAAGTAGTCGTGCGTGCAGATAGTTGACATGGTAATAGGTAATGTAATAAATAGCATTAGATGATAAATATAGGGTATCGAAGAAGATTTGAGAGAAGAACGAAGAGGAAGACAGTAATTTATAGGGATGAGTTGAGTAGGTTTAAGCCCTGAGTGCGGCAAAAATCATGCAGGAAATGTGCTTGCTCCGGGTTCGTCCAGGATGTGAGGCAAGATGTATGCATAGAAAAGTACCTACAGTTCGCCCTCCCCGCCTTTTGCAAGCATGGCTATCATAATAATCACTTATCCATCTCTTCATCAGTCAGGTCGTGATCTAGAAGATCAATGAAATAGCCAGGCAGAAGAACGAAAGAAATTTACTGAGTATGAGAAATCATTAATTATGGCTCCATTTTGTGCTGTAGTTTCCCCGGTGGGATTAGGTTGGGGATGGGATGGTGGGAGGTGAGGTGGAAATAAGATTTTGTGGACGGAGCAGACTAGTTTATTGACGGCTTAAGCTACTGCAGCCAGCCGAGACAAGAGTAGAGGCGGCCGTTAGACTACAAAACCTGAGAGGCAGGCAATAATCTCTGCAATTCAAGTGAGGAGATATTCCACTAGAGTTCTCAGTCATCTATGTGCTGTTTCTTTCCCGAAGCTGTTAACTACTATGCCAAAAAACCCCTATTTATTGATGTGACTGCAGTGCAACATTTACCCGAGTACAGCATGGCTTTTAGAGTACAGTGAGTGTAGCATATTATTAAATTTAACATTTCAATTAGTGGGGAATAGTTCAGAATACCACAGTAATGCAGGATACCAGTAAATGTGTCATTGTAAACAATTACACATTCATTTGAATGGGGTAATATTGGTGAATTGAGTAGTATGGAATATTTGCATGAATGTGGCATGCATTCCACATTCTCACTACATTACTGCAAGAGTAATAAACATGGGTACCTACATAAAGCCCTAACAAAACAAAGTAGCAATATACCACATGGTGTAGTAGTTACAAAGCTGTGCTTATACTCAAGAGCATGGGTTCAAATCTCAGTATAAGCAGCTATGAAAAAAAATTTGCAGTTAAAATAGTGGCAGCAGCTACCTGATGCATATGGTAGGCAGTAGGTAGTATATGTGGAGATATGTGGAGATCATCAAGAAATATATACATTCAGGACTAGTGTTGCACCGGGAAAAATAACCTTACGCGACGCGTAACTCATAGAGAAACTGTTTTTGGGACGGTAATTCATAGCATATTTGACGCGTGGCACTATGAATGTCCTATGGACCTACATGTTGACTAGATTACAACGATACGCATGCGATTTTGTGCGCTGGATACTATACATCACATTGCATACAACAAACTTG
>Ga0307515_10004078_pt1 | contig 30472 bp, 13 predicted proteins | sample 17_EM_MG_FD_194513 | JGI IMG/M metagenome (GOLD analysis project Ga0307515, IMG submission 194513) | Populus trichocarpa ectomycorrhiza microbial communities from riparian zone in the Pacific Northwest, United States - 17_EM | ecosystem: Host-associated > Plants > Roots > Unclassified | place... | reverse complement strand
TCTTAAATATTTCTTACTTTAAAATAATTAGCTTCCTAGCTAGCTATAAGGGCGTAAATCTACTCGCGTACGTCTATAATATTATTATTATCTTTAATTTCTAATCCTAATTGGATCTTAAGTTCCTTTTAGGTAGAGGCAGCTCTTTTAAATAAGCTTACTTTAGGTGCCATCGTTAACTTTTTAAGGTTTATCGGTATTATATACTTTAGTTTTAATTTTAGAGGTATAGGTCTAGTCCTATTTAGCTTATAAGGTAGGATATTATTTAGGCCTTTCTAGGTAATATAGAGTTGTTTTAGTGTCTAAGTATAGTGCGTTAATACATCGTTGTAGACGAAGTTTCTTTAGGGTGGGATATTATTAAGGCCTTCCTAGGTAAGGTAGGGTAAGCTTAGTATAATATTACGGCTTATATAAATGCTTCTAAACCAAAGCTTATAGAATGCTTTATTACGAAGATACTAAGCTAAAGAGAAGGAAAAGGGGTTGCTAGGACCGATGTAAACAAATATATAGGGCGAGCTGCTAAGGCGCTAGCTTTGGGCGGGCTAATCGTAAGTCGGCAGAATATGGCAGAATTTGGCAGGTAATGTGCAATAGCGCCGTTACAATATTATAAAGGCTAAACTTCTACGTCTAAAAAGAGCTTTATACCCCTACGCGCTAAAACTTTTTATTGTTATATAAAGCAACTAGGATATAATATTAGTCTTAAGTAGCTATTATTGTAATTATATATCTAACGCGTTACTAGAAATACTATTAATAGTACGCTCTTCCTTATTAGCTTAATTCTACTTATTCTATAGATCTAGGCTAACTTTATCTAAGTTTATAAACGTAGTAATTACTACTAAATAAGACTAGGTTATAGGCTATTCTTATAATAATATATTTTAGTTTTAAATTAACTAGTATAGTAAGTGTAACGTATAGGTAGTATATTTAGATAAGCTGTCTAATAGGGCTTTAATAAAGGTTATAGGAAATATAAGCCTAATATTTAACCTATACGCGCTAAAAGGGTTAACTAAAGAGTAGTTTTATAAATTTATAAATTACCTAAATATTATTAAGTTATATTAGCAAAGAGATAATCTAATAAATAAAATAAAATAGATATGAAATAGCTTTTAGCCTTTTACTACTTCTAATAAAGAAGACCTTATTTAATAGAGAAAAAAGCAAACGCTACTTTAAATTAAAAGATAAAGCGTCTATAAGATAAGGCAGAACAAATAAATAGAGAAGCGTATTTTATAAATAATAATATAATAGAGCTTAAGGAGGAGTATAAAGGCGTATTACCTAATAATTTAAGCGCTACTAACTAGGCCGCTACTATTACTTACTAGTTAAATAAGCGGCCCTATATTATAAAATTACTTAATAGCCTATATAGAGGTCTTGCAGAGCTAGTATACCTTAACTAGCGGATTAATGCTATTTTAAAATTTTATAAAATTATACTTATATTAAAAGGCTTAATAACAAAATACGCCTTCTAACTTATTAAAAGAGATAGCTATAAAGTAGGGGGATTTAATAACGCCTTATTTATTCCCTTTAGAATATAACCTACTCTAGTATCTATTTTATATAGGTAATATGCGTTTACCTTACTAATAGAGGATTTTCTATTAGAGTCGGCTAGCTAAGATAATAGATTATATTAAGGATAAATATCTCTATTAATTTATACTAGATATAAAAATCCTCTATAGTAACATAGTATATAAGGAAAGCTATATAATATCAAATAGCGTTCTATACCTTAAAAGCTATACCTAAATAGTTTATAAAACTAAGTATTAGATTTTAAAGACTAATTCTATATAGCCTTCCTATCTTTATTATAAAAGAAGTATACTCTATTTAAAGCGTAAAGCGTCCTACTATTTTATATTCTAGTTCTACTTTATATATTTATAGTAAGGGTAATAGCGTTTTATTATAATAAGAAGGCGAATAAGTTTAGTTCTAGCTATAAAGATATAGAGGCTATAGTAGATTTACTTCGTTCTTTTTTAAAAATTCATAAACGAAGACTAGAGGAAATAATTAGAGGCTAAAGAATCTTAAAAGAAGATATTAGAGACTACTATATAGCCTATAATTATTGTAGATAACTGTATTTATTATTCTAGATATAAAAGCCACCTTTAACGCCGCTATAAATATTACCGGTAATATTAGGAATATCTTTCTAGAATTTATAACAGAGTCCGCCTAAGATACCGCTATAAATACCTTAGATACTATATATAGCACCGTAGCTATAGATACCGCTATAATAAATATACTTTAGAAGATATAATAGTAGAGATATTATATCCCATGTAAGATCGTAGCAACTTACAACATTTTTCAAAAATGCGTATATATAGATCGAAGTGAAGATAAATTCATTCATTATACATTTGCGCAACAGCACACTTAGTATATAAATAACGCAAATAACTAAGTAATAGGGGAACTAAAATCTAATTAAGAGTAAACTATATAAGTGCACTGAATATTAAAGTTTGGTAAGTTTAAAGCAGTTCCTAAATAAGTAGTATAAATATAATATATAGCAACTAGTCGAAGTAGAAGTAGTCGATACACATCCCGTAACAAAGAACTCTAGTGTATATCGCATAGGTGAAACTAACTTCACCAAAGTGAGATGCCGGTCACACCTCCATCAAAGATCCCCAACACTCTCCACTTTAAGAGGAGAAATGAAATAAAACTCAAATTGATGCACTAATTTCATATACGCAAAGTCTAACAATGTTCCTTCCATAATGGATTCACCCATTACTCAACCTATACGCAGAAGATGTCTTTTCAGCGACCAAAACGCGAGTCAATAAATTTTATGTCCCGCTCCGACAAAGCCCATGGGTAATACCGTTGCCCAGGCGGCTGCACAGGTATATTCCTCAGGTATGAATGATGTGACGCATGGTTTTTCGGCGGCGGACCATAGGAAGCAATCTGTCTCTCACCTTTGTGGTGCGAGGCTTTTCGTGGTGATGTTCGACGGCCAAGACCTCCTAGAGCCCTAGAAGGTTCCATGGCTCTCTCCGCACCTGGAACTCGCGGATAGACTGGCAGTCTCACTAACACCAAACGTTGGCCTTGGTGTTTCACATAACATGTAGGCCGTGGTGGCCGAGTTGTTCGGGGTTGATTCCAACTTGGATATGAGGTAGTTGGCAAGTGGCTTACCGCTATGGTAGTGTCGTCTTTCCTTCTTTGACTGCCTCCTCGAATGGAAACTGGGCTAATGCTCCAGTAATGATCTTTACCTATGGAAGAAAACTTCTGGTTGACTACAGCTCCATCGAAGAGTGATGGAACCATCTCGCGTTGGTCAGCAAGTTGCCCCGAAGGTTTTAAGAGTGAGTGAGTCTGCTCCCGAAGAGGTTTGTATGAGTCGAAGAATGCTTGTAAATTCGCTTCGGGAGTATCTACGATTTCTGGAATTGCGAAAACTGGGATTTAATTGTGTTAGGGGTTGGTGATCGGGATTGTAGTTTCCCGTGTTCTGCACACCTAGCAGGTACAACGTTATGTCCGAGGTTTTAATAGTATCTTCATACCATTTCTTCAACAAGTTAGAGTGGTTAGTGTAAAAAGTTGTGGCTAGATCAGTTGAATTCACTGTAATGTTTTGCACTCAAGGGCCAAGGAGAGTTAGAGTGGCGCAGTAGTGTATGGGACTTGGAGTCTAGTAAACACGCGGCATCCTGACTTATAAAAGAGACAATTCCCATAACCGAATATGTGAAATATTATATTCTGTGTATATACAACGTAATGCGGACTTCCTGCACAATGTGTTAGAGTGACAATTAGTTGTATAAGACGCAGAAGCTGCTAAGCAAAGAACTGACAGTCAGCAAAATCACAGTAGCGTTGACTAAGTGGTCGTGAATTTGAATTATGTCCTTACTTCGAATTAATCACGAACAAATTTCACGTTTGTGTTTTGCAGAGGAGAATTTTGATTTTCTGATCCCTCGGAAGGAGTGTGGAATGCAATGGAGCTCAGGAATCTTTCTCAAGTATATAATACCCCGGCTCCTACTCCCTAAGAATATGCTGTAGAACATAAATGTGCACGAGAAAGGTAGCTCTAGTATGTCAATAAATCCTAGGACATGCACTACGTTTAGGACCAATAATCCCCCCCTAAACAAGCAAATAAGTCGTTCTTTAGGTCACCATTAATCTCGCTGACCTTCTATAGCTGACCTCTTGGTTCTCTGGCTCGTGCTCGTAGCAAATAATGATTTTCACTACACTCCCTGCCCTAGTTCCTATTTTACGCCACTTTGAACAAGGTCTCAGATCTTTCTGAGGCTGGCGGCAACAAGGCACAAAATCTTCAAAGCGAGGTGAAGGTTCGTTCGGAGCCAAACTGTATGCAGCATTCCCGGTTGTTAGCGAGATCGATCTAGAGAATTTTGGAACTCCCACAAAAGGGTTTCTATCGGCAGTAAAATGGGCACGAGGCCTGCTAGACCCCTCTAGGCCGAAGTTTCCCTGGTTAGTTTCGACACCCTCCATTCGGTAAGCTTCTTGCTCCGTTTCAGTATCTTGGACGTCCTGCAGTTCCCAAGCATGTAACTTATATCCCTGGGGTTTTTCGTGGAATATTGATGGTGAAGCAGCTAGGGGTAACTGATCTTGCGGGCGTTTTCGGCCTAATAGTGATTGGCAGGCTTTATCGACATCGTCCTCTTTGACTGTGGGTTTGGACAGCTTTGGCCGTGATAGTAGAGGAGCACTTAGTGCGCGATCCTTCCGAGTGATTTTCTTCGGCACCTCCCGCTCTTCGTCAAGACAGCCCACATGATCAAACATTTCCCAGATGTTGTCTATTGAGGATAGTGGCCTATTTTATTGGCCTTGGAGACTTCCTTATGTCGTCTAATTTGCCTTGCGTAGTCCCAAGGTCTTCAGGTAGACAAGAATGTAGAAAATAATTTAGGAGAGAGGTTTAAGAAGTTGAGGAATCCCCGCTAATGTAACGAACGCGCCAGGTCCCTTCACTAATATGACAGCACCAGTAGCTGTCCCATGTATTGCACCACGCGGTGTTCGTTAATGAGTTAGATGACGACTCGGATAATATTTGGCGGGAAGAGAAGGTGTATTGATTACACAAATTTGGTATTCATTTATTAAACACCAAGCCCGCTATTTACTGGGACTGAACCTATGACATATAAGTAAATTTTCTGGCTTTCCAGCTGAATTCCGGAGTGTCCAAGAGCTAGCAACGTTGACAGCGAAGCTGCCAAGAGGCTGATAACGTAAGCAGTCAGCGAGCTTGTAGAGTTGTGACGGTTAGTCAGCTATAAGACTGCAGCTAGCTGATAGCGAAGATGCCTTAGTGGTAAGGTTTGGTGGTGAGTTGAAGTTGTTGGTATAAGTTGAGAATATTCGGATCTTCGGCTGAGATCCGGTTGGTTAATTATACGCCAAGTAAATCTTACTGGCTATAAGCTAACTATAGAGGCAGAAAAGCCAGCTTGGTAAGATATATTTAATAGAGCTTCGTATTTGATTAAATCTGACATAGAAACAGAGCCTCCGGAGCCCTTACTACTGCCTTCTTTCCTTCTTTACTACTGACGTTACTACTGACCGTTCTACCTACCTTTTAAACCTGTACGGGTGCGCAGGACGAATTTAACTATATTTAAATACTATATTGGGTGAATTAGGGCTGAATTTTAATCGGGCAATGTTAATATTTGTGTGTGGAGAGGTGCTGCCAAAAACCCGCAATAAAACATCACGAAGTCTATATTACTTGCCTAATTGGGACAGCTAGCTGACAGCGTGACAGTCAGCGGACAGCGAGCGATCCAATTGACGCAGTCACTAAGCTATAAGGCTCAGCTCGCAGCCAGGCTGACTGTTGGACACACTGAGCTGAATTCACAAGTGTAGTCATTTCTTAGGGTCGCTTGTCATATTCATGAATTTCAGTAGAACAGAAAATGACGAATAGAATAGTAATCCTTACTGTAAGAATATATAGCTCCGGGGAGGCCAGTTGCGTCATTATATAATACGGGATGACCTAACCATACAAACACTGCTGTTTTCAAATCTCAACCTAAAACAATAACGCTCCTTACACAGGCGCGCTGGATGGATTGTTCGTAGTTAATTCAGACGGGAAGGCCTTTTTTCAAACCTAAAGAATCCGCCCGTTCTCAGATGTTTTGTGAAGCAATGAAGTAGGCATAAAAAAGGTCAATAGCAATGCACTTTTACAAGAAGTAGCCAAGACGGAATAATAAATGCACGCTTTTGAAATGCACTCCAAACGCACAGCAATCTCTATTCAGGGTATAAACCTCTACGATAAAGATTAGCTAAGGAACGGAAGTGCAAATAGAACAGGAATTATCGGGTTCCTTTTCACAGAAGGCAAATAGCTGGAGGGAAGGCGCATGGAAACTCGCTAAAGGAAGCACCTACTTTCTCTCTAATATCCTAAACACGATTTCCCAAACGCCCAATGAAGCATTATGTAGAAACACTAATCAATGTTAGTCTCAGCCCTCACTCGCATCGTCATCTCGCTTACCTCAACAACCTTTCCCTATCAATATCTATCGGCTGAACATTCACAATGCGCTCTTGCTTAGCGACACGCCTGAGCTTCTTCAGTGGTCTCTTCAACTTCATAATCGCCCTCACAACATCCCACGTCGCACCCATTCGCTTGGCTTGCTTATCAGCTCCAAGCTGATCTGGGGGCACAAAGTCGTCAAAGGTAAGATTCCGGTTGCAATATTTGGTCCAGCCATTGTTAGGATCCCGTGACCGGGCCTGTGCGCGCGGTCTGCCATGAATGTTTGGTTTTGGCGCGACGGGCGCAGGCGATGTAATTTTGAGGCCGAAGCCTCCCAGCTCAGGTTGCTGCCTCGGCTCCTGGCTCTCACGCATTCTCCTGCGTGATCCTTGTGCTCAGTCACCGGAGTCCTCGGTGTGTTTAATGAGTGACGTAACTCAATCCTCGGACAGTGATCCGTCTGTTTTTGAATGGTTCCCGGAGAGGATGAAGGGACTCTAGGTGAAAGTCCATTGAAATAGTGAAAGTGCGGCTGAGGAAGAAGAGAAAGGCTGGGGGGAAGTGAAGGCTGAAGTGTGCAGGACGTGGCTGCCGATCATCAGGTTGATTGGAGATGCACGATTAGGTAAGCAACATAGTGAACCTGTCAGATTGTACCGATTTCAGGTCGAATGGGATGTAGGGGTGGCAAAAATTTGGAATCGCCGCTGCGTTTCAGCGCTGCGGAAATGGTGGTTTATATACCAACTGTTTTGCGGACCGGCAAGTTGCGATCCGTTGAGGAGATATACTTCGACCTTTCTTTATATTGTCTAGTGCAACAAACTGAAAGCCTCAAAAGGTAGAGAAATTGTCGAACTGAGACAGAATGTCTCAGTTGCCTAGTACCTGTCTCTGTTGCCTAGTACCTGTCTCTGTTGTCTGTACCCCGCACCATGGATATATAGTCCCTTTTTCTTCATAGATCAATCGACACACGAGTCCGTTCAACAGAAATACATAAGTACAGGAGTAAACGTGAGAGACGTATGCTATGTAAATACCGGACTCGTGCCTTGCTTTCACTAGGTCATATCAAACGCCCTTCATTCGAGCAGAGAATTCCAATGTTCAAATCTCAACCGCAACAGTGCGTCCAAGAACTCAAGCGTTGCTTATCATGAACATGGAGAGAACTGAATCGAAAAATCCTTACATGTCAGAAATTCCACTAAACCGTCCATTCTGATCCCATTCCTTCATCTCCTAATGTAGGGTCCCGCGCCTCTTCAACTTCAACGTCGCTGCTCCCTGCCCAATCTTCTTCTTAAGCCTCTTCCGTGGACTCTCCTTTGGGCTCTCTTTAGTACTATACGCTGGGTCGTTCTTGTCAAATTGGTGTGGCTGCAAGAAGTCGTCAAATGTTGATCCTAGTCTTGAATGTTGTGGTCGGAGAGGGGAGGAAATTGGGGTAAACAACGATCTGGGCCTGCGAATCCCATCCCTTCCTTCAAGACTATCCAACCCCAAATTCTGGCTTCCTTTTCCTAAAGGGTGGTGACCTGGGTCAATGGCATGACCCACAATGAGATGGTAGAGGTCTTCCGGTGTGAGTGCATAAGTGTAATAGCGGCGTCCTGGTATGTGAGGAATTGGGTTACGTATGGGAGGCGCTATATCCCAAGGAAGCTGACGCTGGTGGAATGTATGCTGTGAAGAGAATGTTGGTTCAGAGATAGAGATGTGCTCATAAATACGGGGCTCGCTGGCTGAAGTTGCGTAGGGGAATGGAACATAAGATACATTCGATCGCAGGAATTCTGAGAGGCCGTCTGGGTAATCCTGCGAGGCATATGATTCGGAATAGGGCATGTTGTCGTCTTGAGAGTCTATTTGAAGTTGGAATTGAGGGGCGCTGGAAATAATTTAGTCGATGAAGTTGTGAGCGTGGAAGCTGCGCCATTAGCTTTGACGGACTTAGTAGGCATAGTGGATGCAGTAACGTTTTCTTGAATACAATCGGGGATGAGAACGGATTTGTGGGCGTAGTTGAAAGATGAGTGAATGACATCCACGTGCCATATGTCCTAAACTGATTAAAATTATAGATACGTGATTTTTCATGATATGTTGAAGAACCTCTCAGTATCTTTTTCGTAATCTCAACGCATTGTATATCAAAAGTCCAAGCGTCCTTCAGCGCCTTCATCGGAATCCACGGAGTTATTCACGACGAAAAGTTAAAAGCAGTTCAGCTTCAATGAATGCTACTCTATGCACAGATTACTAATTAGCTGTAGCTATTGTGCCATCGATTCGACTTCCCGAGGTCATTCTTGATATGTTTCTCTCTGTGCTTCACGTTTACATTACGTCTTTATGAGCTTGCGCAACACATGGTGATACGGTTCATGACATCACTTTGTACAATAGCACCAGCCCATCCCTTGCTTCAATTCATGTCCCATGGCAAAATAATCATTTTGTGTAATTAATTTAGTACTTTGGTTACTTGCGCATCCAAGGTGCTGAGAGCTTGCAAAGGACAATTACAAAGAAAAACTAACTCAATTTTACTCTCTCAAAATCTTTGATGCCTTACTCTTCAACTCCCTACTAAGATTCCGCGTCTTTCTCGCCATCGATCTAGCATTAGCCTCTACAATAGATGAATCCACACTGAATCGACTCTGGTTTGTCGATTCCTGAGAATGTTCGCTGTATGACATATCAAAATTGGAATCATTAGAAAGCTTGTCTTGGAGACTCAAATCCCCTAACATAATCGGGGGTGACTGCGTTAAATCATCATGTACACTCGGAGTTTGTAGAGACAGTGAAAAGTTGAACGACGGAATCGGGCGTCCACTCTCATCTTCTCTGTAAGAGGGAAGATACCTGCCTGTTCCTGGTCCGTAGAGACGCTGATACTCATTCCGATGGGCCACCATCTGAGCGACATCCGCATGGCACTGAAACGGCGCCTGCGCATGTTGGCTCTGATATGTCGGCGCAAACAGTCCCATATCGGCATGATACTGCGCAGGTTCATGCTTCAAATCATCTTCATGCCACCCTTGATCAAACTGCTCACGAGTACGGTCCGGTATGTCTGCCGGAGTGGTATGTTTTTCATCCGGCATTCTGTCTAACCATCCCTTGTTTATAGCTGGCATTCGGCCATCAAACCTTTCCTGCATGTTTTGAAAGCCCTGTGTATCATTGCAGTTATTCTCATACCACGCCTCTGTTTCAGTCATGATAATTCTATTCCCTGTAAGCTCTCTGACGTCACTATGCAATTGCTCTCTGCACTGTTTTTCATACTCGCTTTCTCTGTACAGTAGCTCGAGATGGTATACAGAGGTGGTAACTTTCTCTTGGGCAGTCTTAGTCCACTTGAGGACGCATTCGCGCTTGTATTGTTCTTTAAGAGCAGAGAATTCCTCACCTGGAAGCTTTCCAGAAGTTTCTTCAACGAAAGACAAATTAGCCCACGAGAATGTCGAACGGGTAGCTCTCTTGTCAGCTCTCTCTTGGTTAGCCTCCTCAGAGCATTGAGAGTCAGCAGCCGACCGTTCTAGGGAGTAGTTGCTCGTGTGTGGTGTGAGAGAGCAGCCTGGGATGCCTCTAATGCGACGTAGCGAACCATGGGCACCGTGCTTGATCCGGGATGCTGTGCCAACATAACTAGTCTCGCAAGGCGTCTCCGAAGAAGTGTGTGGATGAATATGGATAGAACCGGAAACTGAGGATCCAGAGTGACGGCTAGGGAGACTAGTGGCATTACGAGTCAGTCCTTTATTGTCATAGCGGACGGCGGATAGTGAATCTAACATAAGTTCTGGGTTCCGACGAGACGTGCGAATGGATTGATATGGATCTACTGTCTTTGACCAAGTGCGGGATTTCTTAAACCGCTGAAGAGCCTACCTCGGTCAGTTGTATGATATGGAATCAGCGATTCTAGGCTGCAAATACAATCAAATATGGATCGAAACTTCAAAGAGTGAACGGCATAAACCGAATGCTTCGGGGCATTCATATACCTTACGGAGGAGTTCACAACAATGCGTATGCAAAAGTGGCCAGAAAATAACAAGCGCATTATGCTTTGATAATGCATAGAGACAAGGAATAATACCGAAATGGCGATACTGTGCTTAGATGAAATGAATTGAGATATTTTATCGAATAAAATGCATTGCAAAAGTCATGGAAAGTCATAGTGAAGGAATTGAAGATGTCTATTTTTGATTCTTGGTTCAAAAAACTGGATTGCAAGAAAACAAGTACCCGCAGTAGATAAAAGTAGGAATAATATTGACTATTTTAAAACCTTACGCTGACTATCCATCTACCAGTACCTTCGGCCAGTTAATGCGGCGGAAGTCTCGTAACCAATCCCTTCACAGACTTAAAAAGCTTGGAGAGCCACATAACCTTCTTCGTCAGCGCTGGCATGTTTCGCGGTGAAACTGTTTCTCCAGTTAATGGCATATTAGTCTCCGAGCTTGTCGCTGTGGACTGCGAGTAACACGAACTAGCCTGCGGGCTGTTCGGGTAGTACTCAACATCCCCGTTTTGAATAACAGGCGAGTCGAGTTCCGCATCAAAACTCCCGAGATCATATGCCACAAAGCCCTGGTCGGAATAGAAGTCAACGCCATGGCCGCTGATATGCGGCAAGTAGTAGTGGAACTGGAAACTGTCGAGTTCTCGCTTCAGAGCATTAGAGGTAGATGGGAATGCTAAAGTGTCCTTCGTTTTCGGATCCTCTTCGTTGATGGTGTCGAGTTGAGTGAGGAATATATGCGGGCTTGAGCGGCCGCATGGGAGAATCTGCCTGCCTGGGTGTTCTAAGGGCGGCTCATCTATTGTGGGATAGAATAGTTGGTGGGTAGAACGTACGGAGGTGGGCTTGGGTGGTGCAGGCGAGCTTGACCTTTTGCGTAGAGAAAGGGATTTTGCGAAGAGCATTTTGGGAATTACTGTGGAGAACCCTGCTACGTAAAATTTCAGTTTAGGTTAAACTTAGCAACAATATGCTCTCTGTGTATGTAGTTTGATAAAGGCGGGAGCGAGGCCGGCAACATCAATGGGCTTATATAGAAAGTTAAGTATGAAATCCCTTGTCAAATTTATTGAAAGGTAGAATGGCGCTCTCCTAATAAAGTGATCGTATAAAGGATATAAGCATAGAAATAGCATGCACATGTGAATAAGAAAAAAATTGCTAGTTCTTTGTTGACATGAAAGAAGTCAAAGGGATTTTCTTGCAGTCGCTTAAGAACGTGTCGCTAATATGGGGGACATATTGCATCTTAAGTTCAAAAACTAAACAATCATAATATAAACAAAGGATTGAGCAAGGAGAATGTATTAAATTTTATATTTCAGAGAATTGGAAAAGAAGCACCGGGCCCGTCAGTATGTAGATTTTTTTCATCTCAGCAGCGCACGTCGGCGTGGAGGCCACATATGCGTTGCATTGGATTGAATAGGAGTTTGCGATGCGGTTATATCAGAATCATTATCACCACGATGTCTCCGAGACGGACACCACGATAACCTCTTGATTTTTCGCATCACCCTGGTCTGAATATTCGAAAGACCAGTGGTAACCCGAGGCCGTGTTTGCAAGGTAACCATAGAGTTTGAGTAAGAAGCAGGTGGCATTGGCGGACTTGGGGCTCTGATTACTAGCTCGACATTAAGCCATGATACCCGGGAATCTGTAAATAGGGACTGATTCGGATACACGTCGTTAATCGTACCTGTGCTACAACCCGATTGATCCGACATTTCCCTATTTCCCATGGGAGACTCGGTCGGTGAACTTTCTGAGTCTTCAAGCCAAAATTTCCTATGCCGAGGCCAGCACTCCCTCAGTTTCGCATCGTTTTGAAGAATATCAGTTCCAGAGTAATACGAAGGCAAGGAGTCCAGAAATCCACTCACTTGCGCCATTGGAATTCTTGAAGGCAAAGAATGCTGCCAGGTGAAAATTTGCGCGGAGCTCCAATAAGGACCATCATGTGGGCAGATGTCATCTATTTGGTCCACTGCAAGATCTACATCTGCATCATTGAAGAAGCTGCGAGGACCAAACGGCACTATGAAAGGCGAGGCGTCTGGATGCATTCGAATCTCTGTCAGTAAGTCACGTAATTCCTTCTCATCCTTGCAAGGAATTGGCCCATTCGCTGCACCATTAGGCTCGTTGACAAGGGCCAAGAAGCTGCAGGAATTCTGTGCTAGTGTAGATAGATACAGAGCCTCTTCCTTGGCAAAAAACTCCTGTATAGCTTCTATCGCGTCTTGATGTTGAGGAGAAATCTCGCCTCGTTCTTCCAGAGAAGCAACCAAATCACTGCGATCTCGTTCGTCGAATGCATAACGCATAGGCAGACTCCATTCGGGATCAAAAACTGGCCTTGCATAAATTAATTCTTCAGAGAATTTCGGAGCGATTTTGGTAGGACTCAGAGTTGGGCATTTAGAATGACGGGCATCATCCTCATCTCGAATGCTTCGGAGTTGATTTAGAGAAGACGAAGTTCCCTCAATACTTCTTAACATCATCATACCTGTGCCAAAGTGCATGCCCATCCTCTTCTGATCAGGTGAAGTCGCTAGGACCCGAGACCCGTTTCGAAAGATGTGTGGAATTGGTGTGGGACTCTCAGCCATTTGCGTAAAATCGTCCCCCCCAGAAGAGCATGAATTAGTGGCATTGCAAGCAAAGCCTATTGTAATAATACCTGTCTCTCTCTTTGTCCGCTTTCCAGATTGACAAGGTGGGAAGTCTGTATCGCAATAATGATCAAAAGTGTTCATAACAGACTGAAGCTCAGCTTCAACCAACATAATTGCGATAAACCGGGTACGAGATATCGAACGACAAGGTTGGCAGTTACACAGAATGGTAGGGAGAAGGCTCTAATTTTAGCCCAAAACTGGACAGTAGATTGAGGGTGAGTGGCTGTACCTTTTGGGCTTTGGCTTGTCCTGGGGTCGTCGAGTACATTTTATAGTACTCACTAACTGCACATTGTAATAGCAAAAATGCGGTTGTAAAGGACGTTGTGTTTTGCGGAGATGAGTCTCCAAGTTCGCACAATGTCGGCGAAATGTGGAGCACCAACACAGCAAAATAAGAGCACAAAGGAAAGCTTCTGATTAACGAGTGATTTTGGTAGATCTGGCCCCTAACGTGGCTGAATGGTAAGAAAATCTGGAAAGATGGAAAGGCAATGGGTTGGTGAATGGGGAAACAAATCTCAACCCCTATGGCCTGTTACGGTTACAGAATGCCATACTGTAGATGGATCACCCTTGTTTGTATCTCTGCATCTTGTTCCTCGGCAGGAACGTAAGAATAAAACCAAGACCTGCGAAGTCCGCCCCAAGCCAGAGAGCGGAGCGATATCCTTTCAAGGGCTCCTGCCCATTACTATTCGTTCTTTCTTCGAAGCTTCCGCCAAATGCGAGGCCTAATCCGATGCTGTAGTTGACGACGGTGTTGATAAAACTGCCTGCAGCTCCCTGCAGCTCCCTGCAGCTCTTTCAATACCTGGTCGCTTACGATTAAGCTTGCGCTTGCAAAGCTCAGGTCTGGTCCAATAAATACGATTGTGCATAAGGGTAACGCCATAGACCAGTAGGACCGACATATATAGAAGAAGACTCTTCCGCCCGCTTCCGGAGTGTCTCGGCCGTTAATTAATATAATTGCTATTAATTAGCTGCTTTAATAGCCGCTAATTAGGTCTTAGTAGTGTTCTTCTGTTGAGTAATCTTGGCGGCCGAAGTCCTCCTAACAATCTCTAATGTACTATTCTTGAACAACTTCAAGTAGACAAGATCAAATGTTAAAAAAGTTCAGTAAGGTGTTTCGAAATAAGATGCTTAGTAGGGTGACAAGGGCATGAGCCCCACAAACAGCATCCACACTCTCGGGCCAAACTCAACTCAGGATAGAGTGCACATTACGCTGGGGCTGGCTGGTCTCCAAAAGAAGAGTGGGAGGTATAACGCTGCTCGGTTCCAATGTGGAAAAGGATAGTCCAAAATTATATTCAACAACCAATGAAGTCATTTCCCTATGGTAGCATGGAATAATAGACCCGGCAAAAAAAAGACGCACTCATGCAACGCTCCCTGCTGATGGTCGATATGTCATGAAGTGAGTCAAGGTTTTCGCGTTCATATGCATCGACCCCGGCGCCGCAGCTAAAAACTCGCAGCCTAACAAGTGTGCCGGCAGCAGCTACGCCGTGCATGCATGATAAGATGCTAAGGAAGTGTTAATGGATCAGCAGCGTAATATAGATCAACGCACAGGGGAATAGCTTCGTTCCCTAGAGAGAAGGGGTTGGTGCAATTTCCATTCAAGTTTCCAATACCCTTAAGGCTCTCATTAAGATCATGAAGATGTAGGAGATAGCTGACTTGGAAGGTTACAGGGCTCAAAAATAGAGCACGAACCGGAGGTAGAGGCCCGCCTATTTCTGGGAATGCCTCGTTCGTGGGAAACGCTCCGTTTCAAGACTTCGGGTAACCGGCAGTTGTCAACAGTAGCATGAGTGCCGAGCCATCCTCACTGTGTCTCGGTAGAGGCGACGCGGTGTGGTTGGTGGCTGCATTAGTGCATCGTAGGGTAGTTGAGGTGTGTTTTATACGCCTAAAGGCCACCCCGGTCGCCCAGCCCCTCGGGTTCGCGGGAGGTTCGGCGGGAGTCCTCTCGGATGCTCGTGCGTACACCAGATGCCCCATCTACCCGCGTCGTCTGTCCTTGTCTGTGCATGCAGCGCCTTATCGTTATTACAGCTAATAGAGCGATGATTCCTACGGTCAATCACCCTGATGCGGAATCTCGTGCATCATCGGTAGCTTGCCGACCATCAATCTTTTTTCCCTAGCTTCCTGTTCAGCTCTACGTGTGCCTCTACGCTGCGTATCTTCCTAGCAAGAATGGCAGTCATCCGACCGCAAGCGGCATATTTCAGGCCAAAGCAGACTGCGACTAATCGTCTTTTCGCACGGTTAATATGTAAAATGAGACCGTTCATTGAGCTGCATGGCACCGCATGGGTAATCTACGAGCAAGCTTACTATGTTATACATTTACCATCTTTGTGCCCCTCCATGTCAATATGTGCCGATTTTAGCACATCATCAACATCAAGTCCCACTGCAGTGAATACAGGCAGCTCGGTACGCTTCGAATTAGAAATAGCAATTATAATCACCGGGAAACTGCCTAAAGTGGATGTGACATGCCGTCTCAGGTCTCCTGCAGGTCTTACGACATTTTGCTAGACCTTAGTTCGTTGACTGGTGAGCGATATCTAGCCTCGATCCAAGCCTTTCCATTACGTTTCCCACTCTTTCCTCTTTGTAGCCCTCTTATCAAACGCCACAATGTCTCTCCTACATGACGTTTCTCTGCCCGAATGCCCAATGCCCTCATATAACTCTTTCACTGCCAAACAGTTTGCTCGCTATAAGCGAAGACTGAAAGCCAAAGAGGGAATGAAAACAAGACCACAGCTACAAATCACCGCTCTCCAGTATCCTGGACCTCCACAAAACCTCCCAACTACTCACGATATTGCAAGTGCGCGGCGAAAATACAACACTTTCACCACAGGAGATTTTGAGCGATACGAGAAGATGTTCAACGATCAGATACCGCAAAACATGGTATCTTCCTTAGAGCTTAAGAAGCCCTCTCCGATAAGAGTTGACTCGGCAAAGGATATGGACGAAAGCTGTAGGAGAGCCTGTGATTTGGAGAAAGGCACACCTACTCCGACGAGTTCCCAAAGAAGCAGTGAGAGCTACGGTGGTTCCATATCCGCTCTTCCTCTCAAGCAAAAGGATCTTCCTGATAAGTGTCAAAGCCGACCTCTGCGCAATCTCCGACATACCTTTCTCAACGTTTATCGCCGTCTCTTCTCATTAGTATTCATGGCTAACATGATCGGCTTTATCTGGGTGATTTCAAAGTACCGCAGCTCAGCCAAGCTACCTCTCTCCGACGTCGCCACTGCTGCCTCGGCGAATATCATGGCCGCAATTCTCATCCGTCAAGACTACATCATCAATCTTATCTTCCGCACCTGTTGGCTTGTTCCTCATTCTGCCCCTCTTCGTATCCGTCGAATGCTCGCAAAAGTCTATGAGTATGGCGGGGTCCACAGCGGCGCTGCATTTGCTGGAGTCATGTGGTTTACTCTTCTCACCGCTGCCATTACCACTAAGTTCTTGCAGAATGACCTGCATTACGGAAATCCTATTCTCTTTATAACATACCTTCTCTTACTTCTATTTCTTGTCATTCTGACATTCACAATGCCGTTCCTTCGAACAATACCAAGATATCATAATTACTTCGAATACACTCACCGGTTTCTCGGTTGGCTCAGCGCCACTCTCTTCTGGGCTGAAATCATTCTCCTTGCTCTTTCTATTCACAATGACACCAAACTCACTCTCTGGCGAGCCCTGATAGGACTTCCAACGTTCTGGTTCCTCTCAATCACAACAATCCACATCATCCTTCCCTGGCTCTTCCTCTGCCACTGGCACTTCACTCCCGAAGTTCTCTCCAAGCACGCTCTCCGCCTCCACTTCAGCACACCTGCTCCCCGCGTGGCCGTGCTTGCCATCGCCAAACACCCGCTCGGCCAATGGCATCCCTTCGCCATATTCCCAGCAGTTACCGGACAAAAAGACGGCGGCTCTCTCCTCATCTCCAGAGCGGGCGATTGGACCACCGACGCCATCCTCGACCCGCAGACCCGCTACTGGGTGAAGGGCCGCCCACGCACAGGCGTCCTGTCGATGGCGACCATCTTCTCGCGCGTGGTGATCGTAACGACAGGCTCGGGAATCGGGCCTTGCCTGTCCTTCCTGATGGACCTGTCCAAGAAAACCCAGTGCAGCTTGCTGTGGAGCACTCCGTCGCCGCTGCAGACGTACGGTGACGAGGTCTGCGACATGGTGCTGCGGGCGGATCCGGGAGCCCGAGTGATCGACACGCGGAAGGAGGGCCGCCCAGACATGGTGGCCCTAGCGTACGAGATGTACGTGGAGATGGGAGCGGAGGCCGTGTTCATCATCAGCAATCAGAAATTGACGCGGAAGTTCGTGTACGGGATGGAGAGTCGGGGCGTTCCTGCGTATGGGCCCATTTGGGACTCGTGATTCCTTTGTTCCGTGCATTGTTTAGACACTCTCTGGGTTTCTTATTCTATATTCTTCAACCTTTAGAGAGCAGGGCTCCATTGTGTATATAGATATATCTTCTTCTTGCTGGATAATAATCATGATCTTTCATCGAATCACTCATACTTCCAACTTACCAGTGCTTACTGTGGTTTATCGCATCTCGTCTAGCATGATTGCATTCAATCCTAAAGACACGTATTGCTCTCCACATTGATGTCTAGGATAGAGAGATTACTATCCTCAGGTTGTGTCGCCTAGTAGAGAGCAGCAGATACGGAGTACATTGAGACCACGGTCGAAGCAGCGACGGGGAGAAGAAGTGCTGACTACTGGTCAGACGGTACAAATGAGCGACAGGAATGAGCACTGACACACCGGGCTCTTCGGTATCAGCTCCGGAATCCAAACAAAACAAGAGGCTACATCATGATTATTGAAATGTACTGTCGAAATTGTTCCAAATACTTCCCCGCTAGTGCGCGAAGCTGGTGCTAAAGATATCGAAGATGGCGTCGTTGTCGGGACCAATGCGGGGATAGGAGAGGACGCTTTAGACTGGTCATCGAACAATGACGATGCCAGAGAACGTCTCAGTGGCCTTGACGTCAATTGAAGGTTTAGGGGGGCAATAATAGGGTTAATTAATTTGTGGAAGCGCTGGACCAGGATATAATTATGGAGTTATGACAAGGGTCGTGATCTTAATTTGGTCATCGTGCAGCGAAAAATCGTGGAGACGGGGTTGTCTGTATGAGTAGAGGTTATAAATATTGTTATTAGATGAATGGCGTAGAGCGTATGCGGTAGGGGCTGTATGCGTAGCGTAGGTCACCTGACTGCCTACGGCCCGATAGATAGCCCGACCTTTACTACCCCTTTCTTTCTCTTTACCTCAGCAAGCTCAGACGCGATTCTGTTGGTGCGGATTTTCAATCGGTCCGCAAGCTTACTAACTACGTTTGTGCGAAACCACCAGAATCACGTCTGAGCCACATTTCCAACGTTTCTTAGTTTTTCGGATAATATCCGCGTTGCGAAGATTACGGAGATTAAAATAACTTAACACTAGTATTTTATATCATTCCCTAAAGTTAATTAATTATATAATAGAATATAGGCTTTTAGAATATGTTATTTTTATTACTTAGGTATTTTTAGGTCTTGTAATTATTTTCATTAAAAAAAAAAAGCGTTATTAGCAATTCTATAACCGTATATAACTTTATTAAACGCTAGCTAATATATATAAAACCTATATAGATCTATAAAAGCTACCCTAAAGAACCCATTATAGCCTAGCGGATATATAGCGTCCGCGTTATAATATATAACACCCACTAAAACCTTATCGCGCGCCAACTACTAAGTTACGGATATCTAAGAAAATCTACCGTATGCTGGCACTAAAACCCACTAGGCAGAGAGGGAGGAAGTTAAATAAGGTACTAGAACAGCCGCGGCCGCATTAGGTATTAGATAATTAGACTTAAAGAAGTTATAGAACGGACTAGAAGCAATAGCTATAGGACCTTTAAGATTAGCTTCTTACGCTTTGTAGAGAGAGTAAGGCCTAGTAGCTAAGTAAGGTTAATAAGGCTATTGCTTTTTTATATCTATATCGCGGACATACAGAGCAACTTAAAGCCCTTAGGTGGCTGCTATTTAAGAAAAAAGATATAATACTTATTACAAAAACCTTATTTAGTAAGAGTATAATAATATAAGCAATGCCATATCTTCTTCGGGCCTTAGTAGTAATTATTATCTTACTACTTAATGCAATTAGCGCGGAGTAAAAGGTAAAGATTAAGGAGCTTCCTAAAATAAGGCCGGTTTACGTATACACTAAGATAATATCTATACGTCTTTTACGGGAAATCCGCATTAGAGTATATACCCATATTTTAATATCGCCAGAGCTATTAGTTGGTAAAAGGTTCCATAAAACTCTTACTAACCCTACCTTTTGTGCGCATATTGGCTTAATAGTAATTAATAAGGTGCACCTTATAGCTAATTAGGGGGGTTCGTTCCGGAATTTGTATACACGGCTATAGAAAGTACGGTTATTATTAGGGCAGAAGCCTTAGTTTACTTATACTGCAATACTTAACAATATAACATTCGGGATTGTTTAAGAGTTAATAGGCTTTTAAAGTAATATTAATATAGTGCGGATATTAATTAACCGGCTAGATCTATTAATTATTAGAGAATACATTAAATAAGGAAGTAAGAAGTCCTTTAAGAGCTTATACTTTATTATAGACCATATATATACCGCTATATCCGCTAAGTAGAGAATCTAATATACACCAACTCCCCACCAGATCCTAAAGATAATTATCTTTCTTAATTTAAAGGACCTAATATTACTAGCCAGGGACTTAATTCGTTCGTAGTTAGTATATTATAGGTACTAGGAAGCGTAGGCTAGAAGAGCTGTTTAGCTTTATTATACATCGTTAGCTATTACGGATAAAGATAAACTATATAAGGAGTTTAGAAAGCCTAACTTAGAAATCTATATTTTGCTCTCCTCTAACGCGCTTGCCCATAGCGCTAATATTCCTAATATTAACTATATTGCGCAGTATTACATACACAAAGATAAGTCTATTAATATAATATAGCAACGACTTAGACGCGGTGCTCGTAGTAGTAGTTAAATAGGTAAGGTAATATTTCTAATTAAGGATTAGTATAAAGGTTTATATAAGGATATTGCTAGGCCAGCCAAAAATCGCGGTTGTACTGGTAGAGCCTTCCAATCTTAGCTAAGTTAACTTAGCTACAAATATCGTGTTAAGCAATAGGTGCTATAAGAGGATAGGGCTGCTGATTTTACTAGCGATATATCTTTAAGAGTATATATATATATAGTGATACTAATTCTAATCCGTCCACATCTAATATAGGGCGAGAGCTTAGTCCGGGTAGAACATCTATAGTTCTACCTATAGATATACTACTAAAGAAGCCAGCGCAGCGCCTAAAGACTAAAGCTAAGAAAAGAGCAGCTCTCTCCTATTATATATATACTCTTATAAATAAGAAAAAGGGCTACTTACGGAAGATTATATTAGAGAACTATAAGGAATAGTCTCCGTCTACTAGTGGCTAGGGTTATTACTCTAACTATAATCCTACTTTATAGGCTTTTAAAGAGTTTAATATCTATAAGCCGTATATAGAGGGGATTCTAAGGAAGATATACTAAAAGGCCTTTGCCGTAAGTATAAAAAACTAGTTCTATAACTAGATAAAGAAGAAATATTAATACACTATTTAGAATCTGACCTTAAGCTATATTATATCTAATAAGCAAATTGCTGCCCTTTATAGCTGCGCCTAGTATATAACTAGCTACAAAGCGCTTAAGAAAAACCTACCTAATTGGAATTATAATTAGCTTAGTAATAATCTAAATAAGTTTATTACCTTTATTTAAGCGGAGGTAGAAAAGGTAGATTAGGCAAAGAGCTAGCTATTAGCGTTAGTAAGTAAATTAAAAGATAGTATAGAGCGGATATTACCACGGTCTAGGGTAGCGGAGAGGCGTATAGTATTAGCAGCTTAACATCTATAAATATAAGTAGCCTAGCTACCTTAATTAATATCCGCCGAAAATCCGCATATAGGGCTGCCGACACTATTACCTTCTTAGCCTATATCTAGTAGGAATACATAGCTGGCTAGCTTAAACTCTAGCTAGTAAAACACCTCTAAGCCAAATACACTAACACCCTATAATGGATATCAGTCCTAGTAACGCGATAATTAAGTCCAGTTTTTAATATAGGGCGGATATCTAGAATCCTAAAGTTAGGCCGGGTATTAACAGCCCTAGGGTAACAATCAGCGTTAGTTATTAGGTATTAAGTATTGGCCTCTCGGATATTAGGGTCTATACTATAACAATAAATATTAATTCCCTATAGCTCCTGGATATCTAGGTCTATACTATAGCATTAGAAACTAGTCTCTAGGGTAGGCTAGGTATTATAGCTTATAAGGTAGCTCCGCATCTTAACCCTTAAAACAATCCGGATATCAGAGCTTATAGTATAGTATTAGGTCTTAGCCCTTAAAGCAATCTGGATATTAGAGCTTATAGTAAAGCATTAAGTCTCAACCCTTAAAGCAATCCGGATATTAAAGCTTACAGCACGGCATTAAATCCGAATCCTTAGGGCAGTCTAAGTATCAGAGCTTATAGTATAACACTAAGTCTTAACTTTTAGATAAGCCTAAGGTTTAATATTCGTAACATAGCACTAGATCTCTAATTATAAAAAATTCTAAAGTTTAAGATCTGGACCGTAGCACTAGTTCCTAGGTAGTAGGAAATCTGGAAATTTAGAATTTGCAACATAGTATTAGATCTCCGCTCCTAGAAAATTCTAAGGCTTAGGATTTAAGTTATAATACTAGATCTCCGCTCTTAGGAAACTCTAAGGCTTAGGGTTTACAGGCTAATACTTAATCTCCGCCCTCTAAACTAGGCGCAGTTTAAAATTTACGTACTAATACTTAATCCCCGCCTTCTAAATTAGGTGCAGTTTAAAATTTATAGTCTAATATTTAATCTCTACTCTTTAAACTAAGTATAGCTTAGAACCTATAGCCTAGTGCTTAATCTCCGCCCTCGGTTTTGAATATAACGCAGCTTTAGTAGGTTAATATTTAATATTCCTTAGCGTTCTATTTATTTATTAACTTAACTAAGACTTGGGCAGAGCTCTAATTAATATCCGGGTATTAAGTGTCGATCTCCACATGCGCATTTAAATAGTCCATTAGATTCTTATCTAAAAAGATACTAAGGTTTATACCTAAAGCTCCTAAAACCCGTAGAACCTATATTATATTAGCCATTTAGTTTAAGTATCTTATAATCCTCTTAACTAGATATTATCCATTCTTCTTAGGCTACTATACCTTAAGCCTCTTAGCTAATATTAGATTCCCCTTACAGCAAGAGAAAACAAAAGGATATATCTACGCACTTTAAAAGTAAGAAATTCGCTTACTAAGTAAACCTAATATCCGCTTATAGCCCTTCTCTAGTACCTTAATTAAGCGGTAATTTTATATTAATATTACTTCGCAAGTTAACTAAACGGCGCCCACTTACTTTAATTAGCAGTAATTTAACTATAAAGGATTTGCGCGTTATAAATAAGCGTATATAAAATAGTTAATATTTACTAAGGTGAGTCACTATAATAGTGATTATTTATTAGTAAGCTAATTTAATAAAATCTACAGCGCAGATATTTACCTTTAATTAACCTCCGCACCTTTTACCTTATAGCATTATACCGTAAACTTTATTATTATTGTTTTATCTACTATCCATTAGCATACTACTATTTATAATACCTTCTTCTATACCTCTAAATACGTCCAACAGCTATTTAGTTAAGAAACTTGATATATATAACGTTAACGATAAAATAATTAAGGACGCTTTTAAGGACGCTCTTTCTTTTACTAATCCTTTAGAATCTCTACCTAAAGAGTAAGCTTTTTAATACTAAATTATACCTATAGCTAATATAATTTTAGGAAATATGTACTAAAGCACTCTTTATTAAATCTAGCAGAGCACTATAATGAGGTTATTGCGAAATCCGCTAGAAATCCGCTTACCTCTTTACTACCAGCCTCTTTGCCGCCTACTTCTTTACCACTTACCTCTTCGCCGCCTGCCTTTAAGCCGCTTGCCTTTAAGCCGCTTATTTCTTTATCGCCTACTACTTTTAAGAAGTTTAATTCTTATTATGCTTCTACTTCTCTTAAGAGGCAGGCTAATAGAATTGCTGCGTAAAATGTTTAGTATAAGATAGCCTTTAAATCATATATGTTAACTATACTCTTTTACTATCTTATCTACTAATTTACCTCTTATAGTAACCCAACAGAAATATTAGAGATTTTAGATAATAATAAAGAGAATAATCTTAATAACGCCGACTCTCCTAAAAGCCCTCCTCTATCCTCTTATAATCTCCGCAGCCCTTATAAGCTCCGTAGTACGCAGACGGCCCAAGCTATAATGTTATATATTAACATAAACAAGTACCTTCCTATTTAAGTGCCGTTAGCAAATAAATGGTATACCCTAAAAGTTGGCGCTTAGGAGAATATAAAGGAAGCTTACTAGCGGATATATATCCACATCTAGAATATTAAGGGTAGCTCTAGTATGCTATATAATTCGCTATACGCTCTATATATAAAGTAAGGCTATAAATATCGCGTTTATAAGTAGAACTTTAGGCCACATTTTAGAGGTATATGCTTAAGATATCGCTTAAGTAGTAGGTTATACGAAAAGGTATATACCAATAGTATACTATTATTCTATTAGCTAACACGCATATAAAATAGTTCGCTAAGGCTAGAGCCAGTTATACCTTAACGCAAAAAACATGCGCAATTAGCTTCTACCAGTAGTCCAGCTAGAATGCCTACTAAGAAGGTATAATATCCGCATCTTAATAATACGGATATTGCTAATATTTACATAACTTTATACCCGCACTATCCCCCCTCTAAAGACCTCCCCTTTCCCTAAGACTTTTACTTGTAGTAATATACGCAGCTATAGGGGCATCCGTTCTACCGCTGCTCCTTTTACTCTTTTATTAATTTCTAGTACGCCTAGTGCTGCTTCTGGTACTACTGCCGCTCCTACTAATACGGAAAATGTTGGGGTGTATTTAGTAATTGCTGTTTCCGTATATATTAATATAGTTCGTAAATAGGTAACTAAGATAGCGAAAGATATTTGGGCTATAGATTGCCAGTTAAGTGAGCTTAAAGATTCTCTAAGTAAGATAAAGAATAAGCTTGCGTTTATAAGGCGTAGTATTATAGCACTTATACACAACGCCGGGTTGCTAAATATAGAATTTAAGTAGATACCGGTTAGATATTACTACGGGTTAACTGCTATTACGGGTTTAGAGTAATAAAATAGTAGCTCTTACCTCTCTACTACTATATAAGTAAGAATTAAGTCTCTACCTTATATTTAATAGGTATAATTAATATTATAATATCCGCATACGCTAAGATAAAGATATCTATATATGCTAAGATAAATATATCTATATAAGCTAAGATAAAGATATCCATATAAGCTAAGATAAAGATATTTATATATCCGCGCCGTTAATAATTACTAAGGTAAGTTACTATAGTAGCAATTATTTGTTAGTAAGCTAATTTAATAAAATTAATAGCGTAGATATTTACCTTTAATTAACCTCCGTACCTCTTCTTCCTCTACTAACCTTTTACCTCACAGCACCACACCATAAACTTCATTATTATTGTTTTATCCACTATCCCTTCGTATTCTACTATCTATAATACCTTTATTTATACCTATAAACGATATTAATGCGAATAACAGCAGCTAGGCGGTTAAGGAACTTAATATACGCGAAATAAATAAGGATGCTGTTAAGCACACTATAGCTACTCTTACTAAGCCTTTAGGCTCTATTCCTAAAGAGTAAGCTTTTTAATACTAAATTATACCTATAGCTAATGTAATTTTAGAAAATATATACTGAAGCGCTCTTTATAGGATTTAGTAGATAACAAAAATATAAATAGAGCAAAATCTGCTAAAAATCCGCGCACCTTTTTGCTGCCTATATCTTTACTATAGACCACTTTGCCGTTAGTTTCTTCGCCGTCCGCTTCTTCGCTATCTACCTCTCTACTACCGCCACCTAATACCTTTAAAAGGAGGCTTAATAAGGCTCGTTTATCTTCTTTTCTTAGAAAGTAGGCTAAAAAGGCTACTAATATAAATCTAAAGACTAAGATAGCCATTAAATCGTATATATTAGTTATACTGTTTTAATATCTTATCTACTAATTTACCTTTTATAGCAACCTAGATATTTATAAGGTTTCTTTAGATAGCGAATCTTTAGATAGCGGCAAAGATGAAAATCTTAATAACGCCGACTCCTACAATCTCCGCAGCCCTCACAATCTCCACAGCCCTTATAATCTCTATAGTACTATAAATATAAATAAGCGCCTTCCTATCTAAGTGCTGTTAGCGAATAAATGGTATACTCTAAAAGCTAGTGTTTAGGAGAACATAAAGGAAAGTCGCTAGCGGATATTAATACACGTTTAGAATATTAAGGGTAGCTTTAGTAAGCTACGCAACCCGCTATATACTCTATATAAGAAGTATAGCCATAAATATCGCGTTTATAAGAAGGATTCTGGGCCTTATTTTAGGGGTGCGTGCTTAAGATATTATATAGGTGGCAGGCTATGCAGAAAGGTACGTGCTAATAGTATACTGTTATTCTGTCAGCTAACACGCGTATAGGAAAGTTTACTAAATCTAGAGCCAGTTACGCCTTAGGGCAAAAAACGTGCGAAGTCAGCTTCTGCCGATAGTCCAGCTAAAACGCCTACTAAGAAGGTATAATATCCGCATAGCTTCGTTCTTACACCATCCCCGCTTATACTACTACGCCTTCCCCCCCCACTAAGACCTCCCCCCTAATTAAGACTCCCACTTATAGTAGTATACGCGGCCGTAGAGGCACCCGCTCTGCCGCTGCTCCTCTAACTCTTTTGCTAATTACTAGCACGCTAGGTGCTGCTGCCGCTTCCGCTAGCACTAGGTCTATTAGGGTATATTTAGCAATTACTATTTCTATACATATTAATATAGTTTATAAACGGGTGATTAATATAGCGAAAGATATTTAAGCTATAGATTGCCAGTTTAATAAGTTTAAAGATTCTCTAAGTAAAATAAAGGATAAGCTTACGTTCCTAAGGCGTAGTGTTATTATACTTATATATAATGCTAGGCTACTAAATATTAAATATAAGTAGATATAAGTTAGCTATTACTATAGGTTGGCTGTTGTTACTAGTTTATAATAATAAAATAGTAGCTCTTACCTTTTTGCTATTATATACGTAGGAATTAAGTCTCTACCTTATATTTAATAAATATATTTAATTAATATTATAATATCCGCATAAGCTAAGATAAAGATATTTATATATCCGCACTATAAAATAGCTTACTGCTATATTATATACTACGCGCTAAGAAGATTATACGCTAGCTAGAGTTAATATTAATAAAAAGAACTTAATTAATATATTTAAGATAGAAACATACTATAAGCCTAAGTATTTAAAAGTCCTCCAGCATATCATCTATAGCCTTATTAAATCCGTCCTTATAAAGGTTATATAGTAAACCGCTAATATAAGACATCCGTATATTAAAATTAGTAATGCCGCCTTATAAGAGCCGCTCTAATCTAAGTTAAAGAATAGTAGGTGCCTTAAACCCAACGTCCCGCATACACTGACGCATAATTAAATCCTTAGCAATTATATCCGTAAGGGACTGGATATTAACCGCAGAAGACTTAATTATATAATTAGATATCGTCCGCTTACTAAACGCATTCTTAAACTCAGTATAAAGGGGTCTAGTATAGCTTGTGGTAAGAATACTCTACCTAAATAGAGAGTCTACTCTAAAGGTTAAGTTTCCACGTAATTGGAGTAACTCCTTTAGCTAAAGATTTAGTAGTTTATTAAGTCAATTAGCTTTAAAAAAGCTATTTAGCTCTCCGTGATTATTAATTAGTCTATTCGCAAGTATAGCCTATTAAAGTACTAGATTATACGCCTCTATTATAACTAACCTTTAGAAGTATATTATTTTAGATATATAGTTATTGCTCCTTAATTTAGTAAAGTAAAGGTAAAGGCGGGCAATTGCACGCTTTAAAAGGCCAATATCCGCATGCTTAATAGCATATTTTAATACTTTATATATTTTAACCACCTATAGATACCAAATATAATTAAAGAACTCTATATTAACAATCCAAGTGGGCTGGCTTGTAGTAGCAGAGTTAGGAACTATAAGTAATTAATTTATAATCTAAGAACCTTTATGGGTAGAGGGCTGCGGAGGAACCAATTTATTAGCCTTATAGCCGACTTTAGAGCTAAAACCTGCTATATAGATATCCTTAATATGCTATAGAAACTGCTTAGGCGTTAAGGATCTAATATATCTTTTAACTATACCTTCTTTATGGATATTAAGCCTATCGCGGATATATATTAAGAAGAGTGCAATAATACGGGTATTAAATCTATACAGTATTAGCTCCTTAAGATAGTAAAAGGGAGGGCGCTCTATAGGTATATTTTATCGCCTAAGGTAATTTATATAATTGTAGAGCGTAAAGTACTACTGCGCATATTGCTTACCACCAAAGAAAGTCCTTATAATTATATATAGGAAGTTTAACTAAAGGTGCTAAAGACCTAGAATAGGTAATACCTAATAATAGCTATTATATAAGAGCGTAGCCTCCACCCGCTTCCGCTTATAGGTATAAATAAGCTTTGCGGTTTTCTAGTCACCGTATGCTAGATATAATTAGTCCTGGAAATCATTATCGCGATTAAGCTATAGTTGCTCTAGGAAGATCGTCTTAAGTATATAGTAGTTGCCATTTATAAAAGCCTCGCTCTCTATAATAGGGCCTAGGTTTATATAAGTTGCCTTTACAAATAGCAGAATATTAATCTCCGGTATACGCGGATATTTAAGCTCAGTATTAAATTTAAAAATACTATTTATAGCAGCAGGGTATATACTTTAGAGAGTATCTACAATTATAAAAATAGATATCCGATTTTAAACGCTATTATATATATTACCTAGCGCCTTAGCAATATCCTTAATGCGAAGCTATACCCGGTTATACAGTATACTTTAAAAAAGGCTATTAGGGGGAATATAAGATCCGCGGACAAGCTTTCTAGTAGTATAGGAATAGAAAATACTAGTGTCTCCAATTAACTAATATCGCGTTTACTTAAGGTAGTTAAAATTGTTATATATAATATAGATATTATTAAAAGCGGATATTAATTAGAGGTAAGTCTTTAACAATATTAGCGCTAGTATATTCGCCGCTAGTATTATAACCTTCCTTAGAGCGTTCGGCCAATTCCATCTTTTAACAGTTAAGTGTTATATATCTGTTAATAAGCCCTAGTCTATAAAGTAGTAATAGAATCTAATACTTTACACCTATGCCTTAAAGATAAAGACTAAGAAGCTAAGTAAAACAGTTAGTGGAGCTTTAAGCGCGGCCTAATAAAAGGATAGACGTAAGAAGAATAACCCGCCCTAGATACAGATTTCATAATTTATTAGTTCTTAACTGTGCTAATAACCCTTTTATTAGTTGGTAAAGTAGAGGGGCATATTAGCTAATTGCCTTATAGCCCTATAAGAGTTAAATGTCTTTAAACTCTAGATCTAACTTCTATAGGCTAAAGATAACCGTCTTCTATTAAAGGTTACAAAGCTCTTTATAAAGGATATTTATAACCGCATTAACTAGTTCTATATAGATATCCGCAGTCTCTATAATCGCATTACGGATTTCTTCGTCTCCTAAAAGGGTAGCAATAAGCCTCTTTACCTTCTTCTTTTTTACCCTCTTTTTTTACACCTTATCTATTTTTACGCCTTCTCTTTTATTAGTATTAAGCTATAGCTACGCTAAAGAAAGGTCACTAAAGGACTATCCCTAGTCTTATAAATGCTCTAAAATAACTCCTAGCTTCTCTTCCTTTATTACCTAGCGCAATATCCGCTCAGTAGATGCTCCAGTTAGTATTTAAATAGGCGTCCGCCGGTTAACTAATATTATATTTATAGAGGGGGTAGGCAGTTTAATTATTAATACATCACCCGTTTAGCGGCGCTTTTTACTTAACATTATAGGGGCTAATAGGGTAGATATATTAATCGATTATAGAGCTACTTCTACAGATTAATTTAACGGTATTTATAAGATAATAGCTATTATAGGGAGGTAGATTAATTTCGTTTAAGAAGGTAACTGCTCTACATATAAACAAAGTCGGATCGCTTAAGAAAAGCTAGAAAAGTCTCTTAGACCATAGAATTAACTTTTTAACAAAAAAGGTTAGCGATATCCGCTTGCGGATATACGTATATCTACTAATTGATTCTATAGTCTAAGCTTACTAAGGTAATCTTTCTCTTTTAGTAGACAAGGACAGGGCTTACAGCTTAGGGGGGTTACGGAAAAACTCGGCGGGGTTATAAAGTTTAACGGGGTCACAACCTTTCTAACCCCGCTCAACTTCTGACCCCGCTAAGCTTTATACATATACAGTGCATATATAGACCATTTTTTTAATTTTATAGAATTTAAAGTATTTTATATATATAAAATAAGTTATATACAAGGCATGTATGGGGTATATACAGGGCATATACTAAAATAAAATAAATAACCTAAGTTATTAAAATATGCCTGTATACGCGTTATATAGTCTTAGCATATATAGAGTATATGCTCTATATATACTCTACTAATTTTATATTTATTTTAAAGAGATTTTACTCCTTTATATACTACCTTTTAAAGTATTACATTTATATTTTATATAAGGTAGGCTGTGCTATAGTATTTACTTAGTATATATAATATAAAAAAAATTATATAATGCTTAAGGTATATATACTTATTATATACTTTCTATTAACTATAGCAGTAAATAAGTAAGCTAGGTTATTATAGTATAGAC